>ERZ1048068.459-NODE-459-length-38204-cov-11.093790_pt1 | contig 38204 bp, 36 predicted proteins | sample MGYA00383098_ERZ1048068 | MGnify/ENA primary metagenome ERZ1048068 (study PRJEB29581, sample SAMEA5548368) | metagenome | biome: marine; feature: coastal; material: water | depth 1 m | study: Short-term variability in the microbial, nano- and picoplankton... | reverse complement strand
CAAAGACGCAACAGAAAATGCTGTAGACAGTACATCAAGAGTGGCTAGTGACGCTACAGACAAAGCAAAAGAAACCGGAAGTGAAATGTCTGATAAGGCAAGCAAAATGGCTCACAAAACAAAAGAGATGGCAGAAGATCTCGGTGATAAGGCTGAAGAAGCGTTTGACAAAGCAAAAGACTTAGCAGAAGATGCAATAGACAAAGTAAAAGATGTAGCAGAAGACCTAGCTGATAGAGCTGAAGAGGCTTTTGACAAAGCCGAAGATTTAGCAGAAGACACCATAGACAGCGTGAAAGAAAAAGCTAGTGATGCAGTAGACAATGCTAAAAATGTATCCGAATCTATAAAAGGAAAAACAAGTAAAGTAGTAGATACTGCTAAAAGTGCAGCGACTGACACCACTAAGAAAGTAGCTGAAACTGCAGCTGCAGGTGTAAATGAGGTAACTGAAGCTACAGAAAAAGTAGCCAATAAAGCAAAGGATACAACAGATAAGGTAGTAGACAGCACAATAGACGCTACAAATAAGGTTGTGAAAAAAGGTGCAGACTTAGCAGATGATGCTAAAGACGTAATAAGCTAAATGGAAACACTTCTGGTAATAGAAATTATCAGTGTTATATTCAATGTAGTCTTTCTGGTTCTTTTGACTCAGGAGAATAAAACATGTTGGATATACGGTATACTTGGCTCCTTAACGGGAGCCTATGTTTTTTACGAAAGTGCCTATTTTTCTGAAACTATATTATATGTTTTTTATGCTGCTGTAGGTGTATATGGATACTACTATTGGGACAAAAACAGTAAACTGGATTTCACCGTGAAAAGGTCATCCACTCTCAGTATTTTCATTATGGTCATTGGTGGAGCGGCAGCTGGTTTTGGTTTGGGATACGTGATGAGTAATACAGATGCAGTCAACCCATATTACGATGCGATGAGCACTGCTTTTGGAATATTAGCTACGTTTCTAGAGCTTTACAAGTACCTTGTGGCTTGGTGTTTCTGGATATTAATAAATGGGTACACCATTTGGCTTTATGGAATAAAAGACTTGAATTTCTTGGCCTTTCAAATGATTATATTCACTGCACTCTCTATCTATGGGCTGATAACCTGGCATAGAAAATTACAAGTTGTTGCTAAATGATTGTGCTCATTTCTAGGTTTTTAAAGATCTTACTGCCAAAGCACATTGCCGCAATAACGCTATGGCCATTAATTCTCTTCATTGATCAGAAGCACTTGCCAGACCAAAGAATCATTAACCATGAACGTATTCATTTACGACAGCAAATTGAACTTCTCGTTTTGCCTTTTTACCTTATCTATATGCTTGAATATTTATTTCTCTTAGCCTACTATCAAAACCACCAGAAGGCTTATACAAACATCAGCTTTGAAAAAGAAGCGTATTGCCACGACTCCAATTTTGATTACCTAAATACTCGTTCCTTTTGGGCAATGTGGAGGTTAAATAAACCTAAAAATGATAAATAATTTTTGTAATGAAGGTAGTAGAATCTTGGGTTTGAAATGGACCAACAACATACTCTTCAACTACGGGAGATTTCATTTCTTTTTCATTTTTCTCTAAATATTCATAAAGTGCTGTGTGCACCTTATAGCTATCTGCATATCCGCCAAGTGAAAGAGCTGATATTTGATCAGGGGACAACTCAGCACTATCAGATCCAAGTAATATCCCTTCACTTTCCACCTCTAGTACATCGGAGATAGGCACTGCTGCAGCAATAGTGGTCTGCTGATTCGCCTCGTCCCAGTTGTAAATTAGTCCTCTAGGGGGCCCTTTTGAAAGTAAGCCATTCGAGTTCATGTATCTGAAGATCTTCTGGTAACCATCCCGAAAGAAAGCCTCACTTTCTGTCATTGGAAGATTCTCTGTTTTTACTATTGCGTAATTGATGCCATATTCAGAAACTATCTGCACGTCTGCCATAGTAGCTGGAGAAACAACAGCAAAAGGGTTCTTTTCTACAAAACCTTTTAATCGAGCTAATCCCTCTTCAAAGTCTGGAGCAACCATACCTTCTATGAAATAGTTAAAGAACTTCATTGGATAGGACATCTTAGAAACCATTGTCCAGGTTACCTCGGTTTGCCCTTCTAGGTCTTGTAAAGTAAAAAAACCATTTGCAGAATCCTCCGAATTTCCATTCAAGAAATAAAACTTGTAGTCTATCCTTTTTGGATTTTCTATGTTAAGCATTTTCATACGACCAGACTTTACATCATCGTTCTCCGAATCCCATGTGTATGATTGATTTTTTTCACCTACTCCGCCTATAAATTCTCTATGCTGTGTAGTATCTTTTGCATACCATGCGTCCCATCTAGACCAATTTCTAAAATCAACTATCTGTGCAAATACTGTATTTGGATCAACCTCAATAGATAGAGAACGAGTGACCTTTTTGGAACTTGGAGCAAATACTGCTGCGAGCAAACCTGCAGCAAGAATGATTAAAGCAAAATAAAGTACGCCTTTTAGAATTTTCATAAGCTTCTATTGATTGGTTTTAGTCAAATAAACTGACTTGTACGCTATTTTCCAAACAAAGTCTTGACCTTCTCATACTCAAAATAGAATTGTAAATTTGCACCTCTCTATAACAAAAAAATAAATGAGAACAATCAATTTTAGCACGTTACTTATAACCCTGCTAGCAGCAGCCTGCGGAACTTCAGAAACCGAAAAGAAAACTGAAGTGGTGGAATATACTAATCAGAAATACACAATCAAAATAGATAAAACAAAAATGGAAAACGGACTTTATGCCAAAATGAGCACTTCTAAAGGAGACATGCTTATCAATCTTGAATTTGAAAAAACACCACTTACTGTAGCCAATTTCGTTGGTCTTGCAGAGGGTAAAATTGAAAATACTGCGAAAGAAGCAGGTAAACCTTACTATGATGGAATCACATTTCACAGAGTTATTCCTAACTTTATGATTCAAGGTGGAGATCCAATGGGAATGGGAATGGGCGGCCCAGGTTACTCTTTCAAGGATGAGTTTTACCCAGACCTGAAACACAATGTTCCAGGTATACTTTCTATGGCAAATGCTGGACCTGGAACAAATGGTAGTCAGTTTTTCTTGACTGTAGCTCCTACTCCACATTTAGATGGCAGACACTCTGTTTTTGGTCAAGTGATAGATGGTATGGATGTGGCATACGCTATAGCTGACGCACCTAGAGATGGAAGAGATATGCCTAACAACCCTATATTCATCGAAACTATGGAAATCATAAGAGTAGGTGAAGCTGCAGAAGCTTTTGATGCAGCTAAAACTTTTGCAGAATTGAAATAATGAAAACCGTAGATTCTTACAATTTCAGTGGTAAGAAAGCTCTTATCAGAGTTGATTTTAATGTGCCTCTTAATGCTGATTTTGAGATAACAGACGATAGCCGTATGACGGCTGCTCTTCCTACTATTCAAAAAATACTATCTGACGGAGGGTCAGTAGTTCTAATGTCTCACCTCGGTAGACCTAAGAATGGACCTGAAGATAAGTATTCACTTAAGCACCTTGTTTCTCATTTAGAAAAGCTAACTGGTGTTTCAGTTCAGTTTTCCCAAGACTGTATCGGATCTGAAGCTGTTGCTATTAGTGAGGCATTGGCACCGGGAAAAATCCACTTATTAGAAAATCTACGTTTTCACAAAGAAGAAACAGCTGGAGATGCTGCTTTTGCAGCTTTACTAACCAGACATGGAGACATCTATGTAAATGATGCTTTTGGCACAGCACATAGAGCTCATGCAAGCACTGCTGTAGTAGCCGAATCTTTTTCTGATAAATGTTTCGGATACTTAATGGCTAAGGAAGTAGCCAATGCTACTAAATTAATGGACGCTCCGGAGCGTCCTTTTACCGCCATTGTAGGTGGAGCTAAAGTAAGCGATAAGATACTCATCATAGAAAACTTACTGAACATAGCGGACCACATCATCATAGGTGGTGGTATGGCATATACTTTCTCTGTAGCACAAGGTGGATTGATAGGTGACTCATTATTTGAAGAAGACAGAGTTCAAAAATGTGCAGATATCCTTACTCAAGCAGCTAAAAAAGGTGTTCAAATTCACCTTCCTGCTGATAACATTTGTGCGAATGAATTCAGCAATGAAGCGAACCAACAAGCCTGTGATAGCGGAGAGATTCCAGATGGATGGATGGGGCTTGACATTGGAGTAAAGGCTGCAAAAGACTTCTCAAATGTCTTATTAGCTTCTAGAACTATACTGTGGAATGGACCTATGGGTGTATTTGAAATGTCTAGCTACGAAAATGGTACCAAGTCTGTAGCTGATGCCGTAGCTCAATCCACTCGCAATGGAGCGTTTTCGCTCATTGGTGGCGGTGATAGCAATGCAGCCGTGAAAAAGTTTGGCTATACTAATGATGTAAGCTATGTATCTACCGGAGGTGGTGCTTTACTTGAGTTTTTCGAAGGTAAAGAGCTTCCAGGGATATTGGCTATTTCAAACTAAAGCCTAGCTTTTATCAATAACTTTTATGCAGAATCTCCATTGAGGTTCTGCATTTTTTGTTCTTTGATTTGAAAAGTGTCTGGTCACAATCTAGAGTTTATAAAACTTTACACAGCTTGATATAATTTCTATTTTTGATAAATAACTATGAGCATCAAAGAGAAAATTAAAAATCTTGGAATACTGCCTATCTATTACTATGCTATCTTAATTTACTTGCTTCCTATGATTTCATTAGCAATATTTTTAGTAGATCAGCTTACAGTGAACAAAACTGAAATGCTATTTTGGGTAATCTTCCTAGTAGGAATGGTGCCCTGTGGCATAATAGGCCTAAGTCTATCTATCGTCGGACTTATAAAATCTAGAAAAAGCAAAAATCGACAGAATACAGTGCTTGGTCTTATTGGAAAAATAGGTGGACTAATCTGTCTAATTGGAGGGGTTTTCGGCATCATGTTGATTTATGTTGTAGTTATTTAAACAGGAGTCTGTACAGCAGATAAAACGCTAATAATGTCACATACATTGTCTCCATGCCTCATATATAACAACGGAGGCAGCATTTGCTACATTTAGAGAGCGTGCTTTAGTTGACATTGGTAAGGAGATAGATTGACTTGCATATTTTTCAGTTAACTCTGCCGGAAGACCTACATCTTCTCGACCCATATAGAAATAATCTCCAGACTCATAAGTCGGTTCGTAATAATGTGCGGAAGCATTTTTAGTAGTCAGAAAGTGTCTATCTGTTATTGGGTTTTTATGCCAAAACTCATTTAACGTCTCATACTCCTGATATTCCAGCTTAGCCCAATAATCCATACCTGCTCGTTTCACTTTTTCTTCGTCTATTGCCTTAAATCCATATGGTTTGATAAGGTGCAATTTACAGTCAGTAGCAACAGCCAGTCTGCCGATAGTGCCGACATTACCAGGCATTCTGGGTTCTAATAGTACTATATGAAACATACAATGCGAAGATAGGTACGTAAGACAATTGAGATTATCTAAAATATTACCATTTGTTAAACTTAAACTCAAAGCCGTTACTGACAATCATTTCCAAATCATAGACGTTATAAAAGTAACTTTGAAACAGTGAAACTCAATTTAGATCATTCCTTCACAAAGCATCTTCCTCAAGATCCTAATACTTCTAACACCCGTAGACAGGTGTTAAAGGCCTCATACTCTCTAGTGAATCCTCGCATACCTTCCAAACCTAAACTCATACACGTTTCGATAGAAATAATAAAAGAACTCGGACTCTCAAAAGACGATACACGGTCTGTTGAGTTTCTAAATACTTTTTCTGGAGCGAGTATTTATCCCGGTACCATTCCGTACGCTATGAACTATGGCGGGCATCAATTTGGACATTGGTCGGGTCAATTAGGAGATGGCAGAGCCATCAATTTAGGTGAAATCTTACTCGAAGGAAAAAGATGGGCACTCCAACTCAAAGGAGCTGGAGAAACGCCATATTCCAGAAAAGGAGATGGGCTAGCTGTGTTGAGATCATCCATCCGTGAACATCTATGCAGTGAAGCAATGTATCATCTTGGTGCACCCACCACCCGTTCTCTTTCCTTAGCACTAACTGGTGACCAAGTGCTAAGAGATGTAATGTATGACGGAAAACCAGAATATGAAAAAGGAGCTGTCTGCTGTAGAGTATCTCCATCTTTTATTCGCTTCGGAAACTTTCAACTACATGCAGCTCGAAAAGAACACGATGTACTTATGAATCTCACTGATTACACGATAAATGAATTCTTTCCAAATATCCGGTCAAAAGGAAATCAGAAGTACCTAGACTTTTTTCAAGAAGTCACAAATCGCACACTCGATATGATCATCCATTGGCAGCGGGTAGGATTCGTACATGGTGTTATGAATACAGACAATATGTCTATTCTCGGACTCACAATAGACTACGGTCCTTACGGTTGGCTAGAAGGCTATGACCACCATTGGACACCAAATACTACTGATGCACAAGGAAAAAGGTATCGTTTCGGACATCAGCCAAAAATCAGTCTATGGAATCTATTGCAATTAGCTAACGCACTTTATCCGCTCATTCAGCAATCAGAACCATTAGAGGCTATACTTAATAGTTATAATGCACTGTATGCCGAAAGATATGGTGAGATGATGGCAAGCAAGTTAGGATTGGCTATCAATGAAGAAGATGATCTTTTGCTTTACAGGGAGTTAGAAGATACACTGCACCTGACAGAAACCGATATGACAATCTTCTACCGTAGCCTTGCGGACGTGCTATCAAATGATAGTGTTTCTGAAGCCTGGAAGAAGTTAGAAATAGCTTGCTATGATAAGAATATAGATGCTGAAACAATAGAGAAATGGCGAGGGTGGCTTTATAAATATATCGACAGATTAGGACGAGAAGAACGAACTGACAAGACCAGAAAGCAGGGCATGAATCAAGTAAATCCTAAATATGTACTTCGAAACTATATGGCTCAAATAGCAATAGATGCTGCAGATAAAGGAAACTATTCCATCATAAAAGAGCTGTACCTCCTTCTCAAACAGCCCTATGATGAGCAGCCGTCAAACCACAAGTGGTTTGCTAAAAGACCTGAATGGGCCAGACATAAGGTAGGATGTTCTATGCTTTCGTGTAGCTCATAATTTAGCTTCATTTAAGAAAAAAGCATACACTCGTAGTATTATGCGACTAACAATTATCTTTCTTCTAACCTACTGTACCCCAGTATTTGCTCAAGACTACATAGATCTAATCCGGTTACAGTATACATCTACACCACAAAACACGTTTGAACAATCAAATGAATCCACAGCCTTACAAAAGATTGGTGCTAATGTCACCTTACCCATATCTTTAGAAAACGGTAATGCTATCCTTTCAGGTTTAGTATACGGTCATTTAGATTTATCACTTGTTCCAGGGGGTGATAGAGAAACCTTCTCAGCTATGACTCTTAAAATGGGAATGAATTTGAAACATTCCGAGAAGTGGAGTACGACCTTCTTATTGCTTCCTAAAATTGCTTCAAACTTTGAAGAAGAAATCAGGAAGGAAGATTTTCAAGTAGGCGGCCTTTTACTATTTAAAAAGAAGAAATCCGAACACCTTATTTATAAATTTGGTGCGTATGCCAATGCTGATCGTTTCGGACCATTTCTCGTACCGCTTTTTGGAGGATATTATCAGAAGAATAAACTTGAAATAGACGCTATTATTCCTTCTTACGCGATAATTAACTATTCTTTGACAGAGAACATTTCAGCAGGAGTAAACTGGAGAGCTACAGTGCGTTCATACAACAGGACCACTTCTCTAAATCTGCACCAAAGACTTTCTTTAGCATATATCCACCATCTATCAAATGAAATTGCAGGACACGTCAATTATGAACCTATCAAAGGCGTAATTGTCCGAGCTATGGGTGGAATCGCTGTTGGAAGATCGTTTCGTACTTATCAAAATTCTGATAAAATTGATTTTGGACTGAGCCTCTTCAGATTCGGAGACGATAGAGCAGCACTAAACCCAGGTTTTGCTAATGGTGCTTTCTTCAGAACTGAAATAGCATATCGATACTATCTGAAGTAGGGTAAGTTTATTGTAGAACCTGCTTATGCTCGTGCAATACAGACAGCTTCGTGTATTGCCACGAACTGTCTAACACCTCAACTCGATAGTCTTTCCTCAAACTATCAATGACCATCTTATGATGACTGAGAATCGTATCTCCCACTTGTAACTCTTCAAAAGTTGTCCGGTATATTATTAGTCCTTTTTCCTTCTCTAGTTTTTTGAGGTAAAAACGATATGCCTCATGGGCATTATATGGCCTTAACAGTATTTTAGTATTTGCTGAAAGATTACTTTGATGAGTAGAATCATTTAAAAAATAGGTGATTCCATACCGTTCCCATTCATCCCATTTTTCTTGTGGATGGAGAGCATAACTATAGGCTTTTTCATAAGTGAACACACCGCACACAAAGATGACAACTACAGCAAGCAAACCTGTTGTTCTGTGTTTATCCATCAACATAGACACACTTGCCGCAATAAGTCCTGCAATCATCGGTATAGCGGGAGCTATATACCAATAATGTTTCGTGCCGGCAGACAAAATTAAAAGAAAAGAAGACGATCCAATCATCCAAAACATCCACTCTCTGCTGCACTTACGTATCAACAGAGGGACCGAAATAGCTAATAGAGCAATCAAGGACCACAGAATAAACTTTTCCTTGTACATCAGCTCAAAGTAGAACCAAAAACTAATATATCGAAAATGGTGTGTTTCAGAGCTATTGGTAAATCTAGGAAAAAGCTCGCCGTACCAAACGTGGTACAAATAGTCTGGCTGATATAAATAGGTCCTTGCTGCATAGTATGTGCCGATAGTGCCTATTGACAAAAGTGTAGCAATGTACAAATGCTTTGTTTGGAATAAGTATTTTAGTCTTTTACAATATGCTAGATACACCAATGCACCCGGCAATATCATTAGAATTGCAATGCTCTTAGCTAAAACTCCTAAAACAATAAAAAGGCCCATCAAGTATATATCCTTAATATAGGTGCTCACAGAAAATCTATACAGGAAAAACAAAAAACCCAAAATCAACAGGATAAGTAGAGGCTCGTGTTCTCCAAACCTCACTGCATGTTCTCCATAAAAACTCTCAGATGTCACCGTAATGAGTACAGCTATCAAAGCTGTCCATTTCTTATCGGTCATCTTGTAGACCAAGGCGAATAGCAATGAAAGAGCTGCTAAAGCAAAAATGACTGAAGGAAGTCTAATTGCTAATTCATTTGCACCAAAAGTCTTAATGGCTACAACTTGAAACCAGATGAGTAATGGTGGTTTACAGTCAAAGGTGTCCGGAACATAATTTTCAGTGCGAACCAACCAATTATGAGTTTCTTCCATCTCGAAAGCATTAATGGCATTTTGAGATTCATCCCACAGTCTGATAGGTAAATAGTCTACTTTTAACCATACGGGTACAGTAAGCAAACCAAAGACTACCCCTACGAATAACCACTCTATTATACTACGATGTTTGTTTACAAATAGATTGAGCAAATTAAAAATGTTTTAGCCCCGAAAATTCAGACCCTTGAAAAAAGCTTCTTCAATGTCAAGTTCTTCACTTTTCCCCTCCTTCAATCCATAGTATATCTTTCGTGCATCCACTACAAAGAGACTTGAGTTGTAATCCAACACCAATTTCTCGAATAGGGACTGAGCCGTTTCCTTGTCACCAAGCACTTGCAAGGTGATCATAGCTGAGCGGTAAAGTGCATTATCTGCAAGTATATCATCACTATATTTAGTATAAATAGACGTATATAGCTTATTTGCTTCCGTATAATCGCCTTGCTTTTCTTTTACTCGTGCCTTAAGGAAGAAAATCTCATCACTTAGCGAGTGGTTGGAGTATTTAAAGGGTAGTAGATTGAGTATTTCAGTACATTTCGATATGTTATTTTGGTATAAATAGAAATCTGCTAAGGCATACTCTTTCATTGCTTCATCTGTTGAGTCTAACCCTGTATTGTCTTGTATCAGCAAAGCCAATTCTAATGCATTATTGCTAATTAACTGACTAGTTGCTGTTTTTAATATATCCAATTGACTCTTTGCCCATTCAAAATCCCCAGTATAATAGCTGAGTTTAGCATTTTTAAATTTAGCTTCTTGACCTTTTGCGTCTTCTTTGAACTGCTTGTCTACCTGCCCATACATCAACTTTGCATCCCATATATTATTTTGCATCAAGTACGCATCCCCTAGTAGAAGTTTGCTATCTGCTAAGAAACTTGATTGTATCCTCGGTGTATTGATTATTCCCTCCAAAATATTAATTCCAGCACCTACATTGTTATTATAAAATATCTGTAGTTCTGCCAATCTATAAAGACTATTCGCTGTTCTGTAATCTTTTCCGTTTTCATCTACAAACAACTTAATCTTCTCAATCAGACTGGCGATTTCTTCTTTTTCTGTTTTTACTCCGCTAGTAGTTTTCAGGTAGAGTGCATTGATCAAGCCCTCCTCAGCCACCAATAGGTTTTTAGAACCTTCACCTAGTTCTATTACATAGTTATAGGCACTTATGGCAATGTCATATTTCTTATTGTCTAACCCAAGTTTTGCCATCCCCAAGACTCTTCCACCTTCTAGGTTATTTCTTTTATTTAAGGCTATTACCTGTCTGAGTGCAGATTTATATTTTTTCAGTTGAATAAAAATCTCTAGAAGCATCTCGTCAAAAACCTGTGTATTACTGTTCTTTTGAGCATATAGTAAAGTTTGACGTTGTAAGTAAGTTGATGTCTCTTCTTCTTCATAAACTCTATCAAAACTTCGCAAGACGTAATCCACAGTAGAAGGGTCCTTCTTTACAACTTCTAAACCTACATCCACCAATTTTTCGTTTTCGCTGTCTCTACGATAGCCTGCCATTAACTGAGGATAAAAAGCCAATACACCTTGCTTTTGTGACGCCATCTCATAAAGCGATGTTGCTCTACCGAATAGCTGCCGTCTCTGTAGACCTTGAGCCAGCATCACTACCGAGTTTTTGTCGTTCACATACTTCCCAAACAAGTTTTTAAAATACTTATCCGCTTTGTCTTTCTCGTCAAACTGCAGATAAACGTGTCCAAGATCTATTTTAGATATTAATCTGTCGGGATATTTTTTTATATGCTTCTCGACTAACTTTTCAGCTCCTTTTTGATCCTTAAGCTTGATTAGAGTGTTGAGATAATTTTCATAAATGTAAATGGAACTACTATTCTCACGGTAAAGCTTTTTATAGATACTTTCTGCCTTATCATACTCCTCATCCTCGTAAAATTGTGCAGCTAATTTTTCGTCAGTATTCTGGGCGAAAATACCTAACCCAAGGATTAGAAAAACAAAAATTGTAACTCCTCTCATCTTTAATTGTACAAAGATAACGAAGATTCAGAGTACATATTTCTTAATTTTATAAAACCGAATGGCTAGAAGACATGAATTAGTCATAAATGGAGTGTTTTAAAATAAATTAGGATGTACAAGTGCTTTACAATTACCTTTGTTCGGCAAATAACAAATCTAATTATTTGCTGATGTCACAACCCCAAAATTCTAAAGTAGCTTACCAAGGTCTCACATTTGATGATGTCTTAGTATTGCCTCGTTATTCGGAAGTATTGCCAAGAGATACAATTACTAAAACGAGACTTACGAAAAACCTTAGTATCAATATTCCTATCATAAGTGCAGCTATGGATACAGTGACCGAAGCTCGCCTTGCTATAGCTATTGCAAGAGAAGGAGGTATTGGAATCATTCATAAAAACATGACGATAGAGCAGCAGGCTCTACAAGTGAAAAAAGTAAAACGATCTGAAAGTGGTATGATCAAAGATCCAATAACACTTACCAAGGACCAATCACTTGCAAAAGCCCTCAATGTAATGAAGGAAAATCGCATAGGAGGCATCCCCATCACAGATAGTGGCAATAAGTTAATTGGTATCATTACCAATAGAGACCTTAGGTTTCAACGAGATCTTAGTACTCCTATTGGTGAAGTGATGACTGTAGACGGTCTTATTACAGCAGCTGTAGGTACAGACCTTAAAGAAGCTGAGCTTATCTTACAAAAACATAAAATTGAAAAATTGCCTGTAGTAGATAAGAACAAAAATCTTTTAGGTTTAATTACATTTAAGGATATACAGAAAGTAAAAAATCATCCACAAGCCTGCAAAGACAGTTTTGGTAGACTCTTAGTAGGTGCCGCTGTAGGTGTTACAGCTGATACTATGGATAGAGTGACAGCTCTTGTAGCTGAGGATATAGACGTAATAGCAATAGACACCGCTCACGGTCATAGTCAAGGCGTAGTCTTAGAACTTAAAAAGGTAAAAGAAAAGTTCCCTGACTTACAAGTAATCGTGGGAAATGTAGCTACTGGTGCTGCTGCAAAGTACCTTGCAGATAATGGTGCAGACGCTGTAAAAGTGGGTGTTGGGCCAGGTTCTATCTGTACCACGCGTATTATTGCTGGCATAGGTGTGCCTCAGTTGAGTGCTGTAGTGGAATGCTCAGAAGCTCTAAAAGGTACTGGTGTCCCAGTTATAGCAGATGGTGGTATAAGGTACAGTGGAGATTTGGTGAAAGCTATGGTAGCTGGAGCAGATTCGATAATGGCAGGTAGCCTCTTCGCAGGTACTGAAGAATCTCCAGGCGATGTATCATTCTATGAAGGACGTAAGGTAAAATCCTACAGGGGTATGGGAAGTATAGAAGCCATGAAAAAAGGTTCTACGGATAGATATTTCCAAGATGCGGAAGCAGAAATAGGGAAACTAGTGCCAGAAGGTATAGTAGGTACAGTAGCCTACAAAGGAAGACTGGCAGAGGTTGTGTATCAGTATATTGGAGGACTTCGTGCAGGAATGGGTTATACCGGTTCTAAAACGATAGAAGACTTAAAAACTGCTCAATTCACGCATATTACAGGATCCGGTATTCGAGAGAGTCACCCACACGATGTGACCATCACCAAAGAGGCCCCAAACTATAGTAGATAAAAGATTAATTTTTGCTTTCTATCAGTACTAATATACCAGACTCATAGCTGATTTCTACTACTGAGCTATTCAACACTTCATTACTAGTTCCGCTTCGTCCTCCGAAATCAAGTGTTTCATTATCAAGAGAATACTTCAAGTTTTTTGTAGTAATACCTGTGGCTATGGGAATTGGGATTAAAGATAATGCCGTACCCTTGTCATAGAATTTTTTAAAATGCTTGGGTAAGACAAAACATCTGGAGTAGCTATCATAGATTACAACGTTTGTCATCTTATACTTCGCTAAGGTGGCTAGGTTATTAACCGTGTGATCTAATCTGTTACCCGTAGCCCATACCACATTGATATCAGTATACCCTTTCGATATCAAAAAATCAAAAGCCTTTTCTAGATCCGTCGTTTCTTGATTATCTATCTTAATGAATTCTACGTTTAGGTTATGCTCTTGGGATTTAAGACTATCTAGATCTCCTATAACCACGTCAGGAGTAATTTGCAATTCTCTTAACCGGTCATATGCTCCATCTAAAGCCACCATAAATGGGCACCATTCCATTAGGTTTATTAGAGTCTCGTAATCACACATCTGTCCATTGGCCACTACTAAGGCAGGTTCTTGTCCTTCTTTAACATAATGGTGTGATGACATTTCTGTGCAATTTTCATAACAAACATAATAAAATCTTCACAAGGCCTGCTTACTTTGTAACATGTACAAGGCTTTTTTCTATGTGTGCTTCTTACTCCTTCTCTTAGGTTGTAGGAAAGAAAAATTCACCTCTGAGAGCGAATGGATTGCTCCCATTTTTGAAACCAATCTTTCACTAGCAGATCTGATTCCTGATTCACTTACTAGATACAATCCAGACAGTTCACTTATCCTCGTTTTTGAAGAGGAATACGGAATAAGTAGTCTTGAAGATATTCTTGAAATACCTGACAAGATTGAAATACTAGAGGTCAATTTATCTAGTCTCGTATTGGACGACCGTACATTTAAAGACACCATAACCCTTGCAGAAATATATCCTCCGAGTATTCTATTAAACGGAAGAAATGCCGAGCTAGATGCACAGGATATACAAGCCAATGAGGGTACCGTAATTGATGTAACGGACCAATTCTTCACAGAGGCAACATTCGTAGAAGGCTGGATAGATATAGAGATCAGCAATGACCTACCTGTGGAGGCTGAGTTGTTGGAGTTTGAATTGAGAAATGATGACGATAAGTCAATTGTAGTTTCAGGCACTTTTGAAAATCTTGCTCCTAATAGTTCTACTAAAGATTCATTTGACCTATCAGGGAAGACAGTAGATGGAATTCTCGAACTCATCGTTAAAAGAGTGAAAACAAAAGCAAGCGATGGGGAAGTAAAAGTAGACGCTTTCAAGGGATTAAGAATAGATTTCCGAGTTCGAGACCTAAAACCGAAAGAAGCAACTGCTATATTCCCTTCACAGAACTTGGTAGAGCGTAAGGAAGAAACTGAATATGAGTTTGGAGGTGGAGACCTGACACAAATAGAAATCAAAACAGGTGCTATGTATATGAAAGTAGTGTCAACGATTGAGGAGGAAATCATCTTGAACTATTCATTTTTGAGAAGCTACAAAAGAGGCTCTGGTTCTAACGACTATATCCAAAACGAATGGAGAATACCTCCGGCACCCAAAGGTGGAGAATCTCAATTAGAAGAACTATTTCCGGTGGATGGATACAATATATATCTATGGGGAGAGACAAATCTTGAACTACCATACACTAACCATATTTATAATGAACTAATAGCCAGTATAGAATACTCTGGAGTAGAGCGTACACTTTCTTTAGAGGATAAGATTACCATAGAGTTTGGTCTGATAGACCTCAAACCAAAAAAGGTGTTTGGTGACCCAGGCAAACATGAATTGAGTTTTACTGACTCGCTTGAAATTAACGCATTAGACAAATTTAAAGGTCAAATAAGTCTTGAAGATGCCAATCTAAATCTTGATTTCTATAACAGTTTTGGAATTCAAAGTGAGTTGAAAATCAACTCGTTAAAAGCGGTAAACAATAGAATTCCTCAAACCGTAGAATTGCAAGCTTCTGAGCTAATGGGTTCGATACTGATAGACAAAGTAAGTAACGACTCCCCTTCTACACCATTTGAAAAATCAATCAGCATTGGTAAAAATAATTCGAACTTGAAACAGTTTCTAGAGAACATTCCTGATCAAATACTACCTGATATAGATGTAACAGTTAGACCCAATGGGACATACCAACTTACTGACTTTGCTTTTGATTATAGTCAACTTAAATTGGACGTTCAACTTGAGGTGCCACTGACCATAGGTTTAGATAGTTTAACGTTGCAATCTAGCAGCGACGTTTCTCTATTTGAAAATGAGGAGGTAAGTCAGATCAAAAAAGCAACCTTCACACTCAAGGTAGATAATGACTTCCCTATTGAAATGGTCGCCACGCTTGAGTTTCTAGATGAAAATGGTGATGTTTTATTAGAAGGGTTTGATGGAGTTGACAATGTAGTGGCCCAAGCAGAAGTTGACCCTACAATCGGTAAGACCAAAAGTATACAGCAAAGTACATTGGTCATGAATTTATCTCAAGCAGAGATGCTTCTGATTCAAAGTGCCACTCAAATAAGAACTTCATTCAAAATGAGTACAAATGAATCCGCTAGATACAAGATGTTCGCAGATTACAGTGTGAGTGCAAAACTCAAAACAAAACTGACCTATGAAAATCAGCTCTAATCTAGTACTGCTCTTCTTCCTTGGACTAAGTCTTTCTCTACAAGCTCAAAATCAAATAGAAGATTATGCCTTCATCGGGGTAGAGCTAGATAAAGAATGGAAAAAAGGAGACCTTTCCCTTTTCTCCGAAGGAACATTTGGAAGCAATGCAATAAACAGTCAGATTTTCAGAGATGTGCTTTTTAACCCTACATTTGATCTTGAAGCCAAAAGCACCTTTCTAGAAGCAGAAAAGAACAGGACCAATCTATACTCCAATTTCCAAAATCGTATAGATTTTAAATTAGATTCCTCTATTGGAATTTTTGTTTCAAATCAATGGCAGGTCGGTTACTATTCCGAAAAGCAGTTTTCTGATTTGCTACTTTTTGGAAATGCACAATTTGAAGGAGTGAATGTTTCTACTGATAATTTAGGATTCATACAATCCAACGCAACAAAAGTAGGGTTAGGCAAAAAAATAATTGATACTGAAAAAACGACCATCGTAGGTTCAGCAGGATTGAACTTAGTACATCAGTATGCACGTATCAATAGTGAAAATTCATCTTTATACACTGCTCAAGATGGTGAATATTTAGATGTCAAAGCCTCTGAATTGTCTTATACATCAACTGGTAATGGAATTGTTGCAATTGGTTTAAATATTGATGTGGATCTCATCTACCGACTAAATGAGTCTCACTCCATAGATGTCAGTGTAGCGAACTTAAATTTCAATCGAGCATTAGATGCATCCTATGCTTCTATTGATACTAATTTCAGGTTTGAAGGGGTCCAGTTTGATGTCTTTTCAGAGGAGAGTCAGTTTTCTGCTAATTTGGACTCTACCATTCAAGGAGAAATCAACTCACGTAAGAGTGCCCAGCAATGGATTAGTTTACCAACGAACCTTTCTATCTCTTGGAACTACTTACTGAAATCCAAAAATAGAATTATAATAGGTGCTGAAACTATAGAATGGGGAGACTTTGGAGTTAATGCTTACGCGAGTTATCATCATAATTTCGGCTCTAAGTTTCGACTTGCATCTACTGTGGGGTACGGGAATTTTAATGGTATCCTTTGGAATGAAGCTTTAGAATTCAGGTCAAAAAAGGGTTATCATTTTATGGTTCAGGGTTTTGGAATACACTCAATCTTATCCCCTATGAATACCTATAATTTTGGACTATCAGCTGGGGTCTCAAAAAATATTTTATAGAGGTCTTCAATGTAACCCCACCCCAACCTAGGAAGGTTGACATCTGTGCTAACAATTATAAAAATATCGTTGTCTTCAATCTCATTTTTCAATGATACGGAAGAGGTAGATAGCTCCTCTGTATAACTGTCAGGCAATACTCTTTTGTTGTAATATCTTAACCTATTATTTCTAAAAGCCTGGTGCAACCCAAAATTGAAAATACCAAAGTAGTAGCTATCTGAGACTATAATGGTACTCGGTCTATCTAAAGACGTGTCTTGTTGCACCTTCACGTTCGGATACCCCATCTCTAAGCCTTTGGCAGAATTATATAGATTCATCGCATTTGCGATATCATAATCATACTCCCGCTCTGTATCTGCAACCACACTATCCCAATAGACATTTGGCATATCTATACCGCAAGAGTTTTCTATGTACTTGACCATTGAATCTGCAGCTAAGCACATACCATAAAAACTCCAATGGGTTCCATTTTTTGGATATAATGGATAAGGGAGCTTTCCTCTTTGCTCTATAAAAAAAGAATGGAAATCTATATGGTTTATTCCCAACCTTTTAGATAAAGGTTCAAACACTGAAATATTATTACTATCCTTTTTCAATTTTGTCCATTTGTAAGGTATGAACTCCGGATAAAATGCTGCTTTCCCAGGAGCATATATAGTTATCAGTGTTTTATTTAGGGCTGTCAAGGTGTCTTGCACTCTTTTCAGCATTTCTAGTTTTTTTCTAATACTATCTGCTCCTATATAGTCCAGTCCATAATGAGCCTTTATATACCATTCTTCATAGAGGTAGTCCTCTTTGCCTACTACTAGATATGGAGAGCTTGATTTGTGAAAAAGACTATAATTGGCCTCATTATAAAGGCATACAAGGGTGTTTCTAAATCCAAAGTTCTCTGCAAGTACTTTATCTTGACGCTCTTGAAAATCTGCTGAAAACCAAGACTCTAGAGAAAGGTATACGTCATCTAATGGGGCTACATAACCTGAAAGTGGTTTGGTTTCAAAGTAGTTCACATGCTTTTCTATAACAGGCAAAATCAAAATGACTCCAAGTATTGTGATTAATCCGATTCGATATAGTTTATGAAATCTACTCAAAACCTAAAATATATGAAAGGGTTGAAACCCGAAGATGTAATAGAAGAAATGCAAAATAGAAGCAATACAACGCATAGTCCAGTCATCATGGTGTGCTCAAATAAAGTGCTTTTTGTAGCATAGAAGCGTTTCTCTATTTCCTTTCCAATTTCACCAAAAGAGAAAAGTGAAAAGAAAAAGGCAACTAATAATATTAGTGTAAAGTCTAAATCAAAATACCACGGTTCTATACTGCTAAAGTCAAAGAGTCTACCTACATAACTCATAGCCTTCTCTGTACTTTCTATTCTAAAAAATATCCATCCAAGCATGACAATCATAAATGTGATAACCATAGCTGGAAATCTGCCGATTTTAGCATAGAACTTGCCCAGTATTCCTCTTTCTAATATGATGAACAAGCCGTGATATGCTCCCCATAAAACAAAATTCCAAGATGCACCGTGCCAAATGCCCGATACTAAAAATACAATCCAGAGGTTTCTATAGAACTTGGCTTGAGAACCAGTCCTGTTACCTCCAAGAGGAATGTAAAGGTAATCTCGCATCCACCTGCCAAGAGATATATGCCACTTTCTCCAAAACTCGGTGATACTGCTAGCAGTATAAGGGCTATTGAAGTTTTCAGGAATTTTAAAACCTACCATCCTACAGAGGCCTATAGCCATATCAGAGTACCCTGAGAAGTCAAAATATATCTGCATCGTATAGGCCAAAATTCCTACCCACCCTGCCGTACTGCTCATTGAATTAGGGTTTCCATTGATGATATTATCTGCTTGGAGTCCCACGACATTTGCAATGAGAACTTTTTTAGATAACCCTATGCAGAATCTGTAAAATCCTGAAAGGAAATTGTCTAAGTTCTCTGATGAAAATCGATGACTAAGTTGGCCTGCTATATCATGGTATCTTACAATAGGACCTGCAATTAGCTTGGGGAAGAGTATGATGTACAATTGGTAGTCCCAAAACTTTTTGAGTGGTTTGTGGATGCCTCTATACACGTCCACTGAATAGGTAATAGATTCAAAGGTGTAAAATGATATGCCTATAGGAAGTGCTAGCTTTGCCCACGAAATACTTGGTGTGCCAAGAACTTCTAGAAATACATTGACATTGTCTATAAAGAAGTTTGAATACTTGAAGTAAACTAAAAGCGAAAGGTTGATCCCAACAGAAAAAGCTAACAGCACTTTTTTTTGCAATCCAATTAGGTTTTGCATCTTCTTCACCAGGTGAAAGTCTACAAAAGTCGTTGCTAGAATGACAAAAATAAATCGTGGTGCACCCCAACTGTAAAACACAATACTAGAAAGCAAGAGTACAAGGTTTCTATACTTTACTGGGGCAATATAGTAAAGAGCCAAAAACGCCGGCAAGAAGTATAAGAGAAATGTGATACTACTGAATACCATATTTATATTCTACTTCAAATAAGCATATTATTATCTAATTTGCCACGGAGGTTACATCATAGAGTTGGTGCATTCATGAAATTCACATCTAAGATGATCTCCAAAAGTGATAAGCTCTTCTATTTCACTAATACTCATCAATCTGAAGTACCTAAATACCAACACCACATTTCCAGAACTCTCTATGTGGTACTTATCGTTTTGCATTACAAATTTTCGGAGGCTAGGTTTGAAGAAGCGAGTAATCGCTTTTTTATCAGGTCCTTTCACAGAAAAGTTGCTATCGAAAGTAGAGTCATCCTCAAAAGCCACATCTTCCCTTACTGCTAAGTCCAGTAATCTAGAAAAAAGCCGCTCCTTGTCTAATTCAAAGTCCGGGATAGCTTCATCAAATGAAATTCTCAGCATAGAAGTGTGATGTACTTCGGCTGCCATAAGTGCACCTTCATCAAAAGTGATGTCTATTAGCTCCCAAGACACCTTCTCCGTATAGCTGCCTGAAATCCTATTCTTAACATACTCTATTGGTCTCGTCTGGAAGAATAAGTTTTCTTTGAGGTAGTCTGTCTGCCAATCTAATTTGGCATCAAATAACCAGCTATTTGTAAAAGCAAAATCCTTAAGTTCCTTTTGTCTCTTGGACAGAGGTTTTACGATTGCTTGGGGAAGTGTGTGTATACTATATGGATGCTCACTGGTCGTAAGGTGTTCATCTAGGCCGAGAATTTCGTACGATCCATTTCGATCCTTTTTAAAATCTTTACCCCAATTATTGATGAACTCTAATAGGGAAAAATCGACTAACCTTGCGTGCGAAAAATCAAACACTACCTGTTCACCATCAGGTATTTGTGAAAGAGTGCTTCTAAGTTTTAATATACCTGAAAAATTGACAACACCCTTGGTTTTTAGGTGATAGTGATCATCGACCTTGGCAAGATTAAAGTACGGCTTTACCAAATATTTAAAAAATAAATTTGGAGGGAGGTGTGATCTCACTAGGTGAATGATAATAGTAAATAATATCCCAATTAGTATTCCTTTATTTAAATCAGTGAGTAAGGTAGATACCAAGGTCACTACTAGAATAAGCAATTGCTCATACCCCTTTAGTGATGCGTCTTTGAATACTTTGGGTGAAGCCAGCTTATAACCTGTAAAAACCAATATTGCCATCAAAGCTGCCTTTGGAACCATCTTGATGTAGTCTGACAGTAGAAATACAAAAAGTAGAATTAACACGCCATGTACAAAATTGGAAAGACGTGTTTTAGCTCCGTGATTAATGTTAACTGAGCTCCTTGCAATTACAGCTATTACAGGAAGTCCTCCTATGCCTCCTGATAGCATCGTACTAATGCCCATTGCCATTACATCTCTATTTAAGTTTGTTTTTCGCTGTAGTGGATCAATTTTATCGATGGCTTTGGCAGAGCCTAAGGTTTCTATTGTAGAGACTAAAAAGACAGATAGCACCACCATCCAAAATCCAAGATTATCCACCTTTCCAAAGTCAGGGTACACAAAAAAGTCATTGACTAAATCTCTAGGTAAGTTAAAATTTATCAGGTCTTTACCCGCATTCAGTGTATGGGTATTCCCAAATAAGTGCACTTCATTTCCAATCAGATTTTGGAACAAAATATAAAGAGGAATAGCAAAAATCAACAGCCATATAGGTGCAGGGACATACTTAATGAACTTATTGTTGATGTAGGGGTGTACAGCTAAGATGATTAAGCTATTGAAGAAAATCAGTGCAATAAGAGGATTCATATTAGCTAGACTTGTAGGAATAGCCAATAACTTGTCAAAATCATTCATCTTCGCTATTTCCACACCCAATCCAGGATGAACTTGTCCTGCGAGGATTATCACTCCAATTGCAGCCATCATACCTTGAACTACAGAAGATGGTATGAAATCAGCCAATCCTCCGAGTTTAAAAGCTCCAAACAAAGTCTGTAATATACCAGCACATACAAATGCTGCGAGCACATACTCCCAAGAGCCTAAGGTTGCCATTCCTGCTACCACGATTCCGATTAAGGCCGGAGATGGTCCATTTATAGAAACGTGTCCGCTTCGAATTACAGAAGTGAAAATTCCACCCACCATGGCAGCCACTATACCTGCGAGCAATGCTTGCTGAGGTAAGTTCATAGCTAGGGCAATGCCAATGGACAATGGAAGAGCTACTAGAGAAACACTAAATCCTGCAAGGGAGTCGTTTCTCCAATACTTTTTGATGTCAGAAAATATATTTGAATTGCTCAGATAATAGTTTAGTTGATGAGCACGCTAATATACATGGAAAATTGAGAACGGACTTCAATTAAAAAGTTCAACTACCCAAAACCTTAAATTAGAAAAATTAGACTTATGCGTACAAGGGGTACCTTGCCATCAAGGCATTCACCTCACTCTTCACTTGAGAGATTACAGCTTCATTGTCTGTATTCATCAAGACTCGATCTATAAGCTCAGCTATAGTTTCCATATCTTCTTCTTCTAGTCCGCGAGTAGTAATTGCTGGTGTTCCAATACGGATACCTGAGGTAACAAATGGAGATCTTGTCTCAAATGGAACAGCATTTTTATTGATAGTAATGTCCGCCTTTACTAGAGTATTCTCCGCTAGTTTACCCGTTAGGTTCTCATCCTTAGGACGAAGATCTATCAACATCATATGGTTATCCGTTCCTCCAGATATGATTTCATATCCCCTGTCTACCATTGCATTAGCAAGAGCTTTCGCATTTTTCATTACCTGCTCACAGTGAGTCTTATAATCAGGTTGTAAGGCCTCACCATACGCTACTGCTTTAGCTGCAATGACGTGCTCCAATGGACCACCTTGAGTACCTGGAAAAACTGCTCCATCTAAAATCGAACTCATCTTTTTTACAGCCCCTTTTGGTGTGGTAATGCCCCAAGGATTATCGAAGTCTTCACCCATCATTATCATACCACCACGAGGACCTCTTAAGGTCTTGTGAGTGGTCGTAGTCACGATATGGCAATGAGGCAATGGATTATTAAGCAACCCTGCTGCTATAAGTCCCGAAGGGTGTGATATATCTGCCAGTAAAAGTGCTCCTACTTTATCTGCTATTTGTCTAAATCTAGCATAGTCCCAGTCTCTTGAATAAGAAGAGGCTCCACAGATGATAAGCCTTGGTTTGACGAATACAGCAGTTTCTTCTACTTTGTCCATATCTATAAGTCCAGTGTCTTTCTCCACTCCATAAAAAGATGGTCGGTACAACTTCCCTGAGAAATTGACTGTAGAACCGTGGGTCAAATGACCTCCGTGAGATAAATCAAAACCTAGAATAGGGTCTCCCGCTTGAATCACTCCAAGCATCACTGCTGCATTTGCTTGTGCACCGCTATGAGGTTGTACATTAGCCCACTCAGCCCCAAAAAGTTCCTTTGCTCGGTCTATTGCTAATTGTTCGATTTGATCTACAATTTCACAACCACCATAATACCTCTTACCAGGTAGTCCTTCCGCGTACTTATTGGTACATACACTACCCATAGCTTTCATCACATTCTCTGAAGTGAAGTTTTCTGAAGCTATTAATTCTATCCCGTTTTGTTGACGTTTTAGTTCTTGGTCTATAAGGTCAAATACTCTATCCTGCATTAAAAAAAAATCTTTAGTATGTAGTTAAATTGCTGTGTTAGCTAATCTGCTTTTGTGACATCAAAGAAAATAAGAGATATGTTAGCAAACAAAGAAACGCTCCGAAAAAATGTAACGATGTTATTAAAATTAAACAACATCCTAAAAAGACCAAACGTATAATGTTTAAAGTCTTATTTGACGAACCTATTTTAAGGGAAAACATTTTCAAATGACTGACTAACATCGCACCTCCTACAGAACAGAATAGAATGATAAAAAGTGGCGAGTTCAACAAAATATTGGACCACTCAAATTGCTCTGCCGCAAAAGGAAGGGCAAAACAAGCTAATGCTAGTGCAGGAGTAGGAAGCCCAGAAAAATAATCGTTTGACTGTTCTGAAATATTAAACTTAGCCAGCCTGTAGCCTGAAAATGCCGCAATAAGAAGTGAAAAATAAGGCAGTATTTCTGTAAAGATTCCTTGACTACCGTCGGAGGAAATAATGAGCTCATTGTACCAGTAGTTATACAAAACCATAGCCGGTGCCACTCCAAAACTTACCACATCTGCAAAAGAGTCAAGCTCCTTGCCCATAGGAGAACTCACCTTCAACAGGCGAGCTGCTGTACCGTCTAAAAAATCAAATATCAATGCTGCAACTGCCAGCCAAACAACACTATCAAACTGCAACCGAAAAGCCGAGATGATAATAAGCGTGCCACATATCAAATTTGATAAGGTGATAATATTTGGTAACTGTTTAATAATTTTCAATGGATATATAATTATGAACTTATGTTTCGTTACAAAGATGAGTTAAAAAATTACATTCGTATAATGTCAAAACAATGGATGGAAAATGTCCCTGCCTATTTTGAAACCTACTTGAAGCTGGTTAAAGAAGATGATATAACCGAAGCTTTGGAAAATACTTGGAGAGAACTAACCTCTCTTATAAAAAATGTAGACGATGTAAAAGCAAACCATGCTTATGAAGAGGGAAAATGGACCATAAAGGAAATGCTTCTCCATATGATCGATACAGAACGCATTTTTCAATATAGATCACTATCTATAGCCCGAGGAGAAATGAATGAACTTCCAGGGTTTGATCATAACAGATACGCAGAGAACTCTAAGGCAAACGCTCGCACTTTAGCTTCTATTATGGATGAATTTCGGTCAGTTAGAAATGCTAGTATCACTTTATACGAAAACTTAGCAGAGGGTAGGCTAAAATTTAAAGGAATGGCCAATGGCCTGGTCGTGCAGCCGGTGCAGTATGGATATATAACGAGTGGTCATGTCCGCCATCATATCAATGTGATCCAAAGCAGATATATATAATTTATTGCTTCATCTTTTGATGTGCCATTTTTCTGACAATGGACCTTGGCACAAAACGTACTAAGTTAGCTTGTACGGCATTCCAAAACCCGTGAATAGCAACCACTTTTCTATTTTTCATCTGTTTATAACCATACCTTGCTACGATATCTGAAGTTGGAAATGGATTTCCTTCACCTGGAATAATCTTTCCAAAACCAGCTCTTTCACCAAACTCGCTTTGCGTGGGTCCAGGACATAGTGTACTCACGAATACATTGTGTGGTCTTAACTCTTCAGCAATAGCTTCGGAGAGAGCTAATACGTAGTGCTTCGTGGCAAAATAGACGCTCATAGTAGGGCCTGGCTGAAAAGATGCTGTGGAAGCTACGTTTAGTATAGTTCCATTTTTATTGGACTTCATATCCTGACCGAAAAGATGGCAAAGTTTGGTGAGAGCAATGATATTTAGATTGACCATCTCCTCTTGTTTGGAAAGTTCACAGTCCAAAAAGTCACCGTTGTCACCAAAACCCGCATTATTGACAAGAAAATCAGTTGATTTTCTGAGAGACTTTACTTTGGTATATAGCTCATCTGCCATTGCAGGTTTCGAAAGGTCCAATGCTATCACAGTAGCTTGTATTTCGTGATCCGCTATCAGTTCTGAAGCTAACTCTTTTAAATTATCTTCTCTTCTTGTAGTCAAAATCACATCGATTTTATCCTTTGCAAATTCTCGTGCCAATTCCTTTCCTATTCCAGAAGAAGCTAAATCTGGCACATTATCTACATTGAACTTGCTAAATATTTCCTTTCTCTCTTCCGAACCTTCTTCAAACAAGGACATTGAATTTATTGATATGGGCAAAATCATGTCCTTTGTTCTTGGATCGGATTCAAGATCATTTATAAGCTCTAAGACACGTGATTTATTTACACCTTTATAGATATATGCATCAAGCATATTTTGAATAATCGCTGGCATAAATGCCGACCCATTGGCAAGAGCTTCGTCCAGTTCGTAGCATTTCTCTGCATCTGCTATATACTCTTCCAGATTACCCGTTGAAACTAAAAAGCCACTCTTGAAATAATAACTTGCAATCATCAAGTTTATATCCTTTATCTGGGTTGCACTTTCTAGCATCTGAGTACAAAGTGCAAGGCCCTGCTCTACATTCTTTTCAATTCCCAAAAGTACGGTTTCATGAATTTGTAACCTGATTTTTTGTCGAGTAAACTCTTCGTAAGTGGCAGATTCCTTTGTGTTTTTTGAGAAGAAGACCAAACGTTCATATATGTCATTTGCCTTTTTTATATCACCATACTCCCGTATTTGATTTAGCAAGTTCCAGTCTATCTCAAAAAGGTCTTCATCATACTCCGACTGAGAGATAGAGAGTTCTATATTTTTCTCAATAAACTTTTCAACCTTTAATACGTCATTTCGTTCTATCGAGGTATTTATGAAACTCAAGTATTCCGAATAAGAAATATCTTGGTCGGATTCAGAGATTTTAAAAAGTAAGTCAAAGTAAGCCTCATCTCCATTTAATAGTTCGGACTTATGAGTAGACAAAATATCTAGGGCCTTTTCGCTTTCATTGTTGTAAATATGCTTTTCAATATCCAAAAAGCTGTTTTGAGAAAAAGACTAGGCATATACATTAGAAGAAAGGAACATAAGAAAGAATCTATACATAGATTTCATTTTGAACAAATGTACCCAAGCATCCAGAAATGGAAAATAAAAAACCGATTGCTTTTACAAATCCACCACCACCTTAAAAACGGTTTCCCCTACAGCCTTCAAAGTATTCTTATCTATAGATTCCATATTGTCAGAATGTTTGTGCCAAAAATCACCAAAACCTGTATTCCCAGTCACATCATAGTGGATGATGTCTAAGGTAGGTATTCCGATGAGTTGGTTTATGAAAAGATGGTCATCTATGATAGGTCCTATTTGCCTATTTACAAGGTACTTACCATGACCCAATTTCCTTGCGGTATTCCAAACCTTTTTAACATAGGGCTGAGCATACCGCCACGAATTACCTTCCAAAGCAAATGTAGCATCCTTTGGCCCTACCATATCCAGTAATATACCGAACCGTGCTACATAGTTTGGCTTATGTGGTTTTCGTGACCAATACTGAGAGCCTAGACACCAAGAAGTAGCGTCACCTCTTCTATCTCCCATATCCTCTGCATCAAAAAAGATAATATCAACACCAGCATCTGGTCGTTGAAGTTGGAGTTGTCTCGCAATCTCTATAAGCACACCTACTCCGCTAGCACCATCATTTGCACCGTCAGAAGGTTCACCCGGATTGTCTTGATCTTCATCTGCTTGTGGACGTGTGTCCCAATGTGCACATAACAATATTCGTTTGGTTTGCTCTGGGTTTATAGTACCTATGATGTTTTTAATCTCTACATACTTTCCATCAAAACTTTGGGCACTCCCAAGTTGAGTCAAAGCGATATCACAATATTGAGCAAGCTTTTCTTCTAAATATACGGCTGCCGAGGCGTGCTCAGCTGTACCCGGTACACGTGGCCCAAAAGCTACTTGTTCTGCTATGTACTTATAAGCACTGTCCACATTGAAACTTACGGTGTACTCTTTCTTGGGTGCACTGTTAATGTTTTCAGTATTCTTACGTTTTGGTTCTTCTTTACAGCCAAAAACACTGACAATTAAAACTAAAACAACGACTTTACTAATACGATTTATATTCATTAGTTCAGTTTATATGTTGTGCCTTCTCTGCTGTCCATTACTTCGATACCTGCATCCTTAAGGCCATCTCGTATTTTATCTGCTGTACCCCAATCCTTATTGCTTTTTGCACTCTTTCTGATATCTAACACCAGGTTCATAACGCCGTCCAAGGCTTCGCTATTGCCATCACTTTCTGCCTCTAGCCCTAATATATCAAACAGAAATGAAACAAAGGTTGCTACTAGTATATCTTTATTTTTTTGATCGATTTTCAGCTTCTTGGCTGACAATTCGTTGATCCATTTAGCTGCTTCAAAAAGACTTGCTACCATCTGAGGAGTAGCCATGTCAGTATCCATCTGTTCATAGATTTTCTCTTTCCAAGAGATAATGTCTAAATCATTCTGATCAGATGCTACAATCTCTTCTATTTTAGAAGCTGCGTTCATCAGGCGTTTATAGCCTTTCTCTGCTGCCCGAAGAGCTTCATTGCTAAAGTCTAGTGTACTTCTGTAATGAGCTTGTAACAAGAAAAATCTCAAAGTCATAGGACTATACGCTTGCTCCAGTAGATGATGATTCCCTGAAAATAGCTCTTCTATCAGCACTCCATTATTCAAGCTCTTTGCCATCTTCTGACCATTGATAGTAATCATATTGTTGTGCAACCAATATTTGGGCGTAGACCTGCCACACGAGTGGCTCTGAGCTATCTCACTCTCGTGGTGAGGAAAGAGAAGGTCCATACCTCCGGCGTGTATATCAAAATTGTCACCGAGATACTTATCACTCATTGCCGAGCACTCTATGTGCCATCCTGGGAATCCTTCACTCCAAGGGCTATTCCATTTCATAATATGCTCAGGAGTAGCTTTTTTCCAGAGAGCAAAATCATTGGGATTTTTTTTCTCAGATTGTCCCTCTAATGTTCTACGCTCCTCACCTGCTCCAGCTATCAGATCTTCTATTTTACGACCACTAAGCTTTCCATAATCGTTGCTTTCCGAATATTTTAACACGTCAAAATATACAGAACCATTGCTCTCATAAGCAAAACCGGCATCTACAATCTCCTGTACCATTTCTATTTGCTCTATGATGTGGCCACTTGCTCTTGGCTCTATGCTAGGAGGAAGCACATTCATTTTTTGTAATGCTTGATGGTAGGCATTGGTGTATTGCTGAGCCACTTCCATAGGCTCAATTTTATTGGCTTTCGCTATTTTACCTATTTTGTCCTCGCCTTCATCTGCATCATTGAGTAGGTGTCCTACATCGGTGATGTTTCTGACGTACCTAACCTTGTAGTCTAGATGATTAAGATACCTGAATAATACATCCATCATCACCGCTCCTCGACTATGACCAAGATGCGGATCTCCGTATACAGTAGGACCACAGAGATACATCCCAACAAAAGGTGGATCCAGCGGCTGAAACTCTTCTGATTTCTTAGAAACTGTGTTGTATAAATGGAGTCTGAAAGACATAGGGGCAAATATAGTATGGATTCTAAGTAGAACACAGAAACATGAAGTCTCCGTCCGCTAGGTGTAAATGGACATCAAGTTATCTATGTTTGTAAAAGATTAACCCAATTTTGCAATAGGAAATAAGCCCAAGAACATACAATTCAAAAATCAGAAAAATGCAAATGTTCAATTTGACATCATCAAGTTAGAAGATCTATATACACGTAAGGATATTAACCATTCCATAGAAACCAATCATAAGGTTGAGTTCTATATTTTGATGTTAGTCGAAGATGGTTTAGGTAGTCACACCATAGATTTCAACGATTATGAATGCTCCACTGGCAAAATTCTGACCATCCGAAAAGACCAAATCCATAAATTTTCCGCAAAAAATAGTTTAAAAGACAAGCTCCTTATTTTTACCAATGAATTTCTGGTTAATTATTTAGAAAAAACAGAAACACAAAAAACCATGCTCTTGTTTAATTAGTTGTTGAGCATCCTAAAAATACAGTTAGGTAACAAAGAACTAGTTATTCTTCAGAATAGCATCAAGCGAATAGAACACGAGTATTTTTCAATGAAAGACAATCACTCATTGAGTACAATAAGAAGCGAATTGCACATTATAATCACTAAGCTCTTTAGAATTAAATCTCAAGGAACGGAAGTAAACTGTGAGAAGAAATATCTTAAGGAATTCATTGCATTTCAGAATTTAGTAGAAAATCAGGTATCGCAAAATACTAAAGTTCAAAACTTTGCAACAGAAATGGGAATTAGCACTAAAAAGCTAAACACCGTCACCAAAGCCATAATTCATAAATCTGCTAAAGAGTTTATCGATGAAATATGCACCAAGCAAATCAAGCGTCTGCTGACGAACACCAACTTTTCTATCAAAGAAATTGCCTACCAAATGAGTTTTGAAGAAACCACCAATTTCTATAAGTATTTCAAAAGACAAACCTCATATACGCCAGAACAATTTAGAGCATCTCGCTAGCATTTTCCCGTTTTTACAGTCTTTACTCCTTTTATTATAGCAGATCCCGCATAGGCTGATTCTTTCTTTGCGGTATCAAAAAACAATACCTGTTTTACGATACAACCTTTTAACAAACTAGAGAAAATGAATATAGTACAAAACAAACTAGATGATTTGCACAACGATGCAAAAAGAGATTATATGAGAGTAGGGAAAGGAGTAGTAAAGTCTATGTTTCGCCCACTACAACCTCAGGATCTGGAACACGCTTATCTGCCAATATCTCAAGAACAAGGAAAGTCTCTTCAACGACTTATCCTAAACAACAACTGCAAAAACATAGTAGAATTTGGAACCTCGTTTGGTATTTCTACCATTTACTTAGCAGAAGCAGCCCAACAAATAGGCGGTAAGGTAACTACTACCGAGTTTATCGAAAGCAAGGCCAAAAGAGCCCAAGGAAACCTGGACGAGATCGGATTAAGCAATGAAGTAACAGTTCTAATAGGAGATGCTATGGAAAACCTTAGGCCATATAGTCAACCAATTGACTCTCTATTCTTAGACGGTTGGAAGGACCTGTACCTTCCACTATTCCAAATGCTCGAGCCCTTGTTTTATTCCGACACCATCATCTATGCAGATAACGTAGATATGGCCGGAACACAAGACTATATGAACTATGTGACCCAAAAATCTGGAGTCTATAGCACACACTATACGAACCGAAATAAAGCGTCAATCACAACTTTAAAAAATCAATAAAATGAAATTAAGACAATCAATTGCAATGCTTGCCTTAATCGTATGTCTAGCAAGCTGCAGCAACAATCAAAACAAAATTTAGAACCCTTCGAAAAAGTAAAACATTCAATGTTAGAAATGGCTAAAAAAAGTAATAAGCAACAATATTTTGCTTTCCAAAAACTATTTCAAGAACTAGAGTTTATTTGTAAAAAAACACCCACCCAAACAAAAACGTCAAACAACCATTAAATTGAAGAAGCCGTGAAAAAACTACTTGCACTTATTCTCATCCAACTCATTGGAATCACTTCCATATCTGCAGTCACTTGGCAGACAGCCAACAGAGGTTTTTAGCAAGATAGTGCTGTATGGGTAGGTGGTGTAGTGCCTGACACTACGAGCAGCGATACCTTCGTCATTAGTCACCCTATAGTGATAGAAAGTGACCTCATCTTAGAGTCTGGTGCCCATATGCCCATAGATAGCACCAGCGGAATATGCGGGCATCAAATAGCCACAGTATCTAGCGCTTTTATGCTATAAGTTTTTGGAATACTAGAACTAGACGAACTTTATGTCAATAGTGGATTCGTACATATCTTCAAGGGAGATGTAAAACTAACTACCTATGCACAAATAAAAGGCCAGGGAGGAACCTTGAAAGTAGAAGAGGAGGCTTCATTAGTAATTGGTATATGGTTTGAATGTCTATTACCTGATTACGCTTTTGTGATAGATCAAACTGTTAATATTTCAGAAAAAGAACAGGATCGTCCTGTAGTCATTTACCCTAACTCATTTAAGAACACCATTACTATACGAAACCCTGTTGATGGAGCATCAGAAATTAAGGTGTCTGACTTTTTAGGTAGGACGGTTTACGTTTCGTCATTAGTCTCTCAAGATGAAAATAGAATTGACTTAGGCTTTTTAAATAAAGGAGTTTACGTGATTACTATTTCAAATCAAGACAAAGAACAGAACATAAGAGTCATTAAGAAGTAGTAAATCCTAAAATGGAATGCCAGTAATTTGCAGTGTGATAACCTTGTCACTTTTCAAAACTAACCTTCTCCCTCCAGTCTCCTCTCCTGCCATTTGTTAATACTGCGGTGTCTGCTATAGTTCCAACGTAAAAAAGTCCTAGACATCTTTCGTCGTCTGATAGCTTCAAAAAATTCCTAAAACCATCACCCATAGCATACGCTGATGAGCTCCAGTAGCCGCCATATTTGCCAGACTCAGAAAGTGCTAGCCACATATTCTGTGCGGCCATAGCAGTAGCAGCTACTTCCTCCCATTCGGGGACCACAGCACTTTCTTCATTTCGTCTCATGCATATTGCTACGATATGACTAACTTGGTTTTTCCGCTTTTCGATTTTGTCTAGCTTGACACTCTTAAATTTCTCTGCAGGAGTAGTTTTCACATAGCACTCTTTGCAGAGGTCCAACAAGCTGTCTTTTGCATTCTGCTCATATACTTTAAAACGCCAAGGCTCAGTATTACGGTGAGTAGGTGCCCAATTAGCTAGTTCCAACATCTCATGAATAACAGAAGTAGGAACTGACTCTCCGTTCATTTGCATTGGATATACGGCTCTTCGTGATTTTATGATAGCTGGTAGGTTACTCATTTTGTGATAACACAAAAATAGCAGATTATGATTTGAGTTATCATTCAAATAGTTGTAAGTAATAGGGCTATAACCAAACAATTTTCATTGTTAAACGTAGTATTTATACATTTGAACTTAAACTTTAAAACGAAACAATTATGTCATTTGAATTACCGAGCTTGCCTTACGCATACGACGCATTAGAACCAAACATAGATGCACGTACAATGGAAATCCATCACGGAAAACACCACAATGGATATACTACTAAGTTAAATGCTGCTGTAGACGGAACTGATTTAGCAGGAAAAAGCATTGAAGATATACTTACAAACCTAGATATGAATAATGGTGCTGTAAGAAATAACGGAGGAGGATATTACAACCACAATCAGTTTTGGACTGCAATGAGTCCAAATGGTGGTGGAAACCCTTCAGGTGATTTATCCTCAGCTATAGACAGAGATTTTGGCAGTTTTGATGCTTTCAAAGAGGGATTTAGCAAGGCTGCTGCTACTAGATTTGGTAGCGGATGGGCTTGGTTATGTGTAAAAGATGGAAAACTAGAAGTTTGCTCATCTGCAAATCAAGACAACCCTTTGATGCCAGGAATCGGATGCGGTGGCACTCCAATCCTAGGACTTGATGTATGGGAACACGCATACTACCTAAACTACCAAAACAGAAGACCAGACTACGTATCTGCTTTCTTTAATGTCATCAACTGGGACGAGATAGCTAACAGATTCTCTGCAGCATAATAACCCAATACAAATATCACAGAATAAAGCTCTTCGCAAATTGCGAAGAGCTTTTTCTTTTTAAACCTATTTTTGTCATATGATAATTCTGAAATGGATCGCATACATACTTGCCCTTGGTGCATTTATATGGTATGTTTTTCTGCGAGGTACTGATTTTAGTTTTGACGATAAATCATCCGTGCAAGCTGAAGTAAGTTCACAAATAGAATCTGATTATACAGACTCTTCAGAAAACATTGAACCAATTGATGCGTCAGAATACGTAGAAGAAGCCACTGATGATTATTTTGCGGAAGACTCCTCAGAAAGCACGGTCTATGAAGAAGAAGTAAGTGTCAGTGAAATACCTGAAGACCTCAACATAACTACGATAGAATCAGAAACACCAGAAACTGAAGCCACATCATCAAATGAGGTAGAGATAGATGAATCTCTTAACACCAATGCTTCATTTCTCTTAATTGTAGGAAGCTTTGGCAATAAAAGCAATGCCGATAGACTTTTGAAAAAGGTCAAAAGTGAGTATCCAAAATCTACAGTAACATTCACGAACGGTCTAAACCGAGTGATTGTGTCTTCGTTTAACGATGAAGAAGCCGCTGAGGTAGCCAAATCTCAGTATATACAAAACACCGGAGGTTCTGCATTTGTACTAGCTCAATAGTTTTTTTCTAAAACTGGGTCGCAAGTGTAAATCGAAGGCCACTAAAGGCTGGCTCCAATCTACAAATACCTCCAGTACACACAACTCCTTCTACTTGCTTTACATACGCTGCAGTAAATGAAGTAGTCTTCACATTGTACTTTGCAAATACACTAGGGTAATGAAGTACTTGATCAGCGAGAGTTGGGTTGACTATTCTCACAGGGTTGGTATTGACCATGTCACTTACAGCAATACTAAAATGAGGTGAACTGTTCCATTCTAAAATTCCATGGTAGAAACTACCTAAATCTTGATCAGTCATCAAAAATTGAGATTCTAATCTGATGCTATTCTTTCTGTTGACCTTATAAGTCAATTCCATAAAAGTAGAAACTGTTTCCACATTTTCTACTTTCTTTGGGTCTTTCCCTTCGTATACGGCCTGGTTATATTCTACCAATTGTATTCCTGCCTTACCTTTCCACTTTCGATTAATTTTCTGCTCTAGCTGAAAAAACTTCTCTGAAAATAATCGCTCTCCATTTAGGTCTGTGACGTCCGAATAGTTAAATGTGACATTTGCCTTTTTACTGAGTGAATAGATCAATTCGGCCTGATAAGCTTGCTCCCCTGTGAATTGAGCGGGAGCTTGATAACGAGCAAGCATTCTGTAACTTGCCTGACGAGTCATAGACGGCTGGTAGGTTAGTATACCATTTAGCAGATTCTCATAAGGAGATACCGTTAATGGGAAGTTTTCTATTCTTCTATATTGGGCATTGAAGCCTACGCCTTGTTTTTTATTTTTTCCAAGTTTTCGTTTCGAATAGTTTACACCAAGTTGGATAAGTTTACCATCACTGTCTAAAAGGTTTCCAAAATTATCCCGAATTGCTTCGCTTGTCTTGTAGTTATACTCTCCATTGAACCCAAAGTTTTTGTACGCTGCATTGAAGTAACCATTCATCACATAAACATTATACTTTGGAAAAAAGCGATCCAAAATTGGAAGGCCATTTATCTCGGTTACGAGCTGAGACATGGTGTTTTCATCTAGCGTCCTATTCACTCCGGATAATCCTAAATTTAGGATTGTACCATCTTTAAATTTAAAACCCTTTTCCGCATTTATTCCTTTCACTATTTGAGGAGCGGTTTCAAACCTCTCATTCTGGGAGCCTTTCTGTTTACCACTGAAAGCTTTTACTACAAAATTGTCTGACACATTATACTTAAGCCTTACACCTTCCATGGCATAGTCTATACCTATGAGTCTGTTTTCAAAAGCTCTAAATGCTGCCCCAGAACCAAACTGATCATAAAAAGATCCTGCAGTGATTTCCAGATCACCTATGCTCTTCTTTATCTGCCAAAAACCTAAGCCTTGTCCGGTGAAAGCACCTGAGGGGTTCAGTAGATTACTGTTGTTGAAAAGGTCATACCTGGCTGCGAAGTGATACCCTTTGATATCGTAATTAAGAAAAAGCCACGATTCTGAAGAACTTATTTGTTTCCCGTATTGTGGTGAAGCTGCCTCAGTAGCACCAATAAGTGAATCTTTTAAGAATACTGAAAAATTGAATTGGAAATTTCCACTGAATACACCTTTATCTTGCCCGTACGCTTTTGGTAAGATGAAACAAAAAAGGAAAATTATGGTTAAGTGCTTTTTCATTATTGGCCGTAAAAGTAAATAATTATAAAAATACAATCGATTTTAGTTTTTTTTGAAGTGTGAATGTTTCTCAATTGGTAAATCAAATAAAGAAAAAGAAAAGCTTTCTCTGTGTAGGTTTAGATACGGACATCTCTAAATTACCTGACGGTTTGAGTAAAGATACGGACGGCATTCTCGCTTTTAATAAAGAGATCATACAAGCTACCCAAGACTATGCAGTAGCCTACAAAATAAATACGGCTTTTTACGAACAATATGGAAGTAAAGGCTGGGAGGTTTTGGAAAAAACTAAAGATTTAATACCTAACCACACCCTCAGTATAGCAGATGCCAAAAGAGGAGATATAGGCAACACAAGTACTATGTATGCCAAAGCATTTTTTGAGAATATGGATTTTGATGCTATCACGGTAGCTCCTTACATGGGATATGATAGTGTAGAGCCTTTTCTCAAGTTTGAAAACAAAATAACGATTGTGTTAGGTTTGACTTCTAATGCCGGGAGCAGCGACTTCCAAACTAACGAAAAATACAACCCACCACTATATAAGACTGTGCTTGAAAGGATTTCAAAGTGGGGATCTCCCGACAATCTAATGTTTGTCATAGGTGCTACCAAGGCAGACGCATTGGGGGAGGTTCGCAAAATTGTGCCAAACCACTTCTTATTAATTCCTGGTGTGGGTGCCCAAGGAGGAAACGCAGGAGATGTTTGCAGTTACGGAATGAATAGTATGGGAGGATTGTTAATCAACTCTTCACGAGGAATCATATACGCATCCAGTGAATCTGATTTTGCAAATGCTGCTCATCTAAAAGCCAAGGAACTTGCTGAGCAGACGTCTCCATTTGTAGATCGGTTATGAGTTTTTCATATAGTGAGGATCTCCTGCAATTCATATGGGAATTTCAACTATATAATCAAGATGGGTTAAAAACCACTGAAGGAGATTCTATTCAAATTATCAAAAAAGGACTGCTCAACACAAATAGCGGCCCAGATTTTGAAAATTCTATCGTCAAAATCGGAAACCAAACATTCTACAGATCTATAGAAATCCATAAGAATACAACTGAATGGAGTAGCCACAAACGTCATGAAGACGTGGCATACAATAATGTAATCCTTCATGTTTGCTTAGAAGGGAGTAACCATTGCCTGCGTCAAGATGGAACAGTGCTGAAAACACTACTTCTATCAAACCGTATTAATGAAAAAGCACTGAAGTCTTATGAGTTGCTTACGTTAGAAAAGCCTTTTGTGGCTTGTGAAGGTTCTATAAACCAAATATCTGGTTTTGACGTATCTAGTTGGTTAGATAGGGTTGGGATTGAAAAGCTTGAAGCTAGATCAAAATCCATTAAAACATACTTAGGTCTTTTCGAAGGCAACTGGAATCAAGCCTTTTTTATCACGCTCTGCAAATCTTTTGGCATGCCGATTAACTCGGATGCTTTCGAAGAACTAGGCAAGAAGCCTCAATTTGAGATATTGCAAAAGCATCAGAATTCATTGTTTCAAATTGAATCGCTTTTATTTGGCACAATGGGCTTATTGTCGGCAGATAAACAGGACACTTATTATTCTGGACTGCAAAATGAATATCAGTTTCTTAAAGAAAAGTATAAGCTAAAAACCGTCACAACGAAAATAAAAATGGGAAGGATGCGGCCTATGAACTTACCGCACGTTAAGCTTTCTCAGTTGGCTGCACTAATTCATTACGTACTACATTTTATTTCTCACATTCTTCAACTGCCCACTACCGATGAAATAAAAAATCTACTCTCTTTTGAAACCTCAAAATATTGGGAAACCCATTACAGCTTCAAAAGAGAGTCTACAAATAAAAAGAAGAATATCTCCAAAGGATTTGTAAATCACCTCTTCCTCAATGCACTGGTGCCTTTTGTGTTTTTCTATCAAAAAATGAAAAATCACGAAAATCAAGATGCTGCTCTCTCCTATTTAGAAAGTATTCCTGCCGAATCTAATTCAATTATGAACAAATAGGGAGACCTTGGAGTGAAAGCTGAAAATGCACTGATTAGTCAAGCATTATTAAATTTGTACAAAAACTATTGCAAACCCAAGCGTTGCTTGGAGTGTCATATAGGAAGAAAAATAAGATTAAAAAAAATGGATAAGATTAAAAAAAACATTGAAAATTATGCATTTGGGGTGTGTTCCTATTTAGGTGAGAGATTGAATATTCGGTCAAGTACCATCAGGCTCTATTTCATATATATCTCTTTTTTTACGTTTGGTAGCCCCGTCATTATCTATATGATCTTGGCTTTTTGGTTAAACATAAAACACTATCTAACAACCCGTAAGCACTCTGTATGGGATTTATAAGAACTGTATAGTTTCTTGTTCACTCTGTTTTTTTGCGTTAATAAACGTTAACACATGTGGTTCTACATTTGAACTATGCAACATCAGATGAGCTTCTACCGAACAACCAAGAGTTTTCAAAATAATCATAAGACTACAGCTTTGGTTTGCCAGAACTGTAATGAAGATTTTCTTGCAAATAGGAAAACTGCGAAGTTTTGTAGTAGCTCTTGTAGGTCTCAGTTTTGGATGACAAAAAACCAAAAAAAGGTCATCACTATAGCCGTTCCGATCGATATCGATGATGCATACTTAGAGAAGGTAAAAGACATGCTTGCAAACTATAGATCTGGTGCCCAAAACACAAGAAAAGCACCTGAGGTCAAAGCGAAAAGAATAGAATCTTTCGCTACTGAACAAGAACTCAGAGAGTTTATGCAAAGTGTAGGGTACTCAGACTATAAAATACCAAAGCACGATATGGGTATCTACTATGATAAAGGTCTTACGATTAAGAAGCAGGAAGATTGTTTTGAAGTGAAGATTGTAGCCTAATAGGGTTACCTTCTACACTATTCAAAAATTAAGTCAACATCATCACTGAGAGGGTGTGCTTG
>ERZ1048068.457-NODE-457-length-38277-cov-8.731359_pt1 | contig 38277 bp, 33 predicted proteins | sample MGYA00383098_ERZ1048068 | MGnify/ENA primary metagenome ERZ1048068 (study PRJEB29581, sample SAMEA5548368) | metagenome | biome: marine; feature: coastal; material: water | depth 1 m | study: Short-term variability in the microbial, nano- and picoplankton dynamics... | reverse complement strand
AGTTTATTCGTAGCGAAAATTGGTGCTGCGTGGTTTGATCAAAAAGATTGCCTAAGCTTTTGAGATAATCCAGTTCCGTGGCCGTGTCTCTATTGAACAATTGGTTTCGGTACAACAACACCAAATTACTTCCAGGGGCAAACCACCACTCAAAATTAATGTCCAGGTTCCAGATGTTGAAATTTGTGTCTGGATCAAAATCTAAAATTGAATAGTCTGTTTCGGTACGTTTTCCGTTATCATTTAGTCGAAACAGAGTCTGATCGTATTTGGCCCTGCTCCAATAATTTCTTAGCCTGAGGTTAATCCATTTCTTGCTATCAAAAAAGTAGCTAAGGTTAATGTTGTTTTCCACAGATCGAATATCTCTTCTGCCAAAATAAATATCTTGATTTATTGTTTTAAGATATCCAACATCGTCTTTAAAACTACGATGGTTGGACTTTATTGTGAGTGAAAATTGTTCTGAAAAACGATAAAGCGTAGAAATATTAAGTCTGTTTTGAGACCAATTTTCATCATAATCTTCATCGAAATAAGAAAAATTATTCCATTGAATTTTATATGAAAAGTCTTTGTTTTTATTGGATTGCACACCCAGTTTTACTTGAAAATTTTCTGGTTCAAAAATAAAGCGATTATAGACTCTAGGTTCATCAAAATTTTTAGTAATTGAGTTGTAGGCAAAATCAGCCTCAAAAACCATTAAATTTTGTGTTGAGAAATCATTTCCAAATCTGAGACCCCAAAACTTTCTATCAAAAGAGTGAAAGGTATGTGTGTCGTTAAATCTTAAGTAGTTGCTATACTTTCTTAGAAAGCCATACTCATTAAGGAGTTGATAACTTATTCTTACAGCATAACTTTGATGGTCTATAAAATTAAAATATCCCAATTCATTCTGCTTGTAATGTTTATCAACACCCCACCAACTGACGTTGTATCTAAAATTGCCTTTTAACTCACTTAGGTTTATACCCGCTCTAAATCCGTTATCACTGTTTTTTTTTGGTGTTTTACTACCAAAAACTTTCATTTTAATATTGAAATCTCTATTGTCATCAAACAGGTCTCCTACAAATGACATATTGTTTCCATACAAACCATCACTTCCAGTTTTATTGGTGTTGAGTACACTAACCGATGAGTAGTCATTCAACAGTTGCTGAGATAAGGAAATTACATTGTAGTTTACTAAAGGTTGTATGGTTTGTTTTCTTCTTTGATTTGAAGATGAGTTTTGGATTTCAGCATCAACCTTGTCAGTAATGGCATTTAAGAAACCTATGCTTAGATTTTTGCTTGTTGTTCCAGTAACCTTAACCGTATTTAATAGTTGTGGGGTGTCATCAAAATTAAAAACCTGCTCATCATTCTCTAATAAATCATCGTCTACTGAAACTTTTTCTCCAATCCTCCGACTGTAAAAAAACAATCCACCTCCCATACCCCCGTCTGCAATCTCAAAAAGGGTAGCGCCTTCAGTAAAAAAAGCCCTATTTTCAGAGAACTGTTGCTCAAATGGACCCAGATTTAGTTCTACGATATCAAAGGCAACTTGGCCAAAATCTGGAATCAGAGATGCGTCTAATGTAAAACTGCTACTTATCCCGTATTTTACATCCATACCCGCTGTATAAGAAGATGCAGGCCTTATTCCTTTTCGAAGATTAATTGATGACTGAACATAGGGATAAAAAAACAGTCTTACGGGAGGGCTAATATTCTCAATTCCAGTGAGCGTTCCATTGGACTCATGATATTTTAACTCATTGACATTAACAGGGCTCCAAACGTAAGTTTCATCCAAACTTTGGATTTTTCTTCCAAAGTTCAAGCCCCATAGTTGTACCTCTTTTTCTGGAAAACGAAGTGCACTGTAAGGGATTACCATTTCTACACTCCAACCATCTGAACTGATGTGTACTTTGGCATCAAATACAGTATCATATAAAAAATCATCTGACGCTATAGGTCCTGAAGAATACACATCACCAACTGTACCAGCGCTTGTTATCTGAAAACCAAAAAAGTTTAAATCATCATTGTATGTATTGAAGGTCACAAAAAAAGTTTCCGCATTTACATCCCAAATATCATCACGCTGACTAAACTGTTTGGGCATCTTATTGGGATTTGGATGTTTTAAAGTTGCAGCGACGTAAATCGCATTTTGATCGTAGCCTACATAAGCAGTAGTCTCATATTCATCAGGTATATTCTTACCTTGGCGCGTTTCGAGCCAAATAATCGAAAAGTCAGTTGCAGGATTTAAATCGTTCCAGATTTCTTCTGAAAGGATTCCATCAATAACGGGGGCGTTTTTAATAGCAGACGCTTCTAAGCTCTTGCGTTCTTGAGAAGCTAGAGTAACATGAAAAAAGAAAAAAATTATTGTAATTCTACGTAACATCTTAAAAACAAATCATATTGTGATTTAATAGTATAAAAAACGAAAATAATCTACTTATAAATGATTTTATAATTAAAGAGTACCTAAATGATATATTAAATTACCATGATGAACAATAAACAAGTTAAATTATAATCTATTTTGGATAACCACAACAATAGTTGACTCTTTTGGATTTGATATTTTTAAAAATATTCCACACAATTTTGTAAAATTTAATTTCAAGAATTTAATTGGAACTATCAATAAATATTAATCTTTTGATAATTTGAAAATGGAAAACCTAATGGCCGTAATGGCAAGTTTACTTTTACTGAGTTCCTTAAGCGCGCAAACTCTAAATGTTTCAGAAGCAGAAATCCATTGGAAGGGCTCTAAATCATATGAGTACCACGAAGGAACCCTTAACATAAGCTCTGGAAGCCTGACTTTTAAAAACGATGTTCTTGTGGGTGGAAACTTCACTGTTGATATGAACTCAATTTTATGTACTGATTTACCGGAAAAAGATGCAGCTAAATTAGTTAGGAACCTAAAGTCCAATAACTTTTTTGCTGTTGCCAAACATCCAGAAGCCAACTTGACGTTTACTTCAATTACGGTGACAGATGGTGGTTATGAAGTAACAGGTGACTTTACCATTCGCGGAATTACCAATAGCGAAATATTTATGCTGCAAATAGAGGACAACAAGGCAACTGCAGATTTAAAAATAGATCGATCTAAATACAATATTAAATTTGCTTCAGGCAGCTTTTTTGCGAACCTTGGCAATAGACTTATATATGACGAATTAGATCTTCGCGTAAGCTTTGCTTACTGAGACTTCTTGCTCCTTTATAGGGCAGCTTTTTTAAACAAGTCAATACTTACTACAGACTCAGTAAGAATTTATTTTTTGAAGAATTTTTTACATATTGATTATGAAGTTTAAATATTTATATATGTCTGATTTTATTGAAATGAAACATGTTCTATTTCTTTTTTTATCTATTTTTTAAGGGTGTCGTGTTTAAAAAATTTAATTACTAAATAGTTTTGAAAATTGAGCTAAGCTCTCAGTAATTGAGTTCGATATTTTTTCTGCGCGCGCTACCATTTCTAAAAAAATCATGAAATAGTGAATATATTTTTAATTAAATATTATATTAGATTAACAAAAATCAATCAAAATGGTAGGTCATACAGTAGTGTTTTTATCAGATGAGTGGGTACAAACGATTTCAATTACAGGGATTGGGATGCTCTTTTTTTTGTATATCGGCAGCCGCCTTTCAATGCCAAATCGTTTAAAGTTAGCCAAAGCTCTGGCAATTTTTATGATTGCAATTACTATTTTTGGGCATTATTTTCAGGCAATGAATGGAAATTGGTTAGTTACCGAAGAGTTGCCCCTTCATTTGTGTGGAATTTCAAATTTGATTTGTTGTGTGATTCTTTTTGTACCCCGAAAACAATTATTATTCGAGTTTTTGTTCTATTGTGGCATTATAGGGGGCCTTCAGGCTTTATTGACCCCATTGATTAACAATTACAATGGAGAGAGTTACGTTTACTTTCAATTTTTCTTTAGGCATGGAGCCATCATTGCACTTCCGTTGTATTTAAGGTTTTTGATGGGAATGCGGCTTCAAAAATTTTCGTGGCTTCGTTCGTTTTTAATATTGAACGTTCTTTTAGTAATTATTATGCCGTTGAATTTTGCATTGGGTTCCAATTATATGTATTTGGCACAACCGCCAGGAGTAAATCATGTATTGGTAATGGGCGAATGGCCATATTATATTTTGTATTGGGAATTTTTTATTGCAGCCCTTTTTTATGGGTGTTATTTTGTTTTTAAACACAGAGAGCCGTCAACTCACACACATTCTTAGTCTAATTAATTAAAAAATTTTCCTGCTTAGTTTCTTTTTTTTGTCACATCTTTTTTGATGAGGAAAATAGCACACCTATACATTCAAAAATCTATTAGTATATTTGTTTGCGTTTTAGGGTATCATTTTAATCGACGTCTAATGAAGCATTGGCAATTCTATTTAGTTAGTTTATTGTGGGGGATATTTGCTTTCTCTCAGGAACTACCACCTATACAAAAGTTTTCACCTCAACTATACGAAGCTGGAAATCAAAATTGGATGATTGCTCAGGCTCCAGATGCGTCAATTTATATTGCTAACAACAACGGGTTATTAAAGTATAACGGTTCACGATGGCAGCTTTATCCTAGCCCAAACAACACAATTGTTAGAGCCGTTAAGGCTATAGACGATAAAATATACACAGGGTCATTTATGGATTTTGGTTATTGGAATCAAAATTCAGAGGGGCAATTAATCTATACATCATTAGCGGAGTCTCTAAACATCGATTTGATAGAAGACGAGCAGTTTTGGAATATTTTGGAGTACGATAATTGGTTGCTTTTCCAATCTCTTAATCGACTTATTTTTGTAAATCCAACGACCAAAGAGGTAAAGTTTATAAAAGCAACCTCAACATATTCTAAATCGTTTAAGCGAAATGGCAATATTTATTTCCATGAACAACAGCGCGGCCTTTATATGCTTAAATCAGGTAAACCATCTTTGGTTTCTTCTCACCCGATTTTTAGAAATCATATTATTGTTAATATTTTTAATGTTGGACAGAAATTTTTAATTGTAACAGACAATGCGGGGTTGTATTTTTTAGAAAAGGGCAAACTTACAAGATGGAAAACAGATGCCGACTCGCTTTTTCAACAAACCTCTATTTACAGTGCGATTCAACTTTTAGATCAAAATTTATTAATAGGAACGATATCCAAAGGGCTTCTAAAATTAAACCCCCAAGGAGAAATAGATCTTGAGCTAAATCAATCCAAAGGGATTTCAAACAACACAGTGCTTTCTGTTTTTGAAGATAAGACTCAAAATGTATGGTTAGGCCTTGATAATGGAATAAACTGCTTGAATCTTACATCTCCATTTTCTATTTATAATGAGACCAATGGATCGATTGGATCGGTTTATACTTCGATTACTCACAACGGAAATCTTTACTTAGGAACCAATCAAGGGTTGTTTTCTAAACGTATCTCATCCAAAGCTCCTTTTAGTTTAGTGCCGGGAACTGCGGGTCAAGTTTGGAATCTGACGAAGCTCAATGGGGATTTGTTGTGCGGTCATGATTTAGGAACATTTAAAATAGAGGGAAATAAAGCCACTCGTTTTTCAACGACACAAGGCGCATGGGATTTTAAACCCTTGAATAAAAACAAGACCCTTGCTTTGCAAGGAAATTATAGTGGGTTGTATGTGATTCAAAAAAAGGGAAGGGAATGGTCTGTTCGAAACAAAATAGAAGGCTTTAATATTTCGTCCAAATTTTTTGAATTGGTTAATGACACTACCTTACTTATCAGTCACGAATACAAAGGTGTTTATAAAGTTGTCTTGGATTCGGACTATACAAAAGCCATTGAAATTGTCGAAGAACAATCCGTTAAAAAATCAAGTCATAGTTGTTTGATTTCTTTTGAAGGGTACATTATTTACAAATCAAACGATGGAGTATTTTTATATAACAAAGACAAACAGACCTTTGAAAAGGACGCCTTAATCAATAATTTTTTCCCAAAGGAAGAATACACATCCGGGAAAATGATTAATGATCGCGCAGGCAAGCTCTGGATGTTTTCAAAAAATTATTTTCATTATTTGACATCCGACATTTTATCTTCTACACTAAAAGTAAAGTCACTGCCTTTTCCTTATAGATTGAGTAGAGGGATGGAAGGATACGAACACGTTCTCTCGCTTTCTAACAATAAATTTTTATATGGGACAATGGATGGATATGTCACGTTTGATTTAAAAGCGTACTTGAGCAAGTCACCTCCAGTGAACTTAGACAAAATTTCTTTACAATCATTAGATGGTAAAGAAACGTTACTTCCTTTGAATACTTCAATTGATTTGGAACCCAATCAAAACAATATCAGTTTTTATTATAATGTCCCTTATTATCAAAAAGCGCATCAAGTGAAATTTCAGTACAAACTCATCGGTTATTACGACCAATGGAGTTCTTGGTCAGAAAATTCATTCACCACTTTTACCAACTTACCCTTTGGAGATTATACGTTAAGTGTACGTGCCAAAATTGGAGATGTTACTACAGAAACAAAAGATTTCATGCAAGTTAGTATCGAAAAGGCATGGTACCTTTCCAATTTGATGGTAATAATTTATGTGTTGTTTTTTATTTTTATTTCGCTATCCATCAACCAATCCTATACCAGATACTACAGAAAACAACAGCAAAAGCTTATTGAAAAAAACAATCGTATCCTTGAGATCAAAGAATTGGAAAACAATCAGGAGCTTATGAAGTTTAAAAACGAACAACTTCAAAAAGATATTGAGAACAAAAACCGAGAATTGGCGATTTCTACCATGAGTACGATTCGTCGAAACAAGTTTTTAGGAAGTATTAAAGACTCTTTAAAAGACGAGGAGAGCTCTCCTAAAGTTCGAGCTGTAATTCGAACCATTGATCGTAATCTTAATAATGATGACGATTGGAAATTTTTTGAGGAGGCCTTTAACAATGCCGATAAGGATTTTCTTAAAAAAGTAAAGCAAATCCATCCTTCTTTGACCCACAACGATTTGCGTTTATGTGCGTATTTAAGACTAAATTTATCCTCTAAAGAGATTGCTCCATTGCTTAATATTTCATCACGAAGTGTAGAAATCAAAAGGTATCGTCTTAGAAAAAAGATGGAATTAGAGCATAAACAAAGTTTGGTTGACTACATCATGACCTTGTAAAATAGGCTACAACACTTCAATTTCACTTAACATTAACTATACAAAGTTTACACGGCGCAACTCTGCGACTTAACAAAACCCCTGTAAAATTACCGATTTCACAGAAAAATCATTGTAGAATTACCGAATCCCCATTTTTTAAGCACAAAAATTTCATTGTATATATTTTGTTGAGTTATTTAAATTTTAACAATTAATGTAGATTTCTATATTTGATTCAATCAATTATATATCTAATCAATAACCACAATGAATAAAATTTTCATTTTCATTTTAACAATATCTTTTAGCTTTTACAGCTTCGCTCAATCGGATCAAGTAAGCGGAACTGTTTTAGATTCTGAAACGAAAGACCCTCTACCAGGTGCCACTGTATTAGTTAAAGGAACCACCATCGGTACTACAACCGATTTTGACGGTAATTTTTCCCTATCCGATATTTCTGTAAATTCTACTTTGGTTGTATCCTATCTTGGATATACCGATACAGAAATCAAAATAACTGCTTCAGCTACCTATCAAATTCTATTGAATGCTTCTGCTAACGAGCTTCAAGAAATTGTTGTTGTTGGTTACGGTACACAAACCAAAAAGGAAGTAACAGGAGCTGTCACTGTTCTCGGAGCTGAAAATATTGAAAAATTAAACCCTACACGAATTGAACAAGCACTACAGGGACAAGTTTCTGGGGTAAACATCACTTCTGGTTCGGGTGCACCAGGTAGCGGACTAAACATTCAGATCCGTGGAGTGTCAACTAACGGAGACAACAGACCTTTAATTTTACTTGACGGGAATGTTATAGAAGATTTGTCTGTACTCAACCCTAAGGATATTGAAAGCATCAATGTCATTAAAGATGCTACTGCTGGTATTTATGGTGTTCGTGGTGCAAACGGTGTAATTCTTATTACCACTAAAACAGGACGTAAAAACACAAAACTTTCCATCGAACTGGACTCTTACTTTGGTATCCAACTTACCAGTAAAAAAATTGATTTGATGCAATCTGCACAATATACAAATTACAGTAATGATTTGGCTTCGTTTAACATATACAAAAACACGCCAACTTACAGCATTGATTGGCAAGATAAAGTATTTGAAATGGCTCCAATGACTAGTACCAATTTGTCGGTGTCAGGAGGAACTGAAAAATCAACTTATACAGCAGGAGTCTCATACCTCTATCAAGATGGAATCGTAGGACTTAATAAATCAAACTTCAACAGACTCACCTCGCGAATCAAATATCAATACGATGTGTTAGATAATTTAAAAATCAACACTTCGGTTATTTATATGCATTCAGAAAAAAACAATTTGCCTGAAGGCGGAATAGGCTCTGTACTGTATAGTGCTGTTAACATGAGTCCTTTAATTACTGTTTACAATGGGAACGATTACAATGAGCTAAACAACCCAAGATCGTATTCATTAATTAAAGCGATTAATGCTGTCGAAATAATCAATCCAGTTGCACAAATTTACAACGCTAATAACACAAGCTTGGTTGATAAGTTTACGGCTTCATTGGGAGTTGATTACTCTCCATGGTCAAATGTTAAAATAAGTTCTGTTTTTCAAATGAATCATGCCAATGTATTAAACGACGTGTACAGACCTGTCGCTTATTACGGATCCAGTAAATCAGCAAACAGAACTAAAGTTGAAGTAGTTGACCACGGATCAACTTTCGATGATTACACATGGGACAATTTCTTGACTTATGAAAATACGTTCAATGACTTACTTAATATGAAAATATTGTTAGGAACCTCAATTTTCAAAACCAAAGGAATTTTCTACGGATATAGTTTCGAAGATGGTGATGAAGCTGTTACTCCTCGTTTCAATGCAGACGACAAGTCCAAAGGCGCTGATGTGTTTGACTCTCGATTGGCCTCAGTGTTCTATCGTATTCAATTAAACTATGACAACAGATACCTATTGTCGGGAGTTGTTCGAAGAGACGGATCTTCTAAATTTTCTCCAAAAAATAAGTTTGGAATATTTCCTTCCGCATCTTTAGGTTGGAATATTTCTGAAGAAAACTTTTTTTCAAGTACAACAATCAACAACCTAAAACTTCGACTTAGTTACGGAATCATTGGGAATGACCGTATAGGTGACTTTGGATTTATATCTAGATTGAATGGAGAAGCGGTTTATTCTAACAATCTTGAAGAAACTGAAGATGATCTTTTAAGAGGTGTTGCTGTAGGAAAGCTTTCGAATCCCGAAATTCGCTGGGAAAAGCAAAAAACAGGAAATTTTGGTGTTGATATGTCATTGTTTGACAGTAGCCTACGAATTTCGTTAGATGCTTACCAACGCGAAACAGAAGACCTTCTTATTGATGCACAAGTATCAGGAATTTTAGGAGCTTCGGCCCCTGGATCAGGCGCCCCTTTTATTAATGCAGGTACGGTTCGAAATCAAGGGCTTGAGGCCTCAATAGCATACAATACAAATTTTACAGACGATCTTAGTTTCAATATCAGCTACAACATTAGTACAATTGATAATGAGGTTCTATTTGTAGAAAGCGAAAACGGCTTCCAGCAAGGTGGTGGCTGGGGTGTAGGTCTTGGAATTATTCCTTCACGAATGGAAGCAGGATACCCCTTGGGATATTTTTATGGATACAAAACGAATGGCTTATACCAAAATCAGGCTGAAATTGATGCACTTGACTCAAATGCTTTTGATGCAGATGGTGAAGACATTTACTTCCATGAAGGAGCTGAAGTTGGGGATCTAAAATTTGTTGATGTTAACGGAGACGGATACATTTCTGATGATGATAAAACCTACATTGGTGATCCTATACCAGATTTTACTATGGGTTTTTCTATGGGATTCCAATTTAAAGATTTTGATTTCAGTGCTTCAGCATATGCTTCTATCGGAAACGACATGGTGCGAGATTATGAGCGTCAAGCAATGAATACTAACCGAGGAACTTATATGCTCAACCGATGGACTCCAGAAACAGGAGGAAACACCATTCCAAGAGCATCTGGAGGAAGTTCTATTAACAACAATAATTTTTCAGATTATTTTGTTGAAGACGCCTCTTACTTAAGAATTCAAAACGTACAGTTAGGTTATACTGCAAATGATAAAATCAACAAATTTTTAAGACTTGATTCACTGCGGATGTACGTGTCTGCAAACAACTTGTTCACGTTCACTAATTACAATGGATTCGACCCTTCAGCAAGTGGAGGAAGTCCTATAGGGGCTGGGATTGATAAAGGATTTTATCCTGTATCTCGCACATTCATGTTTGGGTTAAATGTTAAACTATAATTTAAATGAAAAAATCAATTATATCAGGAATTATTACACTTTTCATCTTCACTGTAGGATGTAAGGATTTTATTGAAGTTGAACCCTTAGGGCCTGTTGCCGACACATTTTTTAGTCAAGCAGAAGACTTTGAGGATGCTCTGATAGGTGCGTATGATATTTTACAATCCACTTTTTGGAACGTACAACTTGCAACGATTGCCTCTCCAGATATTAACGCTGGAGGAGACGCTGCTAACTACGACCAACCAACACTGCAAGACGTTGACAAGATGATTCATACCGAATCTACCTATGTGCAAATCAGAGACGTTTGGCAGAATATGTATGCTGGAATCAATCGCACAAACTTTTTATTAGAAGCAAAAAACAACTTGGACTTTGAAGGAAAAGACAACATACTTGGACAAACTTATTTCTTAAGAGCCTATTATACTTTTGAATTGGCAAAGTTTTTTGGGGATATTCCTCTTTTTGTTGATACAGAAGTTGAACCGAATCGAATCCAAGACAAACAGGTTTTGTTTGGGGATCAATTTCTTGTAAACCGCGTAGGAAGCGTTGCAAAGGTGTTTGATTTAATTGAAGAAGATCTCAAAGAATCTATTTCACTGTTGCCCGATTCTCAACCAGACAATTGGAGAGTTTCTAAAATGGCAGCCCATGCTTTGTTAGGTAAAGTAATGTTGTTTAATGAAAAATACGCAGAGGCTGCTGCTCAGCTTCAAACAGTTATTGACTCAAATGACTATAGATTGCTCAATCATGGATCGGAATTTAACAACATATGGGAAGCCTCTTCTGAAAACGGAGATGAATCTATTTTTGAAATTCAATACACTAGTGTTGAGGGTGCAGGATGGGACTGTATCACTTGTAGCGAAGGAACTTATATGCCTAAATTCAACAATCCTAGAGATCCATTTTCGAACACCAAATATATAGCTGGCTGGGGATTCAACCTTCCTATACCACCTCTATACGAAGCCTTCAAAACGGGAGATGCTAGAAGAGACCTAACTATTTTTGATTTAAGAACTGATTCTAGCCGATCTAAGGGCCGAGAGGATCTAGGATTTTTTACCAAAAAATACATTGTTCATAAAGATAACGACTTGGATCGAACCGGTCCAGACCCATTAAACTTTGACAACAATTATCGTTCAATTCGATATGCTGATGTTTTGTTGATGGCCGCTGAAGCTTATGAAAAATCCGGAAATACATCCAAAGCAGAATCATTTTTAAATGATGTGAGATTTCGTGCTTTTGGTAATAATAGCCAGAATTATACCGCTGCTGAAGGAACATTAAGAGACATGATTTTTCAAGAGCGAAGATTGGAGCTTGCTGCAGAAGGACATTACTTCTTTGACTTAGTTCGAACAGGTAGAGCAAAAGATGCATTTGATGCATATAATGCTTGGATTGTTTCAGCCAATCCAAAATGGACTGTTGGAGGAAAAGAAATGGATTTTTTACCCATTAATTTTGAAACCAACAAAAATGAAATTTTCCCAATCCCTCTAGTTGAATTGGAATTAGCCAATGCAACCGATCGATGGAAACAAAACCCAGGATACTAAATATCACAATTATATTTTAACTCAATTACATTTTAACTCAATTATTAATTTTAAATTTTAGATTTATGAATTTACTTAAAAAAGGAATTTTTTTCCTACTAGCTGCAACTGTAATAGTTGCTTGTTCTGACGACGATGATCCAGTAGTAACTCCACCAACAGGAGGAGATGGCGGTGGCGATGGTGGCACAACCGTAGACATGAGCGATCATCCTTTAGCAGACTCTTCTTGGAGCCTTGCTGCAGAAGTTGGAGCTCTTAAGGTTGGACCCTCAAAAACGGATCTTTCTTGGTGGGCATTGCCTGCAGAAGGAGATGGTAATGTATCATTACGTACTTGCCAGACTGACGATGTATTTACATTCAATGCTGACGGAACTTATTCTGTTGCTCTTGGTGATGACACTTGGCTTGAGACTTGGCAAGGAACTGATGTCGTGGAAGGATGTGGTGCTGCAGTAGCTCCTCATGCTAGCGGAGACCACACTTGGTCTGGTGACGCTGACACATTTACTCTTGTTGGAGAAGGTGTTTTTATCGCGCTCTCTAAAGCAAACAACCAAAACCAATTAGGTACTCCTGATGCAAACTCTATTCAGTATGAGTTTGCACTTGATGGTGATACACTTGAGGTGTACCTAACAGGCTTCCAAGATGGTGCTTACTGGTATTACAAGTTGTCTAAACAATAGTATTTAATTGACTATAGTTTAGCCTATTTAAACATACGGTCTTTCTAGACCGTATGTTTTTTTAATTTTAATTTTAATTCAACAACTTTGAATCACAATCCTTTTTTCTTTATCCTTATTTGTTCCTTTTTTTTATTCTCTTGTGGAGGGGATAAAAGTGCTGAAAGTATAGTTGTTATTCCAGATCAAAACAATAACCCTGGATCAGGAGATAACGATGAATTGGTATGGTCTGAAGAGTTTGATTATGAAGGGTCACCTGATAGCAGTATTTGGACTATCGAACAAGGCGATGGGTGTCCTGATTTATGTGGTTGGGGGAACTTTGAAAAACAGTATTATAGAAAACAAAATATTGAAGTTTCTGAAGGAACTCTAAAAATCAACATAAAAAAAGAATCTTATGGAGGTAAATCTTTTACTTCTGGAAGAATGAAATCTCAAGGAAAATACAGTCTTACCTATGGTAAAGTTGATATCAAAGCCAAATTACCAAAAAATACAGGCACATGGCCTGCCCTTTGGTTGTTAGGAGAAAGTGTTTCTTTTTATTCCTGGCCGACCTGTGGAGAGATCGATATCATGGAACAACGTGGCGATAACAAATCCGTTGTGTTAGGAACTTTGCATTGGGGCGAGAATTGGGAAAACCGAAAGGAGTACAGTGAAGATTCTCCATCTGTTGATGGATTAACAGATGATTGGCATATTTATTCTGTTAATTGGACAGACACCTCAATAAAAATATATATAGATGATATTCTGTATTATACGATGAATATTGACCAATCGCACCCTTTCAACGATCCATTCTTTTTTGTATTGAATGTAGCAGTGGGCGGAACACTAGGAGGCGATATACCTTCAGATTTTCCTAACGATGTAATGGAAATTGACTACATCCGAGTCTATCAATAATTTTTCTTATTCTTATTTCTCACTACTTAGTAGTTTTTTTCAATTCAATTTGTAAACCCTTACTTACACTTCTGAATTGATACAATTCATTGTGGATAGTAGTCACAATATCTTTATCTTTATCAAAAACAAAAAGGATATTGATGACTAAAAAAAGTATTTTCATTGCCTTTGTAGTCTCTCTAGGAGGCTTTTTATTTGGGTTTGATGCAGGGATTATTTCAGGAGTTGTTTCCTATGTAGGTCCGGAGTGGAACCTCACTGATGCTCAAATGGGTTGGGTCGTTAGTTCACCCTCCTTCGCCGCAATGATTGCCATGCTCATTGCCGGAAAATTAAGCGATCATATAGGGCGAAAAAAAATACTGTTATATGTTGCCTTTGCTTATGCGCTTTCGGCGCTCTTATCGGCCGTAGCAACTTCTTACGAAATGCTTTACATAGCCCGAATGATTGGCGGTCTAGCTTTTGGATCGGCACTGGTGTTGGCACCAACCTATATTGCAGAAATAGCCAATGCTTCCAACAGAGGAAAACTCGTTTCTATTCAACAGCTCAATATCGTATTTGGATTCTTTGCCGCTTTTTTAAGCAACTACTATTTAAATAGTATGAACTCGTCCAACAATCCTTTTTTTACGGATGAAACAGTTTGGCGGTGGATGCTCGGAATTGAATTGGTCCCAGCGTTACTTTATTTCTTTGCTCTTTTCTTCGTTCCACGAAGTCCGCGTTGGCTGTTTAGCAATCAGCATACTCATGAGGCTGCTGCCGTTTTAACACAAATACACGGTTTTGAACAAGCGCAAATCGAGGCAGCTTCCATTCAACAATCCATCAATCAAAACACGAATGCTACAAAAACATCTATTTTTGAGTTGTTGAAACCCGCGCTGCGATTCATACTCATTATAGGATTGGTATTGGGAGTCCTTCAACAAATCACAGGTATCAACGCCGTGTATTTTTATGCAACGTCTATTTTTAAACAAACCGGAATCGGAACAGATGCCGCTTTCTCATCCGGAGTACTTTTGAGTTTTACAACTGTCGTATTCACCTTTGCCGCTATTTTTCTGATTGATAGAATGGGTCGAAGACCTCTTTTGCTCATAGGAATGGCGGGAATTGCAACCAGTCTTTTGGTATGTGCTTATGGCTTTCACAAAGCCGAATACAAATTGACTTCACAAGAAATAGCGGCATTTCAAAATTTCCAACCAGAACTATTGAAACCGCTTGAAAACAAAATATACACCAGTGACGTTGCCTTCAAAAATGAGGTAAAAGCAGTTTTAGGAAATCAAGTGTATGCCAAAAACGAGGGTGCTATTCTGGAAGCCGCAACCGAAATGAACGCCACCATTGTTCTGTTAGGAATACTTGGGTTTATTGCCTGTTTTGCATTTTCTTTAGGACCTGTAATGTGGGTAATGTTATCCGAATTGTATCCCAACGCATATCGGGGGCTTGCGATTGGCGTTATTGGATTTGTCAATTCGTTTACCAGTTGGGGAGTACAGCAACTTTTTCCCTGGGAATTATCGCAGCTCGGAAGCGCTCTAACGTTCTTTATTTTTGGAGCAATTGCTTTTGTTGGCTTTTTTGTTTTATTAAAAATACTTCCCGAAACCAAAGGAAAATCATTGGAGCAAATTGAACAAGAGTTTGTGAAAATCGAACCAAAAAAATAAACCGCTTTTTACAATACCTTGAATATGCACAATCAACCCTCCAAAGTAACCTTGACACAATCCAACGGCAATTACCAATTGAGAGTAAACGGAAAACCATTTTATATCAAAGGAGGAGGGCTTGAGTTTGGCGATATAGCGTCTTTGGCGGCGCATCACGGAAACTCTTTTCGAACGTGGCGCACTGACAACGGCCAACAATCTGCCCTCCAAGTGCTTGATGAAGCCCACAAATACGGTCTTATGGTTACTATGGGAATCGAAGTAGCACGCGAACGCCACGGGTTTGATTACAACGACACAGCAGCTGTTCAAGAACAAAAAAACCAAATCCGAGAACAAGTCCTGGCGCTTAAAGATCATCCAGCCCTTTTGATTTGGAGCATTGGCAACGAACTGAATTTACATTATACCAACCCCAAAGTATGGGATGCGGTCAACGAGATTTCTGTAATGATTCATCAACTGGATCCCAACCATTTGACCACGACCCCCTTAGCAGGAATTACACAAGAAGAAATAACTCTTATAAAAAACCGTGCTTCCGATTTAGACCTATTATCTATTCAAGAATACGGTAAATTGATGACCCTTCCAGAGCGAATCAGAACCTATGGATGGGAAGGCGCGTATATGGTTACCGAGTGGGGTGCCACTGGACACTGGGAAGTTCCTAAAACTTCGTGGGATGCTCCCATTGAAGAAAACAGTCATACCAAAGCACAGCATTATTTGAAAAGATATCAAAACGCCATTGCAACTGATACGCAACAGTGTGTCGGGTCGTATGTGTTTTTGTGGGGACAAAAGCAAGAGCGAACACCAACTTGGTACGGATTGTTTTTGGAAGACGGAAAAGAAACCGAATCTGTTGACGTAATGCATTTTTTGTGGAGCAATGAGTGGCCTCAAACAAGATGCCCTCAAATCAATGATCTTACTATCAACGGTAAAAAAGCAATTGAAAATGTTGTTTTGTCTGCCGATTCGTTGTGTAAAGCTACTTTTCAGATTACCTCTTTACACCCCAAACACGCGTTGCGTTACCGTTGGGAAATCCTTTTTGAAAGCACCGATTTAAAAGAGGGCGGTGATCCCGAAATACGCCCCAATTCTGTCCCTTTTCAAATCGTTTTGCAACAGCCGGAAGAATTGCTTTTTAAAACTCCAAAACTGACCGGAAAGTATCGATTATTCTTTTATTTGGACGATGGAATTTCAAAAGCAGCAACGGCCAACTTCCCTTTTCAAGTAAAATAACAAGCCCCTTTGTTGGTTTTTAGGGCTCTTTTATCTTGATTTTTACTTAACAAGTCCACAACAAGAGTAAGAATTATTCAAATTGAAAACTATTGTTTTTTTAATTCCTTGTAAAGCCTTGTAAAACCTCATTTTTCAAAACTTTTTTACACTTAATTTTTCGTTTTTTTTGTTCGTTGACTTTTTGTTGAGGGCTTTAAGTTCCTTATACACAGCAACCTAGTTACATTTGGTAAGATGCAGTAACTCATAATTTTAGTGCATAACAACCTAAACTTTATTTTAAATAATGAAAGACATAAAACAACTCATTTTGAACATTGCAATTTTGCTGTCAAGCTATGGCATGTTCGCTCAACAACAAACCATTACGGGAACGGTATATACGGCAACCGACAACGTTCCCTTACCTGGGGTTTCCGTTACCATTAAAAACACATCTAAGGGAACTACCACCGATTTTGATGGAGTATTTTCCATTCAGGCATCTTCAAGCGATGTGCTTGAGTTTTCCTACATCGGGTTTGAAACTCAGATAATAACCATAACCGATTTTAATGACCTAATCATTAAACTCGGTTACGAATTTATGTATGGAAAAGTTGAAGTTCGTGCCAAGCTCCCCAAAAGTCAAGGAACATGGCCTGCGATATGGATGTTGGGGAGTTCTTTTTCTTCTATTGGTTGGCCCTACTGTGGAGAAATTGATATCATGGAACAAAGTGGTCAAGACAAATCAAAAGTGTTAGGCACATGTCATTGGAACGGAAACGGGTTATATCCATCCGGAGACAATTACAGTCCAGCCAGTTACGGAACCACTCAGCCGGTTAGTAACGTAGATTCTGATTGGCATATTTATTCTGTTGATTGGACCATAAATCATATCAAAATCTATATTGATGGCATTAACTATTTTTCAATGAATACCGTTAATACACAACCATTTAACGATCCATTCTTTATCTTGCTCAACGTTGCTATGGGAGGTACATTGGGTGGCGCCATAGATCCTGCCTTTACAGAAGACGTTATGGAGATTGATTACATCCGAGTATATCAATAACTGAATCAAAAAATAGATTTCTAAAAAGACGGTTTATCCGTCTTTTTTTGCTAGTAAGATTTCAATCCAATAATGTACCTTTGAACAAATGAATCGTTTATGGTACGGACACTAATTTTGATGATATTGGCATGGAGCATAGTAAGCTGTAGCTCGCCAACTGCTTCTAAAAAAGAGACAACTCCTGATACAGTAGCGAATGATCCTTTTTTTGATCAAAAAACGGTTTCACTTCTTTCACTCAATACAGAGGCAGAAAAAGCATTGGAAAACTGGAGTGCAATGAAAAATGTATTATCCAATCTGGAAACGCTTCCAGAAGTAAAGCAAAACACTCTTGCATTTCAACTAAAAACCTTATCGGAAGAGGTGTTGGAAATAAAAACCAATACACTTTCTGAACCTTTCAATCAACCCGCTATTATCAGTCGTTTTAAAGTAATTAAAACATTTGTTCTAAAAGCACACCTTACCGATGCGAGCCTCTATTCTTCTCCACAATTCAAAGAAAATATAACGCAGATACTTATCGCTTACAATGCATTTGTCAATCAGCTTAATGTGGTGGTAAAAGAAACCATCAATACCGATACAATTATTGATTTTTAGGAATTTCTAACAAAGAAAAAGACTCAAAGTGTTGGATACTGAAAGCGGTAGTCCAAATCCGCTACCAAATCCGCAGCGTCAATTGTTTTGTTTTGAAGGGTGGGTTCTGATGTGAACTCAGGAACAGGAAGTGAACGCTTTATCGCTTCTTTTGTATAGTATTCCTTTTTGCTAGGGTGAAAAGGAGCAACTGCACAATAGGTTTTGCCCCAAAAAGAACCGCTCACAATTTTTTGAACAATGGCAATACAGTCTTTTTGGTGAATCAAGTTGATAGGCGCCTCGCCGTTTTTGAGTTCTTTTTTCCCAGAAAGCATAGTAGCTGGATGTCTGTCATTTCCAATAAGTCCGCCCAAACGAAGCAGCGTAGTTTTAAAAGCAGTTGAAGCTTGCAAAAGCTGCTCAACCTCCAACAGCTGCTTTCCGCTTTCGGTAGAAGGTTTAGGGACGGATAAAGCACTTACTACTCCTTGTGAATTTCCGTAAACCGATGTGCTGCTAACAAACAATACTTGCTGTACAGGCGATTGCTCAATATAAGGGAGTAAAACATGTATTTTTTCCACAAACGATTCAGAAGACTTTCCTCGCAATCCAGGAGGAATGTTTAGAATGAGGGTGTCGATTTTATTTAAAAAAGACACAACCGTGTTAGAAACAGTATGAGCCGTTAAAACCACATGATACGAATCAATTCCTGCATCTTGAAGCGTCTTGCATTTGGACTCGGTAGTGGTAGTTCCCAAAACAGAAACTCCCTGACTCGCCCATGATTTTCCTAAAGGAAATCCTAGCCAACCACAACCCATAATGCCTATTTTTTGACGCATAAATCCCAAAAATACAGTTTTTTCAACTGTAAATTTCATTTAAAATGAGTATATTGGGTTAACTAAACTAAAAATCGATGGCAGTAAAAAGTTTCCAAGGGCCCCGTGCAGAGCAAAAAAAAGAGTCGAAAGAATCCATTTTGGTTTCGGATTATATGACCAAAAAATTGATAACCTTTTCTCCCAATCAATCCATTTTGGAGATCATGGAGCAGTTTATTCAACACGGAATTTCTGGGGGACCTGTTGTAGATGCTTCGGGCAAATTGGTCGGAATTATTTCTGAGGCAGACTGTATGAAACAAATTTCTGACAGTCGCTATTTTAATATGCCGATTTTAAACAAACAGGTTTCGTATTTTATGACTTCAAAGGTGCAAACCATTTCCCATGATGCGAGTATTTTTGAAGCAGCTTCCTTATTTCATTCAAACAGTCGCAGGCGATTGCCCGTAATGAATAACGATAAACTCGTGGGTCAAATTAGCCGTAAAGATGTGGTCATTGCTGCCCTAAAATTATGCAGTCAGAGGTGGTAGTTACTTTCGTTTTACCAACGCATACCAGTCGTTGTCGAGTGTCAAATATCCTTGATCGTAAATAAAATAATAGACATTTCCCGCTTGGGTTGTGTATATACTTGTGTGGTATTCAAACTGAAAACCTAGGTCAAGCAGTTTTTGTTTGTGGGTTTTGGTTTTGTCGTTAGGGTTGAGCGATGAAAGAATACGATAGTTTTTTCGAAGCCGATTGTTGATAGTTCGAATTAGGTTGTTTTGATCTTGATTTTTCCGATTGTTGTATGCATTTCGACACGCATCTCCACAAAATTTCTTATCAGTACGACCAATAATCTTGTCTCCGCATTCAGGACAGTTCTTTTCCATGGCAAGCTGATTTACAGTCAAATATACAATAAAATATCTAATTACAAACGGTTACAAACGCCTGTATTCGATAACAAACAACAAAAAACCGACTCTTATACTAGGAGCATCTCATCTTTGCCTTGCAGTTCAGTAGTTGAATTGACTCGATTAATAACCTTTAAATTTTTTACAATGAACAAATTATCTAACAAAGTACAATTGATTGGTCATTTAGGACAAGATCCAGAAATCGTCAAGTTTGATGACGGAAACCAACTTGCTAAATTCACTGTTGCTACCAACGAAGTGTATAAAAATGCACAAGGCGAAAAAGTAACAGATAGGCAATGGCACAATGTGGTAATGCGTGGAAGATTATCTGAAATCGCTGAAGAATTTTTGTCAAAAGGCAAACAGGTAGCGGTTGAGGGAAAATTGGTGCATCGTTCCTACGAGAACAAAGAAAATGAAAAGCGTTTTGTGACAGAAATACATGCTTACGAAATGAAACTTTTGTAGCGTTTTCATTTTTAGAAAAACACACCCGTTGGTATTCTTGCTAGCGGGTATTTTTTTAATAGCAACTGACGGTCAAATCTATCAACGAATCGTGAATCCAGGCTGAGAATTTGCTTCTGAAGGAGTCACAAAAACAAGTTTTCCTTCGGCATTTTCAGTCATCAAAATCATTCCTTGACTTTCCACTCCGCGAAGGGTTCTTGGGGCCAAATTTACCAATACACTTACGGTTTTACCAACCACTTCTTCGGGAGTATAATCCTCGGCAATTCCAGAAACAATGGTTCTTGTTTCAGAACCAATGTTTACCTTTAAAGCCAATAACTTTTTGGTTTTGGCGACCTTTTCAGCAGACAAAATCGTACCTACTCTCAGGTCCAATTTTGTAAAATCTTCAAAAGAAACGGTTTCTTTTACAGGAGTTACCTGAAGTGCTTCTTCATTATTTTTTAGCTTAGTGGCTTCGAGTTTGTCCAGTTGGATTTGAATGGCATCGTCTTCAATTTTTGAAAACAACAATGCCGATTTTCCCAATTGAGTTTGAGAGGGTATCAGTTCGTTTTTGAGGCCTACTTGTTTCCAGTCGCAAGCTTCAGGCAATGCCACCATATTTTTTAATTTCTTGGAACTAAAAGGAAGAAAAGGTTCACTGAGAACGGATAACCCCGCAGCTACTTGAACAGCTACATACATGATCGTTTGAACTCTTTCGGGAGCTGTTTTTATGAGCTTCCAAGGTTCTTCTTCCGCCAAATATTTGTTTCCTGCCCGCGCCAAATTCATCATCAATTGAGAGGCTTCTCTGAATCGAAAACGATCGAGGGAATCACCGATAGTTTTGGGAGCCTTTTTTAAAGCCGCTAACACCGACAAGTCTGCGTCAGTAAATGCATTGGGTGTGGGAACTTTACCGTCGTAATATTTTTGAGTAAGCACAAGCACTCGATTGATGAAATTTCCATAAATCGCAACCAATTCATTGTTGTTACGAGCTTGAAAATCTTTCCAGGTAAAATCGTTGTCCTTGTTTTCGGGAGCATTGGCAGTTAATGCATACCGAAGCGCATCTTGTTGGCCAGGAAAATCATTCAAGTACTCATGAAGCCATACGGCCCAATTTTTAGAGGTTGACAATTTGTTTCCTTCTAGGTTCAGAAATTCATTTGCAGGAACATTTTTTGGCAATATATAATTCCCCTCAGCTTTGAGTATGGCGGGAAAAATGATACAGTGAAAAACAATATTATCTTTTCCTATAAAATGAATCAATTCGGTATTTTCATCTTTCCAATAAGGCTCCCAATCGACTCCTTTTAAACGCGCCCATTCTTTGGTGGCAGAAATATATCCGATGGGTGCATCAAACCAAACATACAGCACTTTACCTTCGGCTCCTTTTACAGGGACTGGAATTCCCCAATCCAAATCTCGAGTGACTGCACGCGGTTTCAATCCGTCGTCCAACCACGATTTTACTTGCCCATACACGTTGGGTTTCCAATCGTTGGCATGTCCTTCTAAAATCCATTCTTTTAAAAAATCTTGATACCGATCCAACGGCAAAAACCAATGTTTGGTTTCCTTAAGTGTAGGAACGGCACCACTCAACGTTGAGGTCGGATTGATCAGTTCGGTGGCATTTAATGAACTTCCACATTGTTCGCATTGATCGCCATAAGCCTCTTCATATTGACATTTTGGACAGGTACCCGTCACAAAACGATCTGCTAAAAATTGTTGCGCTTCCGAGTCGTACAATTGCTCGGTAACTTCTTCAATAAAATCATTGTTTTTATGCAGTGTTGTAAAAAATTCACTGGCTGTTTGATGATGTATTTGCGCAGAAGTTCGTGAATAATGGTCAAACGAAATACCAAACTCTTGAAAGGATTGATCAATCATGGCATGATAGCGATCGATGACTTCTTGAGGGCTTATGCCTTCTTTTCGTGCTTTCATTGAAATAGCAACTCCGTGTTCGTCGCTCCCACAGATAAAAACAACATCCTCTTTTTTATTTCTTAAATAGCGCGCATAAATATCTGCCGGAACATAGACTCCCGCCAAATGACCTATATGAATCGGACCATTGGTATAAGGAAGTGCAGCAGTTAGGGTATGTTGTTTTGTATTGCCCATTGGTTTGTTGTAAAGGGCAAAAATAGTGTTTTTTCAAACGCATTTTAGAAGGAATGTCGAACTATTACAAAACTTGTTTTGTATTTTCGTACAACCTCAAAACCACAAACCTATGTCACTATCAAATCAACTGGGTCGAGATGGAGAAGATTTGGCGGTACAGTATCTTCTTAAAAACGGATATCAGATTTTGGAGCGAAACTACCGCTACCGCAAAGCCGAAATCGATATCATAGCACTAAAAAATGAAACCCTAGCCGTTGTCGAAGTCAAGTCGCGTACTTCATCTTACTTTGGAGCCCCTGAATCTTTCGTTTCCCCAAAAAAAATCAAGCTTTTAGTTATGGCAACCGATCACTATGTCATTTCCAACAATCTTTCGGTAACAGTTCGTTTTGATATTATTAGCATTTTAAAGGATAAAAAAGTATCAAATATTCAACATATTGAAGATGCTTTTTACTTTTTTTAAGGAATTGTTAAAAATAAAACATTTAGTTTTATTTTTATATATTTGCTCCTTAAATACATGAAAATGAAAACGATATCTGCTGCTGTTGAAGACTATATAAAAGCAAAACCTTTTTTGATTAGTGCCTTATCTCAGGGAATAATCAATTTAACTTCTTTGTCGAGACAAATGAAAGGAGATATCGAAGTAACGCTCAATAAACAGATTCGAACAGGCGCTATTGTAATGGCGTTGAAACGTCTTTCTTCCGAGCTCGAATTTAGAACGACTCATAAAATTGTCAAAATTTTGAAGGGAATAGGAGACATTACAGTGCGGTCTTCGCTGGTTGATTATAATTATCGTGTTTCAGACACTTTGCTACAGAATCAAGCTTTTTTACTTTCAAAAATACATCAAAACAAAGCCGATTTTTACACATCTTCTCGTGGGGTTATTGAGTGTAATATTGTTGTAAGCAGTAACTTGTCGGAAACCGTAGAAGCGCATCTTCATAGCGAAGAATTGATTAGCAAACAAACAGACTTGTCTTCAATATCTGTAAAATTACCAAAGGAAAATGTGGCGATTCCAGGAATTTATTATTTCGTTTTTCAACGTCTTTCGTGGGAGGGAATTAATATTTATGAGGTGATTTCCACTTCAAACGAATTTACTATTTTGGTAAATGATGACCAGGTAGATAAGGCCTTTAGCGTGATTAAAAACTTGAAGGAACTTTAGCGAGTTTCCTTATAAATGGATTGGAATTGTTCGAGGGCTTTCTCGACAGAAGCAATTCCATCAAACACGAGCATCAATCGAAGTCCGTTTCGAGTTTCTCTTTCTTTTAGCTTGCAGTGTCTTGAGTTTTTTTGAACCCATACAAGCAACTTTTGAAAAACAGGAGTTTGGTAAAATGTACTCTCTTGATTTCCGATAAAGTATCCAATTAGTTTTTGTTGTTTTAACATTATTTTTTCCATTCCCAACGATTTACCAACCCACTTCAAACGGACGCTGTTCAGCATTCCAATAACACGGTTATTTGGTGTTCCAAAGCGATCGTTAAGCTCTTTTTCAAACAACATCAAGCTTGGTTCGTCATTGATTTCCGACAACCTTTTATACAGCACTAACCGTTCTTCTACATTGTTTACGTAATCGTCTGGAATGAGAATTTCAATATCTGTATCGAGTTGAATTTCTGAAACATACGGTTCTTTTTCCTTGGAGTCCTGATACAGTCCTTTATAGTCGGTTTCTTTGAGTTCATCAATGGCTTCTTTCAAAATCTTTTGATAAGTTTCAAACCCAATATCATTGATAAATCCACTTTGTTCTCCTCCCAATAAATCTCCGGCGCCCCTAATTTCCAAATCTTTCATTGCAATCTGGAAACCTGACCCTAGCGCGGTATGTTGTTCGAGCGCAGTAATTCGTTTACGAGCTTCTTCGGTTAAAGTAGAAAGGGGTGCTGTCACAAAATAACAAAAAGCCTTTTTGTTGCTTCTTCCCACTCGACCTCGCATTTGATGCAAATCGCTCAAACCAAAATGGTGGGCATTATTTATAAAAATGGTGTTGGCATTGGGCACATCCAATCCACTTTCTACAATGGTTGTAGAAACCAATACATCGTAGAGGCCATTCATGAAATCCAACATGGTCGCCTCGAGTTTTTTACCTTCCATTTGTCCATGTCCTACTGCAATTTTTGCATCTGGAACCAGTCGTTGGATCATGCCCGCCACTTCTTTAATATTTTCAATTCTGTTGTGAATAAAAAACACTTGTCCGCCGCGTTGAATTTCATAAGAAACCGCATCGCGAATAGATTCCTCATTAAAACCAATAACTTGGCTTTCGATAGGATATCGATTGGGAGGCGGCGTATTGATGATTGACAAATCCCGAGCTGCCATAAGGCTAAACTGTAATGTTCTGGGAATAGGTGTTGCTGTCAGTGTAAGTACATCTACGTTTTCTTTCAAAGCACGTAGTTTTTCTTTGACGGCTACGCCAAATTTTTGCTCTTCATCAACAATCAATAGACCAAGGTCCTTAAAGGCTACATTTTTATTAACCAATTGGTGCGTGCCGATCAAAAGATCAATTTTTCCAGTACTGATTTCATCCAACACTTGGCGTTTTTCCTTGTTAGAACGAAAGCGGTTTAAATAATCTACCGTTACAGGAAATTCTTTCAGTCGTGCACTAAATGTTTTAAAATGTTGAAAGGCTAAAATTGTAGTAGGCACCAACACAGCGACTTGTTTTCCGTTGTCAATTGCTTTAAAGGCAGCTCGAATTGCAACTTCTGTTTTTCCGAACCCAACATCGCCACATACCAAACGATCCATAGGGCGTTCACTTTCCATATCTGCTTTGACATCTTTGGTTGCACTTTCTTGATCGGGCGTGTCTTCGTAAATAAAAGAGGCTTCTAGCTCGAGTTGTAAGCTACTGTCGGGAGCATATTGAAATCCTTTTTTTAATCGTTGTTTTGCATACACCTCTATGAGGTTAAAGGCGATTTCTTTGACCCGTTTTTTGGTCTTTTGCTTTAGTTTTTTCCAAGCCCCAGACCCCAGCTTGTATATTTTGGGAGCAACACCATCTTTCCCATTGTATTTAGAAATTTTATGCAGCGAATGAATACTGACATACAAGATATCACGTTCGCCATAAACCAATTTGATAGCTTCTTGTGCATTGCCTTCTACCTGAATTTTTTGAAGCCCTCCAAAACGACCAATTCCATGATCAATATGAGTTACAAAATCACCCATTTCTAAATGGTTGAGCTGTTTGAGTGAAATGGCCTGTTTTTTGGCATACCCATTTTTCAGTTCAAACTTGTGATACCGCCCAAAAATTTGGTGATCCGTATAGCAACCTATTTTTTGATTATGGTCAATAAAACCTTCATGCAAAGGAGCTATGACTGTGCTATATTGAATGGCTTCTTGATGCTCTTCAAAAATATCGTGAAACCGTTGGGCTTGTTGTTGGGTTGCACAATAAATAGTGGTCGAATAACCCAATTTATGCTGTTCAGAAAGATGCTTAATTAGAAGCTCAAACTGCCGATTGAACGCAGGCTGAGGTGATGTATTCCAACAAATTGTCTTGTCGGTTGTTTCAGAATTTAAAGAAACCGTTTGCAATGAATTCAACGATTTTTCAACGGTAGCTTGATTGCAAAACAACGCATCTGGACTGTTGTGTTGAATTTCACCAGAAAGTTCTTCAAATCGCTCGGAGGCTTTTTCAAACAGCCACTGGATACGGTCTTTGATCAGCGATTTGTTTTGGAAAAAAGCAACAGTTTTTTTGGGTAAAAAATCAATAAAATTTTGCCGTGATTCGTCCGAAAATTTATTCTCAACATTGGGCAAAATACGAATGTTTTTAAGGGTAGATTCTGACAGTTGTGTTTCTACATCAAACAAACGAATACTTGCTACTTCATTACCAAAAAACTCAATTCTGTAGGGCTGATCGTTGGAAAATGAAAACACATCCAAAATACCTCCTCGCACCGAAAACTCTCCAGGTTCGGTTACAAAATCTTCTCTTCGAAAATGATATTCAAACAGTGTTTCGTTTATAAAATCAATGGAAACCAAATCACCTACGGCTAGTTTTAAGGTGTTTTTTTCGAGTTCTTTTCGGGTGACTACTTTTTCGAACAAGGCGTCGGGATAGGTAACTATAATCGCTGGTTTTTTTTGAGAATTGAGACGATTAAGCACTTCGGCTCTTAAAAGCACATTGGCGTTATCGGTTTCTTCAATTTCATAGGGTCGGCGATAACTTCCCGGATAAAACATAACATCGGCATCTCCCAACAAGCGCTCTAGGTCATTCAAACGATAGGCTGCTTCTTCTTTGGTATTGAGAATCCAAACAAACGGTTGCCGGATTTTTAAAAAAGATTGAGCTATAGCAAAAGACTGCGAGGACCCAACGAGTCCTGAAAGAGCAATATGAGGTTCGGATTGGCGTATAGCATGCTGCAGTTTCAAAAAATTTTGAGACTGAACGAATGTTTCGGGGATAAGGAGTTGCCCCTTTTTTTCCATATCGGCAAAGGTAATTATTTGCGGATAAAAAAACCTTTTTTTGTTGAAAGTAGTTCTTTTTAAAATGAGTACATTTATACTTCCTAAATTTTATTATTATGAGCTTTGATAAACTTTTTGACAAGGGTTTTAAAAAAAGAAACAGAGGGCACTTTGCCTCTTTGGTTAGAATCGCCCTTACCGATCACAAAATCACATCCGAAGAATTGCAACTTTTACACCGCGTTGCCGACAAATTACAGATTGATGTAATTGAGTTCAATCAAATCATAAAAAACCCCAATCAGTTTCCAATCAATCCACCATCATTGGTTGAGCATCGGCATGAAAGATTGTATGATTTGGTAAGAATGGTTTTAGCAGATCCGCTATTTGGTAACAGTGAAAACAGCCTATTAACCAAACTTTGCATAGGACTCGGATTTCCCTCAGACTCTATTGAAAGAGTTATAGCAAAAGCTTTAGAAAGTGTTAAAAACGGTGACGATTTGGAAACTTTTTCCAATCAAATTACGGCAACATACTCGGTTTAGGCGTTTCAAAAACACAAGCTGTTCTCTAAATTTGTTATAAGAATTCATTTTTAGCATTGAGTTTACACACGATGAGTTACCTTTACAAGCTCATTATGAAAACATCTTTTTCCATACGAAAAGCCAAAGCGAGTGACATGAGCGCTGTATTGAATTTAATTCAGGAGCTTGCCACTTTCGAAAAAGAACCCGAAGCAGTTATTGTAACGGAAGAAGACTTGATCAAACACGGTTTTGGGAAAGTCTCATTGTTCACTTGTTTTGTTGCAGAAGTTGACAATCAAATTGTTGGAATGGCGCTTGGGTATCCACGCTATTCTACTTGGAAAGGCCCTACCTTGCATTTGGAAGACTTAATTGTCACAGATTCTTTTAAAGGAAAAGGAATTGGGAAGGCATTGTTCTCGACTTTTATTAGGTTCGGATATAAGCAAGGTGTTAAGCGTATTGAATGGGCAGTCTTGGACTGGAATACATCCGCCATTGATTTTTATATCCGACAAGGGGCTTCCATTCTTAATGATTGGCGAGTGGCTCAAATGGACCCAAAAGCGATGCATCAATTTATTTCAAAAACACAGTAATAAGCCCTATGATTGTATTTAAATTATATAGCGTAATTGCAATTAGAACGGGTTCATTTCTTAAATACTAACAGATGAAAATTTTTAAATTTGGAGGCGCTTCGGTTAAGGACGCCAATGGGATTAAAAACTTGGTTGAAGTTCTACAAAAAGTAGGGCACAAAGATACTTTGGTGGTTGTTTCTGCGATGGGAAAAACAACCAATGCCCTTGAAAAAATAGTTCAAAACTATTTTGACGAACCATCGGAGTTGAAATACTCTATTCAGGAAGTAGTCAAATACCATAATACTGTTTTGCTTGACTTATTCGAAAGTGATCAGCACACTATTTTCAAAGAAGTGAAATCAATTTTTGACAACTTACAATTGTTTTTTGAGCACAACAAATCACCCAACTATTCTTTTGTGTATGACCAAACAGTAAGTTGTGGCGAATTGGCATCTACAAAAATAATAAGCGCATACCTCAACGAAGTTGGGATTATAAACCAATGGCTAGACGCTCGAAATTGCATCAAAACCGATTCGTATCACCGCGACGCAAATTTGGATTGGGAGGCGACTCAAAAAAATATTTCAAATCAGGTAGCAGAAAATAGATTGTATGTAACACAAGGATTTATTGGAAGTGAAGACAATAATTTTACTACAACTTTAGGCAGAGAAGGGTCGGATTATTCAGCAGCTATTTTTGCATACTGTTTGAATGCAGATTCAGTTACTATTTGGAAAGATGTTCCCGGCGTTTTGAATGCAGATCCTCGTTATTTTGAAAACACTCAATTACTGCATCAAATTTCGTATCGAGAGGCAATCGAATTGGCATTTTATGGAGCTTCGGTAATACACCCAAAAACACTCCAACCCCTTCAACGAAAAGAAATTCCTTTGTATGTAAAATCATTTATCAACCCCAAAGAGGCAGGAACTACAGTAGGAAAAGGGAACAAAATCCAGCCAGATGTACCTTGTTTTATTGTCAAAAAGGACTTGGTTTTAATCAAACTTTCCTCTTTGGATTTTTCTTTTATAGTTGAAAAAAATATCAGCGCTATTTTTAAATTATTGGACGACCACAAAATGAAAGTAGATGTTATTCAAAACTCTGCGATTAGTTTTTCGGTTTGTGTAAATGACAAATACGAACAGCTCGATTCTTTAATTCAAGAACTCAAAGCGACATTTAAGGTTACTTGTACGGAGGGTGTTGACTTATTTACAATCCGCCATTTCAGCTCCAATTCAGAATCTGAAATTTTAAAAAACAAAGAAGTGCTGCTTGAGCAACGAACTCAAAATACGTTGCAGTTGGTTGTTAAATAGCGGGGTATTTTACAAGCTGTCTTGTATAAAATTACGGCAGTATTCTTTGATTTCGTTTCTAGCTTTTTCAAAAGCGGCATGTATTTCAACTTCGTTTTCTGATTTGATTTTTGAGGGATCGAAAAAGTCATTATGAAGGCGCGTTGCATTACCGGGGATGTAGGGACAATTTTCATGAGCATGATCACATACCGTAAGGATGTAATCAAAAGCAATTTCGGTATATTCTGAAACATTGTTGGAGGTATGCATTGAGATATCAATTCCATCCTCTTTCATAATAGAAATTGCTCTAGGATTGACGCCGTGAGTTTCGATTCCGGCACTATAAATAGTGGCTTTTTCTGATGCAAAATGATGTAAATATCCATGAGCCATTTGGCTTCGACATGAATTTCCAGTACAGAGAACTAAAATATTTTTTTTCATAGAATTATAAAATGCGTTTGATTTTATTAACGATGGTTTCGGCCAATAGTTTTTTGCTTTCTATTGTCCATCCGGCAACGTGAGGACTTAGCAACACATTTTCGGCTTCCAATAAGTAAGCAAAAGCCTCAGGCATTTCACTGTTTTCAAATAAAGATTCAAAGGAGCTTTTTTCATATTCAAGAACATCCAATCCTGCTCCCAAAATAGCTCCAGATTGCAACCCTTTGACAAGCGCTTCTGAAGAAACACTTTTTCCTCGAGCGGTGTTCAAAAGCCAAAAAGGGCGCCCACAAGCTTTGACAAAAGATGCGTCAATTAAAGAAATGGTTTCGGGAGTTTGGGGGGTATGCAGACTTATGACATCCGATTTTTCTTGAAGAATATGTAGGGGAACTTGAGTGGCATTTTCGTCCCCAACATTGTTTAATATATCTACACAATAAACGGTCACATGAAAACCGCGAAGTTTTTTTGCGAAGGCTTTTCCAGTATTCCCATATCCGATAATTCCAACGGTTTTTCCATCCAATTCAATACCTCGGTGCGCTTCGCGCAACCAGTTTCCTTTTTGAATTTCACGATGTCCTTTTTGGAGTTTATTAAAAAGAGAAAGCAACATTCCTAAAGCGTGTTCGGCAACGGCGTTTCTGTTTCCTTCAGGAGCAGCAATGAGCTCAATGCCTTTTTTTTTGGCATAAGCGACATCAATATTTTCTAACCCAGCACCAACACGCGCAATAAATCGCAACTGTGTTGCACAGTCAATAAACTGCTTGTCAATTGGAAAACGACTGCGAATAACAATTCCTTGGTAGTGAGCCATTTTTTCTTCAATCCCTGCTTTGTCAGTTACAGTATCGATATCGTTTTCAATGCCTATTTTTTGCAATTGATCAATCAATACGGGGTGGTTGGTATCTAGGTGAAGCACCTTCATTGTTCTAAAATCCTAAGATGAGTTTAGCGATATAAAAGAAGAGAAAAATCCCAAAAATATCGTTGCTAGTCGTAATAAATGGGCCTGTTGCAATTGCAGGATCGATTCCTCGTTTGTTTAAAACAATAGGAACAAAGGTTCCTACCAAAGCTGCAACCACAATAACGCATTGCATTGAGAGTGCTATGGTGATACTCACATTGAGCGGTTGGTTTACAAAGTAACCAAAAACCAGAATCAGCATGGAAAGTGCAAGGCCATTAATCAAGCTTAGCCCAATTTCTTTGACAAGAAGGTTAAACAAACTTCCTTTAATAACTCCATTAGCAAGTCCTTGTACAACGATAGCTGACGATTGGACACCAACATTTCCTGCCATAGCAGCGATGAGTGGCGTAAAAAAGAACAAAGATCGAAATTCGGGATGGGTCATAATATTTTCAAATCCTTCCAAAATAAATACACTTCCTAGTCCACCTATAAGGCCCAAAGTTAGCCAAGGTAACCGTGCACGAGTAAGATCGTAAATAGAATCATCTGCTTCTACATCTTGTGAAATACCTGCGGCCATTTGGTAGTCTTTGTCGGCTTCATCTTTAATAAGATCTACAATATCATCAATCGTAATACGACCCATTAGAACGCCGTTATTGTCCACAACAGGAATGGCTTCTAAATCGTATTTCGACATTATTTTGGCAACTTCTTCTCCGTTTTCATCAACATTTACAGAGTCAACTTTTGGAATATAAACATTTTTGATAGGCTCTTTAGTTGGATGATTCAGTAAATCTTTGAGAGACAATCTACCCACTAATTTGTCTTTTTCATCCACCACATAAATCGAGTGAACACGTGTAACTTCTTCTGCTTGAAGGCGCATTTCGCGAACACATTTTAGAACGGTCCAATTTTCATTGACCTTTACGAGTTCTTTTGCCATCAGTCCACCAGCAGAATTTTCATCGTAAAGCAACAACTCTCGAATATCTTCGGCATGGCTTTCGTCAGAAATTTGGGCTATAACGCGCTCTTGACGTTCTTCGGGAAGTTCCCCAATAATATCGGCAGCATCATCGGTGTCGAGCTCTTCCAATTCGCCAGCGATTTCTTTTGCAGAAAGTTCTTTTAGAATCTTTTCTCGAACATCTTCATCCAGTTCAGTAAGAACATCGGACGTTTTTTCGCTGTCAACAAGCTTGATGAGATAAACGCCTCTTTCAAGACTCAATTCATCAATAATTTCTGCCATGTCTGCATAATGAAGCTCCGCCAACAAGCTTTTGAGCTTCTTGTTTTTTTGGCCGTCAATCAGTAGACCGATTCGATCTAGCAATTCATCATTGAGCTGAAATGGCGTCATTAGCTATCATTTTGGTTAAAAGGATAAATTCTTGAACCGTAAGTTGTTCTGGGCGCTGCCCAAAGATAGCATCTTCTTTTAAATTTTGGGATAAATTGAATATTTTTAAACTGTTACGAAGTGTTTTTCGCCGTTGTTGAAAAGCAGTTTTTACGACTTTAAAAAACAATTTTTCATCGCATTCAAGGTTGGAGTTTGACTTTCTCACCAAACGAATCACTCCAGAATTGACCTTAGGCGGAGGATTAAAAACCGAAGGAGGGACGTCAAACAAGTATTCCACATCGTAAAAAGCTTGAGTGAGTACCGACAAAATTCCGTAGGTTTTGTTTCCATGCTTTGCGGCAATGCGTTTGGCCACTTCTTTTTGAAACATTCCCGAAAATTCAGGGATAATATTTCTGTTTTCAAGGGTTTTAAAAACGATTTGAGATGAAATATTATAAGGAAAATTGCCAATAATGGCAAAGGGCTCTGAAAAAAAATCGGCAAGCGATATTTTCAAAAAATCGGCCTCAATGATGTGGTTTTTAAGTGTTGGAAAATGTGTGTTGAGGTAACGCACCGATTCTCGGTCGATTTCAATAACAAAAGTTTCTACGGGTTTTTTGAGTAAAAACTGTGTCAAAATGCCCATTCCTGGACCAATTTCTAGGACTTTTTTATAGCGGTTGATTTGCAACGAGTCCGCAATCCGTTCGGCAACCGCAAGGTCTTTTAAAAAATGCTGTCCCAGAAATTTTTTCGCACGAACGGATTCCATTATTGATCGGATAAAAGATTGAGTTGAGTTGTAAAGCTAACCCATTTTCCGGAAAAGGACTTGTTGATGGATTCATAAACAAGGTCTAGGCTTTGTGTTTTAAACGTCTCTAATAAAGCAACATTTGAAAACCCTAAAAAGCAAGAATAGGAAACCCCACCCATTGCTTCGTCAACCATAATTTGCAGCAATTTCTTTTCATCACAAGGTATGGATGGTATGATTTGAGAAGTCATTAAAGAAACCCATTCTTCTTGGATTGCTTCGTCAATATTGAAAGTGATGTTGAAATAAAACATCCTTATGAAATGTAGTCAAAACCAGTGTAAGGAATAAGAACTTTGGGAATTCGGATGCCTTCAGGAGTTTGATAATTTTCTAAAATACCTGCCATAACTCGAGGAAGGGCTAGGGAACTTCCATTGAGTGTATGTGCCAAAAACTTTGCTCCTGATTCGTCTTTCAGTCGAAGCTTGAGTCGATTGGCTTGAAAAGTTTCAAAATTGGATACAGAACTAATTTCTAACCAACGATTTTGAGCGGTTGAAAAGACTTCGAAGTCAAAAGTAAGTGCTGATGTAAACCCTAAATCGCCTCCGCAAAGTTTGAGGATACGAAAAGGAAGTTGGAGTTCTCTCAACAAATTTTTGACGTGCTCTACCATGCCCTCCAAAGCTGCGTAAGAATGATCGGGGTGTTCTATGCGAACAATTTCAACTTTGTCAAATTGGTGGAGTCGATTCAGCCCTCTTACATGCGCTCCATAGCTACCTGCTTCTCTTCGGAAGCAAGGGGTGTAACTGGTTGTGCAAATCGGCAAATCACGTGTATTTAATAGTTCGCCTCTAAACATATTGGTAACCGGAACTTCAGCCGTAGGAATCAAATACAAATTGTCTTCTGTAACATGATACATTTGTCCTTCTTTGTCAGGAAGTTGTCCTGTTCCAAAGCCAGAAGCTTCGTTTACTAGGTGAGGAACTTGAAATTCTTTATAACCAGCAGCTGTATTAAAGTCTAAAAAATAATTGATCAAAGCACGTTGCAATCGAGCTCCTTTGCCTTTATAAACTGGAAATCCAGCACCTGTAATTTTGTTGCCCAACTCAAAATCAATGATGTTGTATTTTTTTGCCAATTCCCAATGAGGAAGTGCTTCTTGATGAAGTTTTGGAACAGCTCCTTCTTTAAAAACTTCTTCGTTGTCTTCTTCTGAATTCCCAGCAGGGACTTGTTCGTTGGGAATGTTTGGAATTTGATATAAAAGATTTTGAATGGCTTCGGAGTGCGAGTTCAAATCTTCTTGCAAGGCTTTACTTTTTACTTTAAGCTGGCTTGTTTTTTCCTTTAGAATATTCGCTTTTTTAGGCTCTCCTTTTTTGTACAATATGCCAATTTCTTTGGCAAGGCTATTGGCTTCGGCTAAGGTTTGATCCAAAACGGTTTGAGTAGCACGACGATTTTTGTCGGCTTCAACAACTTGCACCAACAATTCACGAGCGTCAAAATTTCTTTTTTGGAGTGCGTCGCTTATTACATCAATTTGATCGCGAATTTGTGAAACTAATAACATACTATTCTTTTTGGAAAGGTTCCTTAATCAGTTACAAAGGTACGAGTTTGAATTTATGGATGAAATAGGATTTGCAATTATATTCAAATCGAAGCCATCCACTTTTCACACAACGATTGATCTTTTTTCAATTGATCTGATAAAGCTGCGACCGAATCGAATTTTTGTTCGTTTCGAATGCGTCTTAAAACCCTAATTGTTATTAGCTTGCCATAGAGTTCTTCTGTCCAATCAAAAAAGTGAACTTCGATAGAGCGTTCATTTCCTGCTACGGTTGGATTGAAGCCAATATTCATCATGCCATACACCTTTTTGTTTTCAATAATGGCATATACCCAATAGGCGCCATTGGCGGGGATCAATTTATAATCTTCTTCAACAACGATATTGGCGGTAGGAAATCCAAGGGTTCTTCCAAGGGATTTTCCTTTTTGGACTTTTCCGGTCAATCCAAAAGGATTTCCTAGGTATGCGTTGGCTTGTTCAACAGCTCCTTTATCCAGTGCTTTTCGGATTTTGGTTGAGCTTACTGCTACTTCGGCAATCTCTTGTGCAGAAATTTCTATTACTTCAAAATCATAGATTTCTCCAAAGGATTTTAAATCGTCTATATCCGCACTTCGATTGCGTCCAAAGCGATGGTCGTATCCGATAAATACTTTTTTAACATTGAGTTTTTCAACCAAAATAGATCGAACAAACTCGGTAGGGCTTAGTCGTGAAAATGCCGCAGTAAATGGTTGAATGACTAAGGTGTTTAGCCCCATTTTTTCTAAAATATCGATGCGTTCGTCAATAGTGGAAATTAACTGCAACGGGGTTTCGGATTGCAATACGCGTCTGGGATGAGGGAAGAAAGTTAATAACACCGAATTGCATTGATTTTTGGCAGCTTCGTCAACAAGTCGTTTGATAATTTGTTGGTGTCCAATGTGTACGCCGTCAAAAGTTCCTATTGTTATAAAAGAAGGTTTTGTGCTTGAAAATTCAGATAGGTTTTGAACAATTTCCATTCTACTTGCCATTGAAAAGATTCATTGTGTTTTGGAGTCCAACAGTAGCAAATGAAAGCACCATTTTCCCACACATTTCTATACGTTCTAGCAGTGCTTTTTTCTCTTCGGGAGACCATGGGCTTAGCACATAATCAACTTGTTTTCCTTTCTGATAGGTGGCTCCAATTCCAAAACGAAGCCGAGGGTATTGCTGGGTTTGGAGTTTTAATTGAATGTCTTTTAGACCGTTGTGGCCTCCATCAGAACCTTTGGATTTCATGCGAATGGTGCCAAAGTCAAGATTCAGATCATCGGTAACGACAAGCACATTGTTGCAACTGATTTTTTCCTGTTGCATCCAATATTTAACAGCCTTACCGCTGAGGTTCATATACGTATTGGGTTTTAAAAAAACCAGGGTTCTTCCTTTGTGTTTGTGCCAGGCTACTTGTCCTAGTTTTTGCGTTTCAAAAGCAAACTCCTCTTGTTTCGAAAGTTCGTCCAAAATATCAAATCCAATATTGTGGCGGGTGTGTTGATACTCAGAACCCACATTGCCAAGACCTACAATCAATGTTTTCTTCATTGGTGGTGATTTGTCATCAGAACTTTTTTTTAGAAACGAAAACCAACTCATGTGGAATTTTTAGTAAAAATAAAAAAAGCATCCTGTTTTGACGCAGGATGCTTTAAAAATTTATAAGAGAAGTGTTTATGCTTCTGCTTCGGGAGTTGCATTTTCTGCTCCTTCAGCTGCGTTTTCTTCACCTTCTTCGCCTTCAACTTCTTCTTCCGTTTCTATAATAGAAGTTCTAGCAGTTCGAACTTGACAAACGACAGTGTTGTCTGGATGTAAAATTTTGAAGAGATCGCTCCCAACTTCGGTTACATACAGTTTTTGTCCGAGCTTCAATGCAGAAATATCAGCTTCAATGCTATCGGGCAAGTTGGCTGGAAGTGCCTTAACGCGAAGTTTACGTTTGTTTCTTCGCAACACACCACCACTATTTCTAACACCTGGCGCCGTTCCTTTGATAATTACAGGAATGTCCATGCTGACCTCTTTATCATCAAAAAGTTGATAAAAATCGACATGAAGAATTTTGTCTGAAACAGGATGAAACTGAATATCTTGCAAAATAGCGTTAAACGAAGTACCATCTTCCAATGCAATCACAACTGTGTGAGCGTTTGGAGTGTACACTAATTTGGAGAACGCAAGTTCTTCCGCTGAAAAGTGTAAAGGGCTGTCTCCTCCGTATAAAACGCAAGGTACCTTTCCAGCATTACGTAGGGCTTTGGTAGCTACCTTGCCCACGCTTTCTCTTTGAGATCCGTTAATCGTAATTGACTTCATTAGAATTATATTTATTAAAAATTTACATTACAAATTTAGAACTGATTGATTTGTTGTGATGTACATTTGACATCACAGCGGCAAACAATTCAGCACAACTAAGCACTCTAATTTTGGCGCTTTTCTTTTTTAGGGGGATACTATCGGTAACAATCAACTCCAACAATTTGGAGTTTTCGATACGTTCGTAAGCATCTCCAGACAATAAGGGATGCGTACAAATAGCACGAACACTTTTTGCTCCTCGTTCAATCATTAAGTCAGCAGCACGAGACAATGTTCCGGCTGTGTCAACCATATCATCAACCAACACTACATTCTTGCCTTTAACTTCACCAATAAGCTCCATATGAGAAATGATGTTGGCTTTTTTTCGTTGCTTATAACAAATTACTACATCCGAACCTAGGTTTTTGGCATAGGCATAGGCTCTTTTAGAACCACCCATGTCGGGAGAAGCAATGGTTAGATTGTCCAATTTTAGACTTTCCAAATAAGGCATAAAAATGGTAGATGCATACAAATGATCTACAGGTTTTTCGAAAAACCCCTGAATTTGATCTGCATGAAGGTCCATGGTGATGATTCTTGTAGCTCCAGCGGCTTCTAAAATTTTAGCAATCATTTTGGCTCCAATTGGAACACGAGGCTTGTCTTTTCTGTCTTGACGCGCCCATCCAAAATAGGGCATTACTGCAGTAATATGTCTTGCAGAGGCTCGTTTAGCGGCATCGAGCATTAACAACATTTCCATCAAGTTTTCTGAAGAGGGATGTGTAGAACCAATAATAAACGTTCGTGATCCACGAACCGACTCTTCGAATGAAGGCTGAAACTCTCCGTCACTATAGCGTGAAAATATTACATTGCCCAAAGGAGCGCCAAAAGACTTGGCAATTTGCGCCGCTAAAACCTGACTTTGCGTACAAGCGAAAATTTTGGCTTCTGTAACCGAATTTGGCATCTATTGAGTTGGTAATTAATTTGTTCCCCTAAAGGGGTGCAAATTTAAACAATTATTTGAGGTATTAAAGTGAATAAAGCAGGATTTTTTGATGAAGAGTGATTTTTATTTTATAATTTTGCCCTCCAATTGCCTTGGTGGCGGAACTGGTAGACGCGCTGGATTCAAAATCCAGTTTCTTCGGA
>ERZ1048068.455-NODE-455-length-38286-cov-6.044519_pt1 | contig 38286 bp, 29 predicted proteins | sample MGYA00383098_ERZ1048068 | MGnify/ENA primary metagenome ERZ1048068 (study PRJEB29581, sample SAMEA5548368) | metagenome | biome: marine; feature: coastal; material: water | depth 1 m | study: Short-term variability in the microbial, nano- and picoplankton dynamics... | reverse complement strand
ATAGTCTCTCCGATACTCTCTTGAGTACTCTCTGGATTATTCTCTTAAATAGTCACTTCAATAAAAGCTAGCGCCTAAATTTACTCAGCAAAAGCTGCTGAATTTGCTTGGCCGTTGCCTCGTCGAGGGGATTAAGTACACCTCTGGCCTGCTCGGGAATATGCTGATAATGCTCTTCCCGGGCATCAAAGACGTAATGGTCAAATATCTCACGCCAGGCGGCACGCTGCTCAGCAGGCAGATCGCGTATTCCCATAATGCCGTGCTGCAAAACGTTGACCGGCGTACCCATATAAGCCGGCGTATTGCGCCACCAATAATTGATCAATATATTCATATCATCCAGCGACTCAACATGATGCCACCACATACTGGGAATCAAGATTGCATCGCCGGGTTCAAGCTCGACCACCTGCGCAGCTTTTAGGGCCTCGCGAAATTTCGGGTAGGCTTCATAGTCCGGATTGGCAAAGTCGACCAGGCTAATAGACTGGCCCGCCGGGGTAAAATCGATCGGCCCGACATAAAGATTTTCCAACTGCTCTGGCGGAAACAGGGTAAAGCGTCTGCGTCCAGCCACGCAACAGGCGATATTGGTTGGAAAATCGTAGTGGGCCGCTATACGGCTGCGATTGCCAATCCAGATACTCACCAGAGGGTCCTGCCCATCGATAACCAGGTCATTATCCCGACGAAATTCCGGCAGCCAGTGATCGACCATGGTCGAGCCGACATAAAGCGTGGGAGGCTGCTCCTCTGCGCTGTACTGGCGAAGATTGTCAAACACTTCCGGCAGCGGCAACCTGATCCTGTCGAAATTAAAATCACTCAGGTCGTGGTTATAAAAAATTCGCCCCTCAATCTCCGGCTCGCCTCTATAGGCGGTCAGTGGCTGGCCACTGTCAAACTGTAATAGATACGACTCAGCTTCAGCAGAGGATTGCAGTGCGGCACACACTATCGGCCAGTTCGTAGTCAGCCCACGCAACACCAGGGGCTCGTTGGATAAGAGAATATCTTCGCCGAGGCTGTCTGGGCGACAACAGTCAATTTCTCTCACGTGGCGGCTAATCTCTAACACTGTTTAATCACTCTGTAATCGTTGATCTGGGCTAACTAGCCTGCCAACTAGGTTAAAGTGGCGTTTTTCTTGGCGATCAGATCTGTCACCCGTGAAAACGAGGCGACGACCATATAGATCGCCTGCAGAAAACCCTGTTGGTGTAGTTGACCCAGTATCTCTGGCTGCAGGCTGGCAAGCTTTTCTTCATTGATGGTGTAGAAACCCTCGAGCCTGTTATTCGATCCATCCTTAAGCGTGATGTCGAGATTAAAGGCCTCGAGCAGGTCATTTTCAAGCAGTGCGGCAATAAACACTTTGTTCTGCTCGTGGCCACTGTGCATCGTTTGCAGATTTTGCATTGCTCTCTGCAGGTATTCACTGGGTTCACCGTTGCCATTAAACAGCGCCTCACCTTCAGTTTCACTGAGGCGGGGACTATCCATATTGATAGAGACTACGGGCGTCTTTTCAGCGCTTTCGTCATCCGCCGATTTCTGGAAGCCAATCAGGAACGGATTTCTTTCGACCATCAGCGGCAGGTAGCTAGCATCCCAACTCTTGCCGCTGAGAAAGAGATTTTCATCGCGCTGGAACCCAAACAGCCCCAACGGATAAAATTGCCCGGATTCACCATCTTTAGCAAAGAAGATCGGGTAGTTGGACTGGATATCTCTAAACTCAAAGGGGAAGATCATGGTATGCATCGAGTTGTCGCCATAGGCGGCACCCCGCTCAGTAATCACCTTTAACTTGGCATGGGCTGTCGGACTTAGAAGTGAATAGTTACTCATCTTGAAACCTTGTATTAAATTACTGTAAATAAAACTACGGAATTTTTAGCCACTGTTGCGCTTAGATTTTCTGCAATCCATAGGTATTGATCTTATTGATTAATTCGCGGTTAGTCGGCATTGCCGCATGTAATTGCTGCCGCTGTTTAGTGTTTTTTTGGAACAGCTCTGCGGCGGCCTTGCGTCCTGCCAGATCTGAACGGCGAATCGTTGTGCTCGGCGCAGTTTCAAAGTTCATGCCGTAGAGAACATACTGAAAACTGGCCGATGGAAACATTTCATCGATATGGTTGGTATCCCGATGCCATGGCCCCTGATATTTCCACAGCGCCATCAACTCCTTGAGGCTGTCGGGAATACTCTCTGGATCGAGATGATCTCGCCAGTACTGATCCTGACGACGATTCAAAATATAGTGAAGCTTGAGGAAATCGATAATGCGATCCCAGCGGTAGAGGAATTTTTGGTTAAAGCGCCTGGCGACTATATCCATCATCTCGCGATTGGCTGGCAGCTGTTCGGCAATCATATTCGATGACAGCTCGACCAGAATCAGCGCCGAGGCCTCAAGCGGCTCAATAAATCCTGCCGACATACCTACGGCAACACAGTTTTTATGCCAGAACTCGGCGCGATGGCCGGGATCGAAATTAATTTTGCGTGGTTCAGCATCTGCTGCCGCCTGAGCACCCGCCGTCTGCTCTATATACCGTAGTAGTTCATCGGTCGCCTTGTCTTGACTGTTATGGGCACTGGAGTAGACATGCCCGGTACCCCTTCTGGAGGGCAGGCCAATCTCCCAGATCCATCCCGCCGTCTGTGCTGTCGACAGGGTGCAGGATGCAATTGGATCATCAGAATTAACATAGGGAACCTGGGCGGCCAGGGCAGTATCGTTAAACAGATACTGTTTTTTGCTGCGCAGTGGCACTTTGTAATGCTCACCCAGCAGCAGGGCTCTGGAGCCACTACAGTCAATAAATAGATCCCCTTCCACGTCACCAACGGCATCAGTAGTAATCGAAGCAATATCACCATTTTCGGCGGAGTTAACCGCAATTACATTGGCTTTCACATGTTTTACACCCAATGTCTCTACACAGTGCTTGCGCAAAAACTCGGCAAATTTTGCCGCATCCAAGTGATAGCCATAGTTGACACTACAGGCGTATTCCGGGGTGGAAATCTGTTTTGGCGCGCGCGAATCCGCGAATAGAACGCTCTGCGGTGATACGGCATGATCGAATCTGGGCCGACCCTCGCTTAAAGCCTGCCAATGAGGGGCAAGATTGGTATCGTTATAGTTTTGCGGCGCTGTAAAGGGATGGGTGTAGTTATCATTTTCACCGGTGGTCCAACCGGAAAATTCAGTGCCCTGCTTAAAGCTGGCACTGCACTCGCGAATAAAATCGGTTTCCGATAAGCCCATTTTTTTCAGTGTGGTGCGCATGGATGGCCAGGTACCCTCGCCAACGCCGATGGTTTTAATATCCGGGGACTCGACCAGAGTAAGCTGAAAGTGATTGTCCTCAGCCTGATCAGAATCTCGGGAAATAGCGTGCTCGGCAGCGATCACACCAGCGCTTAACCAGCCGGCCGTTCCTCCGCCCACAATAACAAGTCGACTTATTTTTTTACTCATATTGTTCAGTTTTTTTGTTAGGTCTTTTATTAGATGTTAGGGCTACTTCAGAGCAGTCTTGTAAAGATTCTTTGAACCTAGAATAACGCGAAGATTCAATGGCCACAATATTTTACCAGGCTCTAACAGTTCAGCATAAGAGGTTATCCCCTTGCTGAATTACTGAAAGAAAGAAGCCGCTTAACAAGTTAAGCGGCTTCGGTTTTCATCTTACTTTTTACCTAATATTACTGATCTAAGGGTTAACTTAGAACTTGTAGCGAGCACCGAAGTTATAGCGCGCGCCACCCTGGTATACACCCAGAACCTGGCTTTCGATACGACCGTAGTTTCTAGGAATAGACTCAGTAACATTGAGACCTTCAACAAATACCGTGAAGTTCTCATCAAACTCATAGCTTAGGTTAAAGTCCCACTGACCATAGGCTCTGGTATTAGTTGGGTTGGTATAAGTACCCTGAGGCTGACCAACACCGGCGAGGAAATCATCTCTCCAGTTATAGGCCACTCGCGCCTGCAGTCCATCCTTATCATAGAAGCCGATCAAGTTTGCAGAATCGCTAAGACCATTGATAACAAACTGCGCACCAGAGTTTTGAGTGTTGTCATAACCAATATTGGCATCTGCCATGGTGTAGTTAACAATTACGCCATAACCGCTATCTGAGAAGTTATGCTGAATAGCGAATTCCCAGCCATCAACACTCGCATCATTCATATTGACATCGGTTTTAACATCGATAGGCACCAGCGGATCGCCATCAACACCATTAATGGTGACAACGCCGTCTTCTACGCTCCACTCTGGGGAAGGCGCTCGATTGTCTCTAATCCAGTCGAATACTTCAGCTTCGGTAGTTTTACCATCAACCGCAGCATCAGCTACAGCCTGTAACCAGAAATCACCCAGAGCTGGATGAGGCAGACTCCAACGCTCAGACTGACGTTCTTCACCATTGGCAATAAAGTCAACTACATCTTTCTTGAAATAACCAAGAGACACATAGCTGCCTTCACCGTAATACCATTCAGCAGAGAGATCATAGTTAGTTGACTCAATTGGCTTAAGACCTGGGTTACCACCGGCAGCGGTTGTTCCACCACTGTTTTGCAGGCCTTTAAAACTCAAGCCACCAAGAGTAGTACCACCCTTAATCTGCGCATAATTTGGACGCGTCACTGTCTTGCTCACCGATGCGCGCAGAACCATGTCGTCAGTTACCGAGATATCGAAATCCAGATTTGGTAACAGCATATCGTAAGCACCAACTTCATCAACACTCTGTGGCTCTGTTGCGCTGATCATAAATTCGTTGGCAGCGTTGGTCCAGGTAACCCCTTCATACTTGGGGACAATACCGGCAGAGGCAATTTCGGTCTCTTCATAACGCAGGCCAGCACGGAGATTAATCGGCATCGCATTAAACTCTGTGGCGTGATTTACTTGGAAATAGGCCGCTTTGGTCTCTTCAGTGGTCTGCAAGTCACTATCCCAAGCAACATTTTTACCTGAAATATCACAGTAGGCCGTACCACATTCACCAAAGGTGCTTTGCTGTGATGAATTCGGTGTATATCGGCCCGAGGCAATATTAGTTTCAGCAATTTCAATTAGATCTTCAAGATTTGCAGTAAAGAACTCAGTCTGTTGACGCTCATCATCGAAGTTGGCAATACCATCGAGCTGACTGGCGATATCTCTTCTCACCAACACATCAACCAGGTCACCCTCGATATCAGTAATACCACCCCAGGTACCACTCTCAACAAGTGCGCCCACGGAACGGTTGCTGACTTCATTTATTTCGACACCGAAGTCAATGCTGGTAGACTCGGAGAAATCAAATGTACCCAACAATCGAGTTGCTTCAATCTCCATATCAGACCGGCCATTACCAAACTGGCTACCGGTGATGATCATATCTTCTTTATACAGGGGACGTGCTGAACCATCTTCAAGTGTGCCCAGGTCTATATCAAGTACGCCCATTTCACCGCCAAAATGGCCAGTGGTCTTAAGACGGTTAAAACTTGACATTGTGATGCTTCCAGAACGGGGATCCATACTTCCTGCTGTGGAAGTAGAGCTATGATAATCAAGCTCAAGCACGAGACTGTCAGTAGCCTGCCACTCAATATTCAGACCTGCTGAATTAGACTTGTTTCTGTCTTTGCTGTACCCGGTACCCATCGCGTAGTCAGTAACACCTTTCTCTTCTTCGGCGTAGAACAGGGGCGTAGCATTGCCATCGATAACTGTATTCCAGCTCGAGGTGCGGTCTCTGTTACCACCGTTGAACCAAGAAGAAAGGTCGCTGTAACGGCCTTCAACAATCATTGAGCTGTAGACATAGTCAACAGTAGCGGTAATCGTTTCTGTTGGGGCCCACTGGACATTCAACATGCCGTTAACGCGGTCTGACTCGAAGTTTGCAAGCGAGTAAGCCATGCTCTGCGGCTTGGATACCAAGGTATCCTCTGGCAGGTTTACAATATTGAGATGACCGGCATCGCCGATTCTGCGGGTCCATTCCGACTTAGTAGGAACAGTTGTATTCCATCCACCCACAGTAGCTGATGCCTGACCGCCCTTGCGATTCTGCGCAACTGCACTCAAAGAAACGCCCAGCGTGTCATTGAGGAATGTGTTTGAGAAGATACCTGAGAATTCGGGAGTAAGCTCTTCATCGCCCAAGGTTATAGATGAATCGGCAACCAATTTAACGCCTGCGCTGGCCTTAAAACCAGGGTTCTCAAGAGGACGAGATGTGACAATATTAATCGAAGAACCGATACCACCAGTTGGAACATTAGCCTGACCGGTCTTATAGACTTCTACCGCAGAGATACCTTCGGAGGCCAAATCGGCAAAATCGAATGATCGGTCGGTGCCATTGTGCGTAGGCATTTGACGGCCGTTAAGCGTCACCAGGTTGTACTCAGGACCAAAACCACGAACAGTAACCTGGTTACCTTCACCGTTTGAGCGGCTGATAGAAACACCAGTAATACGCTGCAGGGACTCCGCAAGGTTGGTGTCCGGGAATTTACCCATATCTTCTGCTGTAATAGCGTCAACTACACCGGCTGAATCTCTTTTAATATCCATATTCGCCTTCAAACTTGCACGAAGACCGCCCTCGACGACAACTTCCTGAATTACAGCGCCATCGTCGGCAAATGCAGGTGCACCAGCGCCGATCAACGCCAAAGCAATGCTGCTAGAGAGAACATTTTTCTTCAAAAACATCGATTTATACCCCCAAGGTAAAAATAATTATTGTTATGACTTTTTTTATTATGCCTACGGCAGAATTTTTTAAAAAATACGCTTAATACTACCCCAAGCCGCCCAACAAACTCACTTAATTTGAGGTTAATGGGAAATTTATGCGACGAATGAGGCTAATTACGGGGTTGATGGAACCCTTTGACTATAATAATCGGGTATTCAGCGGACGAAGGATGACCTAATGACCCGGCAACAAGCACAAAACACCGCTCAACCAATCTGGCAACCCTCAAGGCAAAAGACAAACGCAACTAATATGCAGCGCTTCACCGAGCAGCTGCAGGACAAATATAAGCTTGTATTTAAGGATTATCAGCAACTGCACCAGTGGTCGGTCGAGCAACCGCAACTGTTTTGGGACCAGATATGGCACTTCTGCGATATTCAATCATCAACGCCATTTGAGCAGGTTTTGCAGAATCACAGCGATTTTCCCGGCGCCAAATGGTTTAGTGGCGCGCGTCTCAACTATGCCGAAAATGCCCTGCGCAACCGCAGTGACAAAACCGCACTTATCTCAAGACTGGAAAATGGCACACGGCAGACCATGAGTTATGCCGCACTCTATCGACAAGTGGCGCAGTGCGCAGCAGCACTTAGGCGATCCGGTGTAGTATGCGGCGATCGCGTAGCCGGCTTTATGCCCAATATCCCGCAAACTGTGGTGGCCATGCTGGCTACCGCCAGCATTGGGGCAATCTGGTCATCCTGCTCACCGGACTTTGGTATCAACGGGGTGATAGACCGCTTCGGCCAGATACAACCCAAGGTGCTATTTTGCTGTGATGGCTATTTTTACAACGGTAAAACTATCGACTGCATGCCGCGCCTGCAGGAGATCGCCGGTAGCATTGGCAGCATCCAGCAACTGGTTGTCGTGCCCCTCACCGACAACCCGCCGGACCCTGGACAGATACCCGCAGGCACTCTATACAACGATTTTTTAATTGCGGAAAACACCCCGCAACTGGTGTTTGAGCAACTGCCCTTCGACCAACCACTATTCATAATGTATTCCTCCGGCACTACCGGGGCGCCCAAATGCATTGTTCACAGTGCTGGCGGAACCCTGATTCAACATCTTAAAGAGCAACAGCTGCATACCGACCTACAACCGCAGGATACCCTTTTCTATTTCACCACCTGCGGCTGGATGATGTGGAACTGGCTGGTGAGCGGCCTCTGTTCTGAGGTAACCCTTGTTCTCTATGATGGCTCACCCTTCTACCCCCAACCGGCATCTTTGATCAATATGGCAGAACAGGAGCAGGTAAGTATCTTTGGCACCAGCGCCAAATATATTAGCGCTCTGGAAAAAGCCGGGGTAAAACCCAGAGAAACCCATAATCTGCAAAATTTAAAAACTCTGCTCTCCACCGGCTCGCCTCTTTCCCAGGAGAGTTTTCACTATGTGTATAGGGATATAAAAGCCGATCTCTGCCTGGCATCAATTTCCGGCGGCACCGATATTCTCTCCTGCTTTGTATTGGGCAACCCCTGCCTGCCAGTCTGGGCGGGTGAGATTCAATGCCGTGGACTGGGTATGGCGGTTGAGATTTGGAATGACAAGGGCGAGCCGGTTAGGGAAGAAAAAGGCGAGCTGGTTTGCACCAAACCCTTCCCCAATGCGCCGATCTATTTTTGGAATGATCCGCAGAATAAAAAATATCTCAGCGCCTATTTCAAGACCTATCAGGGCGTCTGGGCTCAGGGTGATTATGCTGAGATAACCGAGCATAACGGCATTATTATCCACGGCAGATCCGATGCGGTGTTAAATCCCGGCGGCGTGCGAATTGGCACTGCGGAAATCTATCGCCAGGTCGAAAAGCTCGACGAGGTGATCGACAGCGTCTGCATTGGTCAGTCCTGGGAGGATGATGTTCGCGTTGTTCTATTTGTCGTATTGCGAGAGGGGACTGAATTGAGCACTGAGTTACAAGAGAAAATTCGCAGCACCATTCGCCAGGAAACCACACCCCGACATGTAGCGGCAAAAATTATTGCGGTTGCGGACACTCCGCGAACCATCAGCGGAAAGATTGTCGAACTGGCGGTACGCAAAGTGGTCCACAACCAGCCGGCAAACAATACAGATGCCCTAGCCAACCCCGAGGCACTGGATCAGTTTAAAAATATTGCCGAGCTTTTGTATTAGAGCTTGAGCATTAGAACTCTTATTTAAAGTTGGTCGTAGCGAGCCAGGTCATTAATCCGAATCACCGCCTGAACCTCATGGACATATTTTTCCCGCAACTCTGAATACTCAAGCAGGTTTTCTGCCAGTTGATATCCGCTGGCAGACTTATCCTCGCTGCGAAGGCTTGCACGAGCAGCGCGAAGATCTGTGTAGGCTCGATGGGTATTGATGTTACGAATATAGGATTCGACGGACTCTGCGACCGTGGCAAATTTTGCCACCTCATGATGGCTGCCAGAACTGCGCCGCAGCGGCACAAGGCCGCAGCCTTTTTTATAACACCACTGGCCAAATAGATTGTTTCCCTGCACCGCAAACCGCGAGGTTCCCCAGGCAGATTCAATCGCCGCCTGAGCCAGCGCCAGAGAGGGTGGCACTGGATCCACCCTTAACAGCAACTGCGCAACAATCTGAGAATCACTGCGGTTTTCTCTGTCGACATAATAATCATCAGCCAATTCAATCAGCGTCCTGCGCTGAAAAAAGGATAACCCCCCAGCCTCTTGCGCCAGTGTCTCGAGATAGATTCGATCCTCAAGAACAATCTGGTTTTCCTGGTTTACCAGCGGCAATACATAGTCAAAAAAAGCGCGTTTCTTTTCCTGCACCTGATTGTATTGGGAAAAATTTGGCAGTGGGTCTCTATCGAAAACTGCCATTGCAAAAACTGCCATTGCAACAAACGCGAAACTTAGAAAAGTTCTTTTTTTTGAAGCCATCGATCGAATGCCTGCTACTTATCCATTAATTTTTACACTCTATATATAAGCCGATAAAAAATAAAATAACTTTAAACGAGCAGCGATGATTAGTTCGATAATTTATCCCGCCGGTTCAATTTAGTGCGCGAATTTATTTTTTGCACCAATTTGAGGCCTTTTAAAATCTTGGATTAATATTTAGTGTTTTCTCTGGCCGACAGGCTTTTTCTAATGCTAGTCTTGGCTAATTCAACGCTTGCAAAAGCAAAAGCCCAGTCACAATCTCCGGCCCTACAAACAATGAACAGTGAAATAATCGAGCAGAAAACAGACTCTGGATGGCTTGCTGAACTCGAACTCGACTACGCGGTTCGACGCGGCAAAACCTGCCTGATAGAAAAGAAACAACGCGGACCCCTGACACTGCAGCGGCCGTTTTATCCCGAGGGAGATATCTGCCACAGCTATCTGCTGCACCCGCCAGGCGGCGTGGTTGGGGGAGACAAGCTAAAAATCAGGCTGCGAACTGCAGTCGGCGCCCACTGCCTGATCACCACCCCCGGTGCAACCAAATTCTATCTTTCAAAGGCCGATCTCAGCAGTGAACAGTCACAGATAATTTCTGTTGCTAAGGATTCAATTGTCGAGTGGCTGCCACAACAAAATATATTTTTCCCTGGGGCAAGATCATCGCTGAACACACAAATACATATTGCACCTGGGGGGAAATTTGTCGGCTGGGAAATGCACTGTTTTGGACGCCCTGCCAATAACGAAACATTCCATTCCGGCAGTATCAGCAGCCGCACAGAAATCAGTATTGACGGCGAATTGCGCTTGGTTGAACAACTTTTCACCGAAGACAGCTCGTTAATTGAGTCTGCCAGCGGTCTTCGCGGCAGAGCTATGCAGGGCAGCCTGATAGCTGCCCCCTGCACTGAGGATCAGCGCGACCAGTTGGAACGCATATTGCATTCTTACAGCTACCCGGATTCGATTGGCCTGACCCTGGTCGACGAAGTTCTGGTGATCAGGGTATTGGGCGATCAAATAGAACCCATACTGGAAACATTTACCCAACTGTGGGCCCAGCTGCGAACCCAGTGGATAGAGAAACAACCCTGTCCACCGCGCATATGGGACACCTAAATTAAGAACTGACCATGGAATTAACACCCCGCGAAAAAGATAAGTTGATGTTATTTACAGCCGCGCTGCTCGCCGAGCGTCGCAAAGCACGGGGGCTGAAACTCAACTACCCCGAGGCTGTGGCCTTTATCAGCGCCGCCATCCTCGAGGGTGCCCGCGATGGCCAAACTGTTGCCGAGTTAATGGATTACGGACGCACCCTTCTCAGTGCCGATGATGTGATGGATGGCGTACCTGAGATGATTCACGACGTGCAGGTGGAGGGGACATTTCCCGACGGCACCAAACTTGTCACTGTACACAACCCTATCGTCTAGGAGCAGACACCCATGATACCTGGAGAATTAGTCACGGCCGCCGGTGATATTGAATTGAACACTGGCCGCAATCGACGCACGGTTACAGTGGCAAATATTGGCGATCGTCCAATACAGATTGGCTCACACTACCATTTCTTTGAGGTCAATGAAGCATTGATTTTTGACCGTCAGGCGACCCTTGGCTACCGACTGAATATTGCCTCGGGGACCGCGACCCGCTTTGAGCCGGGCCAGGAGCGCACCGTTGAGCTGGTCGAGTATGCCGGCTCAGGCGATATCTTCGGCTTTCAGGGAAAAGTAATGGGTAATGCTGCCAAACACACTGCACTAAAGGCCCAGGAGTAATCTATGCCGGGATCAATTTCAAGACAGGCCTACGCGGAAATGTTTGGCCCGACCAGCGGAGACAAACTGCGCCTGGCGGATACTGAGCTGTGGCTGGAAGTGGAAAAAGACTTCACCAACTATGGCGATGAAGTAAAATTTGGCGGCGGTAAAGTTATCCGCGATGGCATGGGCCAGAGCCAGAGACCCAGCGCTGAAACCGTCGACCTGGTGATTACCAATGCGCTAATTATTGATCACTGGGGCATCGTTAAAGCCGATGTGGGCGTAAAGGATGGACGTATTTTTGCTATCGGCAAGGCCGGCAATCCAGATACTCAGAGTGGTGTCGATATTGTTATTGGCGCCGGCACTGAGGTACTTGCCGGTGAGGGCCATATTCTTACCGCTGGTGGCGTCGACTCGCATATCCACTTTATCTGTCCCCAGCAAGTTGATGAGGCGCTGATGTCCGGCGTCACCACCATGCTCGGCGGCGGCACCGGCCCGGCAACCGGGACCAACGCCACCACATGCACACCCGGCCCTTGGAATATCCATCGTATGCTCGAGGCGGCAGATACATTGCCAATGAATATTGGCCTGATGGGTAAAGGCAACGCCAGTCAACCCGAACCGATACGCGAACAGGTTGCAGCCGGAGTAATGGGACTCAAGCTTCACGAGGACTGGGGCACTACTCCGGCTTCGATCAATGAGTGTTTAAATATTGCCGAAGAGACCGATGTGCAGGTGGCGATTCATACCGACACCCTTAACGAGTCAGGGTTTGTCGAATCGACACTCGATGCGATCGGCGGCAGAACTATACACACCTACCATACCGAGGGCGCTGGCGGCGGCCACGCTCCGGATATTATCAAGGCCTGTGGTGAGGCAAATATTCTTCCCTCATCGACTAATCCAACACGCCCCTACACCATCAATACGGTCGATGAGCATCTGGATATGCTAATGGTCTGTCATCACTTGGATCCAAATATCGCCGAGGATGTGGCATTTGCCGAATCGCGAATTCGCCGCGAGACTATTGCCGCAGAAGATATTCTTCACGATCTAGGGGCCTTCTCAATGATTGCCTCGGATTCCCAGGCAATGGGACGCGTTGGTGAGGTGATCTTGCGAACCTGGCAGACCGCTCACAAAATGAAAGTCCAGCGCGGACCCCTTGCCGAAGATTGTAGCGCCAATGACAATGAACGTATTAAACGCTATATCGCCAAATACACTATCAATCCGGCCATTGCTCACGGTATTTCCCACGAGGTGGGTTCAATTGAACAGGGCAAGCTTGCCGATCTGGTTCTCTGGAAGCCGGCATTTTTTGGCACCAAACCGGCGACGATTATTAAGGGCGGAATGATTGCAGCGGCCCCCATGGGTGATCCCAATGCATCAATTCCAACGCCACAGCCAGTCCACTACCGCTCTATGTTTGGCGCACTGGGTGAGGCTAACAACAATACCTCGATGTTGTTTTTATCCGCTGCGGCAGTGGCGGCAGGCGTACCTGAACAGCTAGGTCTTAAAAGCCTGATTGGCACCGTTAAAGGCTGCCGCAATGTCACCAAGAAAGATATGGTGCGAAACAGCTATCAACCGGAAATAGAAGTGGACTCCCAGACCTATGAGGTGCGGGCCGATGGCCAACTGCTGGTCTGTGAACCCGCTACCGAACTGCCAATGGCGCAGCGCTATTTCCTTTTCTAGGCATTTTTATTCTAAGAAATTTTATGATTCGTTTAACCAGCATTTTGCAACAGCCGGCAGCTCACAGTACAACACTGAGTCTGCCCATTAGAGAGCGCACCAAGAGCCGCATCAAAGTCACTCTGGATGACGGTCGCGAGGCCGGGCTTTTTCTGCCCCGCGGCGAAATTCTTCGCGGTGGTGATTTGGTGCAGAGCGCCGAAGGTCTGGTGGTCCAGATCTGTGCTGCTCCAGAGACTGTTTCCACGGTTACCAGCAACTGCTCTCACGCGCTGGCAAGAGCCAGTTACCACCTTGGCAACCGCCATGTTCCGTTGCAGATTGAGCCTGATTTTCTGCGCTATCAACATGATCATGTGCTCGATGAAATGGTCATTGGGCTCGGTCTGTCGGTCACTGTTGCAGAGGCGCCCTTTGAACCTGAAGCCGGCGCGTATAAAAGTACCGCCGGTCATCATCACAGTCACGGCCATTAACAAAATTTATTGCATACCTATAAGGAAAAGAATATGAACACTGTGTTTAACCCCATGACGCTTATCGGCCTCTCTGCCCTTGGATCCTCTGCGGCCCATGCGCATAATTCAGATGGCACATTTAGCTCGGTTTTTCATTTTATAACCGCCCCGGATCATCTCGGTCTAGCCGCGCTGGTTGCCCTGCTGTTTTCCGCCGCTTACCTACGCCTGCAAAAAGGCAAAACGATTCGCGTCGCTAAAAAATAATGCCCAACAACTCGCTCTCTGAGCTGAGACTTTTTCAGCTTATAAGTCCCTCCCTGCCGGTGGGAGGCTTTACCTATTCCCAGGGTCTGGAGTGGGCGATTGAAGCCCAGTGGGTAACCGATACCAGCAGTCTCAAAGACTGGCTGCAGAGTGTTCTCGCCGCCAGTGTTGCGACCCTTGAGCTACCGATTTTAATTCGCCTGTTAAACGCGTTTAAGCATGGCGATGAGGCCAGCGTGGTGCGCTGGACGCGCTGGCTTGTCGCCTGTCGGGAGACAGCGGAACTGCGCAAAGAAGAACAGCAGCGCGGTGCCGCACTGGCAAAGCTTCTGCCCAATCTGGATATAGATATGCCAGAGCATCTGGCGGCCAGCGTTTCCAGCTGCCAGCTGACCGGTATCGCGCTTGCCGCCAGCCAATGGGACATTGACTGCCAGCAACTGTGCCGCGGTTACAGCTGGAGCTGGCTGGAAAACAATGTTGTTGCCGGGGTAAAACTGATTCCACTTGGGCAGACCCATGGCCAGCAGATTATGCTTGAACTGGCCGAGGATATTCCTGCGGCGGCCCTGAAGGCCGAACAGATTCAGGATAGGGACATACGCAGCTCGACACCGGCGATGGCAATTGCCAGCAGTCGCCATGAAACTCAATACACAAGACTCTTCCGGTCTTAAATAGAATTAGGAATTTACTATGAACCATACAACTGCCCCATTGCGCATTGGTGTCGGTGGCCCGGTCGGCTCCGGCAAAACCGCGCTTCTCGAAGCGCTGTGTAAAACTATGCGCGATCATTACAATCTGGCGGTGGTCACCAACGATATCTACACCCAGGAAGATGCGATTATTTTGACCCGCGCTGAAGCGCTGGCTGCAGATCGTATTATCGGCGTTGAGACCGGCGGCTGTCCGCACACGGCAATTCGCGAAGATGCGTCGATGAATCTGGCCGCTGTGGAAGAGATGAGTCAGCGCCACGAGGGGCTGGATCTGATTTTTATCGAGAGTGGTGGCGACAATCTCAGTGCCACTTTTAGCCCTGAACTGGCAGATTTGACCATCTATGTTATCGATGTTGCTGCAGGGGAAAAGATTCCGCGCAAAGGTGGCCCGGGCATTACCAAAGCCGATCTATTGGTGATTAACAAGATCGATCTGGCACCCCATGTTGGGGCAAATCTGGAAATAATGGATAGCGATACCAAGCGTATGCGTCCAACCAACCCCTATGTGTTTACCAACTTACACAAGCATACCGGTCTTCAAACTATTATTGATTTTATTGTTGATAAGGGAATGCTGGCAGCCTGAGGCTGGCAGCACGCCATTATTTGTAATTGGAAAATCATCGATCCAGTCACTGGTTAACATCACAGGTGCTGCGGTAACTATTTTGTTTGCCGCGGCCGATTGACGGTTCGGCGGTATCACCCCTGATACCGCCTTCAGGCATCTCCTTCAAAACTCTGAGCAACGCCTGGATATCATTTAGCAGGCCCTGTGACCCCAGATTAACCCCGCTGAAAACCGCTCTCCAATCTATACGTCATATTACGTACTCTGTTGAGCTATGTAACGAATAGTTCACCCTGTGAATCTGATTGATAATAAGCGCTAGTTAATAAAAATCTTATTTTTATTAAATACTTGATGTACTTTTTGGCGACTACCTTAAGCGCTCACCTCTCACTTAAACTCAAAGGTAATACTATGAAACTCAATAAATTTATTAAAGCGACAGCGGCTGCGGTCTCATTGACGCTGTCGTTTTCAGCTGTAGCGGCAGACACGATTAAAGTAGGTGTCCTGCACTCGCTTTCCGGCACTATGGCGATATCAGAAACTACGTTGAAAGACACTGTTCTGATGATGATTGAAGAACAGAATAAGAAAGGCGGTTTGCTGGGCAAAAAGCTTGAGCCTGTGGTCGTTGACCCCGCCTCGAACTGGCCACTGTTTGCCGAAAAAACCCGCGAGCTCCTGACCAAAGAAAAAGTCGATGTTATTTTTGGCTGCTGGACATCCGTATCACGTAAATCTGTATTGCCTGTGATTGAAGAGCTCAATGGCCTTCTTTTCTACCCAGTACAGTACGAGGGTGAAGAGTCCTCTAAAAATGTCTTTTACACCGGTGCTGCGCCAAACCAGCAGGCTATTCCTGCGGTTGATTACCTGATGAATGATCTCGAAGTAAAGCGCTGGGTATTGGCCGGCACGGACTACGTTTATCCGCGCACCACCAACAAGATTCTCGAAGCCTACCTGATTGCTAAAGGCGTCTCACCCGATGACATTATGATCAACTACACGCCATTTGGTCACTCAGACTGGCAGAGCATTGTTGCTGACGTGAAGAAGTTTGGCAGCACTGGCAAGAAGGCCGCTGTAGTTTCCACGATCAACGGTGATGCTAATGTTCCATTCTATAAAGAACTTGGCAACCAGGGCATCTCAGCTGAAGATATTCCGGTTGTTGCATTCTCTGTAGGTGAAGAAGAGCTTTCTGGTCTCGATACAGCTCCTCTAGTTGGTCACCTGGCCGCCTGGAACTATTTCCAAAGTGTTGAAAGCGAGGAAAATGAAGCGTTTATCGAACAGTGGAAAACATTTATTAAAGACGATAAGCGCGTCACCAATGATCCAATGGAAGCGACTTACATCGGCTTTAACATGTGGGCAAAAGCGGTAGAAAAAGCCGGCACCACTGACGTTGATAGCGTTGAACAGGCGATGATCGGTATCACTACACCTAACTTGACCGGCGGTACCGCGGTAATGAACAGCAACCACCACCTGTCGAAGCCTGTATTAATTGGTGAGATTCAGGACGATGGTCAAATCGAAACTGTTTGGGAAACTGATGGCACTGTTATCGGTGACGCCTGGTCGAACTTCCTGCCAAGCTCTAAAGACTTGATTTCTGATTGGACGGCTCCCGTTAGCTGCGGTAACTTCAACACTAAAACCGCGAAGTGTTCAGGTCAGAACTTTTAATATGTTTTCTCAGAAATAGCGTTGTGAAAAACGGGAGGCCACTAGGCCTCTCGTTTTTTTTACGGCATTAGTTGAAGAACTCTAAAGAATCGAATGGCGGAAATTCTGTGACCAGTCTAGTCAAACATATTTTGGGATTAGCTCTTTTAATATTTAGCATTGCTGTTTCGGCAGCGGATAAGGCAGAGCCGAACCTGCGTGAGATTTCTCAACAACTGGTAGGTGCAAAACTAAAAACACTACCGGCAATTGTTGAGCAATTTGAAACTGGCGGTGAAGCGGCACTGCCTCTTCTGGAAGCCATGCTGAAGGGAAAATTATTTGTTCGCAAAAGCGATAAATTAATCGTTATTGCAGATCGTCAGGAAGATGGTAATTATGCGCTAGTGGATGCGTTGAGCATCAAACCATTGACCGCCGTCTCAAAGAGGGCGCTTAAAAAAGTAAAAGTTAATAACCGTTTGCGGGTACAACTGCGTGACATTATCGCCAGAGTGACACTGACTAGCGCTGATTCCGATACACGTGAAGATGCCGTGAGGAATATGCTCAGTAAAATGGGCGATCGCAATATAGCCATGTTGGCGGAAGCCAAAGAAGTTGAGACCGACGCAAGCATTATGGCGCTTATTGAACTAGCGCTAGCGATTAATGTTCTACAGACATCCGATGTTCAGGCAGAGCGCCTGAATGCTCTTGAGACTATGGACGGCAGTCTCGAACCTATAGTATTTAACACCCTGAGCAACTTGTTAGCTCAGGATGAGGCAAAAAACAATCTTGAAACGGACAACCTGGTCCGCGCAAAAGCCCTTGAGCTTAAAAGAAGCATTCAACAGAAAATTGATTTTTATGCGTTGATGGAGCAACTGTTTTTTGGCTTGAGCCTCGGCTCCGTTCTACTGCTGGTCGCAACCGGTTTAGCGATCACTTTTGGGGTGATGGGTGTGATTAATATGGCCCATGGCGAATTAATTATGATTGGCGCCTACACCGCCTACGTGGTTCAACTGTTGATGCCCAACACCATCGAATACTCAATCCTGGTGGCAATTCCCACAGCCTTTCTGGTGGCGGGGGCCGTGGGTGTTGTGATTCAGCGCTGTGTTATTCGTTTCTTACATGGTCGTCCACTGGAAACATTACTCGCCACATTTGGTATTAGTCTAATTTTACAACAGGCCGTGCGCAGTATTTTCTCACCGCTGAATCGTCAGGTAATAAGTCCAAGTTGGCTGAGCGGCTCATTGGAACTGAACCCTATTTTTTCTCTTACCTATAACCGCTTATATATTTTACTTTTTGCCCTGCTGGTATTTCTGATCCTGCAATTAGTCTTGAAAAAAACATCTCTGGGATTAAACGTGCGCGCGGTATCTCAAAATCGGGATATGGCAAAAGCCATAGGCATTCGCACAGAGTGGGTGGATGCTATGACCTTTGGTTTGGGTTCTGGCATTGCCGGTATTGCCGGCGTCGCGCTTAGCCAACTGACCAATGTTGGACCTAACCTTGGCCAGGCCTACATTATCGACTCGTTTATGGTGGTTGTATTTGGAGGCGTGGGCAATCTCTGGGGTACCCTGGTGGGAGCCTTTAGCCTGGGCATATTTAATAAATTCCTCGAGCCTGTTACCGGAGCTGTGCTGGCCAATATTGTTATTCTGGTATCAATCATCTTATTTATACAGAAGCGTCCTCGCGGATTGTTTCCTCAAAAAGGGAGAGCGGCTGGATGAGTACTATTCGCAATCAATTTTCAGCGCTGCACGATTTACGCGAGAAAGCGCCTCTATTTTTGGCAATACTGTTTGGCGTCACTGTTTATGCCTCGGTGTGTAATCTGTGGGTGCCCGAAGACTCTATTTTTTATGTCAGCACCTACACCATTACGCTGCTGGGCAAGTACCTCTGCTATGCATTATTAGCACTGGCAGTCGATGTTATCTGGGGCTACTGCGGGATTTTGAGCCTGGGCCATGGCGCATTTTTCGCCTTGGGCGGTTATGCCATGGGCATGTACCTGATGCGCCAAATAGGTGATCGCGGTGTATATGGTGATCCGGTATTGCCCGACTTTATGGTATTTTTAAATTGGCAGGAATTGCCCTGGTTCTGGCATGGGTTTGATCAATTTTGGGTAGCGATGCTCGCTATGATATTAGTGCCTGGATTGCTAGCGTTTGTATTTGGCTGGCTGGCATTTCGTTCCCGAGTGGCCGGGGTCTATCTATCCATTATGACCCAGGCATTAACCTATGCTCTGATGTTGGCATTCTTTCGCAATGAAATGGGTTTCGGCGGTAATAATGGCTTGACCGATTTTAAGGATTTACTTGGCTTTAATTTGCAATCTGACAATGTCCGTGTGGCACTGTTCTTATGCTCGGCATTGGTGTTGGCTATTGCCTACTGCCTCAGCCTATTGATTATGTCGTCGCGATTTGGTCGTGTGATTTTGGGTGTCCGCGATGCCGAGGACAGAGCACGATTTATTGGCTTCAAAACTGAGAACTACAAAGTGTCGCTGTTTGTTTACTCGGCGATACTGGCTGCCATTGCTGGCGCACTATATGTGCCGCAGGTCGGGATTATTAATCCGGGAGAATTCTCGCCGTTGAACTCTATTGAAATTGTAGTTTGGGTGGCTGTTGGTGGTCGCGGCACTCTCTATGGCGCGATCATCGGCGCGCTGTTGGTCAACTACGCTAAAACACGTTTTACCGCAGTCTTCCCGGATGCCTGGTTGTTTGCACTGGGCGCGCTGTTTGTCAGTGTGACTATCTTTTTACCACAGGGTTTGATGGGACTGTTAAAGGGCAAAGGGTTTAGTGGCAAGCTGTTTTTTTGGCGCGATCGTCAGAAAACTGAGGAAGAGACAGTATGACAATATTGCATGATGTAAAGCAGGCTGTTCAGCGCAGCCAAAACAGGTTTTTTGCACCAAAGCAGCAGCCCAATATCGATATTTCTCATCAGGTACTTCTCTATGTCGAGGGATTGTCGGTCAGCTTTGATGGCTTTAAAGCACTCAATGATCTTAACCTCTATATCAATGACGGTGAACTGCGCTGTTTAATCGGTGCCAATGGCGCGGGAAAAACCACACTGATGGATGTGATAACCGGCAAAACTCGTCCCGACACAGGTGATGTCTATTTTGGTCAGACCATAGACCTGCTCGGCAAAACGGAAGCCGAAATTGCTCAGCTGGGAATTGGACGAAAATTTCAAAAACCGACGGTGTTTGAAGAGCAATCCGTTTTCGCCAATCTTGAGCTGGCGATGAAGGTCAACAAGGGGATTGTCTCTACCTTGTGGGCAAAATTATCCCCTTCAGAGCTAGACTGGATTAGTCAGGTTCTGGCGATTATCGGCCTTACATCCCACTACAAAATGCTCGCCGGTGCTCTGTCCCATGGACAGAAGCAGTGGCTGGAAATTGGCATGTTATTGATCGCTGATCCCAGGTTAATGCTGGTGGATGAGCCGGTTGCCGGTATGACTGCCCAGGAGACCGAGCGCACAGCCGAGTTGCTCACCTCACTGGCGGGAGAGCGTACCGTAGTCGTGGTTGAGCACGATATGGAGTTTGTTCGCAGTATTGCCAAGACAGTCACGGTTCTCCATCAGGGATCCGTGCTGGCCGAGGGCAGCATGTCGGATGTACAGAATAATCCTGCCGTCATTGAAGTGTATTTAGGAGAAGAGCATTGATTGCATTAAAAGGTATAAATCAACTGTATGGTGGCACACAGATTTTATGGGACCTTGACCTCGATATTGCCGAAGGTTCCTGCACCTGCATTATGGGGCGCAATGGCGTAGGAAAAACCACCTTATTAAAATGCTTAATGGGTCTGCTGCCTGTCAGTGGTGGCGAGCTGTGGGTTGCCGGGGAAGACTTTACCAAAAAGTCAGCAGAATCGAGAGCGCGCCATGGAATTGGTTACGTGCCCCAGGGGCGTGATATTTTCCCGCTGTTAACTGTGGAAGAAAACTTACGCGTAGGCTTAGGTGTACGCAAAGATAAATCAAAAAAAATACCTGAAAAAATCTTCGAATTATTCCCCGTCTTACACGATATGTTGCAACGCCGTGGTGGAGATCTGTCGGGCGGTCAACAGCAACAGTTAGCTATTGGTCGCGCCCTGGTGATTGAACCTAAGGTATTGATCCTCGATGAGCCCAATGAGGGAATTCAACCGAATATCGTAAAGCAAATTGGCGATGTTATTACTCTGCTCAATGAACAGGAAGGGATGACTGTCGTATTAGTCGAGCAAAAGCTAACCTTCGCTCGACGTGTGGGTAAAGAATTTCGCCTGATGGAGAAGGGTCGCGTGGTTGCCTCGGGAGCCATGCCCGAGTTGTCCGACAGTCTTATTGCAAAACATTTGGCCGTTTAAACCCTAAGCCTTCGCCAGCACTGTGACGATGAATAATCGTCGCAGTGGGTGTAAAACCCCTATCCGCCAACAGGCGACCATCCTTTAAATTTGTCCTGCACACCATCATTGAGAGCCTGTAAAAATCTCTCGCCTCCTGAGTAATCGAAACTCAGTTGCTGGCATATATATTGCTTAATAGGTTTATGCACTCTACTTTAAAAAACACTGACACTGATCTGCCTTCACACACTCCGAGCAGGGGTACTCAGGGGGTTTTTGGTGCACGACGTCGCTATAACAAGTGGGTCGCAGACGAGACTTTAGAGGACTATGCCCTGCGCTTTACTAGCTCGAGTGCACGAAAATGGGGCGCAAAAAAAGTTGCTTTTACCGCATTGGGGTCAATTTCATTTTTAGCCCTTGAGGCAATTGGTGGATCCATCACTCTGGACTATGGCTTTCAAAATGCCCTGATAGCCATTTTGATGGTCAGCGCAATACTTTTCTTACTCTCTATACCTATCAGTTTCTACAGTAGCCGCTATGGCCTCGACATTGACTTATTAACCCGCGGCGCAGGCTTTGGTTACTTAGGCTCGACCATTACATCGTTAATTTATGCGTCCTTCACATTTATCTTCTTGGCTCTAGAAGCCACCATCATGGCACTCGCCCTGGAATTGTGTCTCGGCATGCCTCTGCATTGGGGTTATTTGGTTAGCACTCTGGTGGTTATTCCTATCGTGACTTATGGCATCAGTGCCATAAGTCGATTTCAATTGTGGACCCAGCCAATGTGGATGCTACTGCAACTGCTTCCGGTTGCTATTATCCTGTTCAATGATTTCTCTTCCGTGAACGACTGGATGCTTTACCAAGGCGGTATTGAGAGTACCAGTGGCGCACAGATAAATTGGCTGATGATTGGTGCTGCCTCTACATTGATATTCGCCCTGGTGGCGCAAATAGGAGAACAGGCGGACTACGCTCGATTTATCCCAACCCAGCAAAAGATAGGCAAGCGGGCCTGGTGGCTAGCAATGCTATGTGCAGGCCCTGGCTGGGTTATTATTGGGTGCTTAAAGTTGTTGTTGGGTTCATTTTTATTTGTCCTTGCAGTCAACCATGGGGTGGATGAACAGCAGGCCATTGAACCAACGCAGATGTATCTGGTGGCATTTAATTATCTGAGTCAAACGCCCTCTACCATTCTGGCGCTCACCGCTTTATTTGTCATACTTTCACAGTTAAAAATTAACGTTACCAATGTTTATGCCGGCTCAATTGCATGGTCCAACTTTTTCTCGCGCCTGACCCAGGCTCATCCGGGACGAGCAGTATGGGTAATATTTAATGTATTGATTGCGATTGCATTGATGCAAATCGGTATCTATGACGCCTTGGTTAACACCCTCGGACTAATTGGAATAATCACTATTGCATGGATTGGCTCTATGGTTGCCGATTTAGTGATTAACAAACCATTGGGGTTAAGCCCGCCCGGCATTGAGTTTAAGCGCGCGCATTTATACGACATCAACCCTGTCGGTGTCGGCAGCATGCTAATCGCTATGACGATCGGCTTTATCGCCTATAGTGGATTGTTAGGTGAAGGTATACAGGCGTTTGCCTCCTATCTAACGCTAGTGATGACTTTTATATTAGCCCCCCTAATCGCCTGGGCAACCAGCGGCCGCTACTATATTGCGCGTCCTGTGTGCACTGATAAGGATAAATCTGCTCATTCATGTGGGGTTTGTGAAAATTCTTTTGAAAATGAAGATATGACTTTTTGTCCGCTGTATGGTCTGTCTATCTGTTCTCTGTGCTGCTCGCTCGATACAAGATGTCAAGATGCCTGTCGGCCTCTGGGACGTTTTGAAAATCAATTACTGGCATTTCTTAAAACTGTTTGCAAAAGAATAACATTGCGCCACATTCAATCCCGTGGTGCTAAATTTACCTTTTTGTTTATTGTAAATATCACTATTTTTGCAACCATTTTTTTAATTGCCTATGCCAAAGCCCTCTCAACTTATCCTCAACAAATTGACGCCATAAATAGTTTTGCATGGACAGCTTCCCTGGTCACAATATTGATATTAGTTGTTGGAACCTGGTCGTTTTTGCTTAACCTGGAGGGACAGCGCTTGGCTCGCAGAGAGTCTCAGCAACAGACACAATTGCTGATGAAAGAAATTGATGCTCACCACAACACAGCGATAGAGCTCAAGCAAGCCAGAGAACAGGCGGATGCATCCAATATAGCCAAGAGCCGCTACCTGGAACGTATTAGCCACGAACTGCGAACACCACTTAACTCAGTGATGGGCTATGCTCAATTACTCGAGAGCGCTGAGGATATTCCCCAGTCGCGACGGGACTCAATCAAGGTGATGCGCAGCAGTAGTGAACATTTAACCGATCTGATTGAAGGATTGGTGGATATTTCCAAAATTGAGGCGGGACGGCTCGACTTGCACAGGAATGAAGTCGCTATTGTCACCATGATTGAACAGTTAATCTATATGTTCCAGATTCAGGCTCAATCAAAAAATCTGACGCTTACCTTTACTCATCAGAAAAAACTGCCGGAACATGTGATTGTTGATGAGAGACGCTTGCGCCAGGTCTTGATCAACCTTATCTCAAATGCCATAAAATTCACCCCCAAAGGCTCGGTGCTGGTCGACCTCAGATACCGCAATCAGGTCGCCTATATCACTGTAACTGACAGCGGCGTAGGCATTGCAGAGGATGATATTTCGCGAATGTCTGAGGCCGTTGTGCGCATCTCAAACCCTCTGCATCAGGCGTCTGGCAGCGGCTTGGGCCTGGCCATCACCCAGGCATTGATCCACTGCATGGGCGGCGATCTTCGCATTGAGAGCACGATTGATGTGGGGTCAATATTTACAGTGTCACTGATGCTTCCGAGCATCAATGAAGTCACCCACACACCAATTGCCGCGGATCGAGTGATCGGCTATCACGGGGATACACTTAACCTGATGGTTGTCGATGATGACCCCAACCAACGGCGTCTGCTAATCGATACCTTAACACCGCTCGGATTCAATATTATTACAGCGGCGGATGGCACATCCTGTTTGAAAATGCTCGACCAATGCTCACCAAAATTATTTATGCTGGATATTTCCATGCCCGATATGAGCGGCTGGGAACTGGCTGCTGAACTGCGCGAACGAGGCATCAAAGCACCTCTGGTTATGATTTCGGCTGAGGCAAATGAAGGCTTTGGGTTAGGCACAGAAAAACCTTTACACAACGATTATCTGGTCAAGCCAATCAATATGCCTGCACTGTTATCGACATTAGCCTACCACCTGAATATTGAGCTGAAATTTGAGGACTCCCTCGCCGATACAGCTGCCAGCATCGCAAAAAATGATCCTGTGGCAATCAGTGAACTACTCTCTTTCCTCGACATCGGCTATGTCGATGGCTTTAAGAAGTCGCTGGTTGAAGCAGAAGAAAACAGCCGGCTAGCACCCGCTCTATGCGAAAATTTACACAATGATTTAGCACAGCTAAAACTTACAACAATCCGATCTCAACTGATGGCGGCACTTGATGAAAAATAATTTAGATTTTAATGGCGTTGTTTTAATTGTCGATGACAACCCTGAAACTATGAATATGCTCAACTCAACGCTATCTGAAGTTGGACTTACTGTCCTGGTTGCTCTGTCTGGGGAGCAGGCTCTTACTATCGCCAGACTGATAAAGCCGGATATTATTTTGATGGACGCAATGATGCCTGAAATGGATGGCTTCGAAGCCTGTCGCAGAATAAAGGCTGACGCAGTGATCGCGCATATACCGGTTATTTTTATGACTGGGCTAAGTGCCAGCGAAGATATGGTTAGGGGTTTTGATGCCGGAGGCATAGATTATGTCACCAAGCCAATCAATATGGAGGGGTTGATCGCGAGAATGCGTGCTCATCTCACGAACTCCCGTATTGCTACTGGGGCTCGTCATGCGCTGGATACTCTTGGCCAACACTCCTTATCCGTCGATTTGCAGGGCAATATCCTCTGGTCAACGCCCAACACCCATCGCCTGATGGAAACTCATGGCGCAACGGACGACTGGATGACCACGGCGATGCCAATATTACTGGCGCCCTGGTTGGCACAGGGTGCGGGGGAGCCGCTGCTGGTAGATGATCTATCCGAGCCGCTGCTGATTACAGCACTGGAATCAAAAGATAAAAATGAAAAGTTACTGTTGATTGAGCCGGCTAACAAACCTGAAGAAGAGGACTTGCTAAAAGAAAAATTCCAGCTGACCACGCGCGAAGCTGAAGTTTTAACCTGGATTGCCAAGGGTAAAACCAATCACGAAATCGCGCTTATTCTCGATTTTAGTCCGCGTACAGCAAACAAACATTTGGAACAGATATTTCGTAAACTCAATGTTGAAAATCGCACCACAGCCGCTGCCGTTTCGCTGCGCTATTTAAGCCAGGCACGATGAATACAGCATCCCCAAAAAGCTTATATACGTCATTTTACGTAGGCCTCTAGCGTCTTACGCGCATATTAAAATATTTCACATTCCTTACTATTCACCTATCACTTTCACTTCATTAGAGAGTGGTGATATTAATTTGCTTGCCGAGCTTTTGGGGGCATGCCTTATTTTTATTATTCAATTTAACTTTGAGGTTAATAACGCATATGAACACATTTAAAAAAACCATGTTAGCAACAGCAGCTGTTTCAGCCATGGCAATGGGTGTAGCGCCTGCTGCTACTGCTGAAGTCGCTGCTTCAGCAACCATTTCTTCATCTTACCTCTGGCGCGGTTTCGACCTGGGTTCGGGTACACCCGCACTCTCTGCAGATCTTGTCTACAGTGAAGGTGGTTTCTACGGCGGTCTGTGGTTGTCTTCTGGCGATACTGCCAATGGCACCGAGTACGATTTCTTCCTTGGTTACGGCGGTTCGGTTGGTGATTTCACCTATGACATCGGCTACGCAACCTATGTTTACCCCACTGGTTCTAGCGATATCGACAAGCCAGGCGAATTAGCTGAATACATCTACTCTGTTGGCTACGGCCCAGTTAGCCTGACTGTGTTTGACGACGTTGATACTAACTACTCTTACACTACTGTTGGCTATGACGTTGGTGATTTCTCTCTGATGTACGGTGTCCATGATAACGGTTCCAATGATCAAGAAAACTTCGATATTACCTACTCATACAGTGACTCTGTATCTTTCACATACAGTGTTCCTTTTGGGGTTGAAGGTGATGTAGAAGCTGAACCTACTTTTGTTGCATCTTACTCACTGCCGTTTTAATTGATGGCATAGGTAATACTTAAGAACGCAGTTTCCTCCCAAGAGCTGCATTCAAAAGATTACCTTGAGAACGAAATGGTTATGTTTGAAATGTGATTCTATGTTTTTCAAGTAACACTAAAGGGCCCTTTTAACTGTCCAGCAAATACAGTTATCAGGGTCTTTTTTTATGCCCCGCTAAATCACCTATTCGAAAAAGCGTTAAATTTATGCTGTGGCAAGATACAAATCCTCGGCATAAAAAAACAGCTGCTCTATAAAAGGGCAGCTGTTCTTTGACCAACTCTGACTGGGTTTTAAGACAATCAGTCTTGCGTGTAGTAAATGTTCTTTATGTAGATCTTCTTATCCGGATCTCTGGTGGTACCCAATATCGACAGAATATTGCCGACATTACTTAAATCCCCACCGTTATCTAAATTGGCCAAGGGGATTTTGTAACCAATCCAGCGACTACCCAGCTTATAGGGAGTATTGGGGCCAAACTGAACAAAATTATTGACCTGATTACCATCTTCCCAGCGTCCGCTCTGGTAGCCAAGGGCAAAGGAGACATTGGAGCTACCGCGAATAGTCAGATGCAGATGACCCGACTTAAACTTAGATAGGTTCTCACCAGTCTTGGCCTGAATTTCAAATCCAGCACCCCAGCCCCACTGGGCACCCTCTCGCGTCAGAACTGACACAACACCTTTTGACGACATTTCAATACCTACCGTACCTTCCCAGGGATTGAGCTTTATTGGCGCGCTTGGGTAGGTCATATCGTTCGTCGCAGAAGGCTTCATTTTTTTATGAGTTATCACATAGGTGCCCTGCTTAACAGGCTTACCGGTAACCAACTTCTCATTGACGCTAGTGATTTTGCGAACTGGCATAGTGCTCTTAAAGGGAGGATCGAGCACATCATTTAAGAGTGCTGCTTCATCGCCAGCATAGCTTTTAACCAGCGGCTTGCCGCCGCGAAGCAGACCGTCGAAACGACCTTCATCGTACATGTCCCAGAGGGCGTATTTGAGCTCATTATTCAATCTGACAAAACCAAAATGGTTTTCTGAACCACCCGGATTGCTGGCGTGCTTCCACTGCTCATCAAAGCCCTCAAAATAAAACAGCGATATGCCCGCTGAATCCGTCCACTCACGCATAAACTCGTAAAACAGCTTGCCCTTGTACTCATCGGCAGCCATCGAACCACTGGCACCATAGGAGATATTATCCATTGACGCCCAGCCGGTTTCACCGATATGGATAGGCTTTTTAACACCTATGCTGGCAAGGTAATCGACAACGCCCTGATACTGTGACTGGGCATATTCAACCGCACGCTGCATGGTGCCGGCCATCATCTCTGCTCTTGGCAGTTCCTCTTCATGGGGAAGAACTCCCCAGTAGTCTTGGTTGTAATATGAATCATGGAATGGATAGGTGTGGGCGGAAATAAAATCGACGGCCTTTACCAGCTTTTTCAAATCATTGGTGTGATACTGCTTGCCCTTGCCGCCCCAGGACTCGTAGTTATCCGAACTGGTGATCCACACATCTCTTGGCAGGCGTTTTTTCTTTTTCAGGGCCTGCAGGTGATTAACCCACTTTAGTACCGTCTTGGGAAAGACAAAGTAGGTGGTTGCCCACTGCACCATTGACTCATTGCCAACAGCAATTGCCTTGACGATATCCGGATACTGGTTAGTCAGCTCAACGGCTTTGTTGATTTCAGCGGTGTTATTTTTGACATTACCTTTGGTGTGATCAACATTGTCACCCCAGGAACCCTTGGCTTCAATCCAGGCACCGAGCATGACATACATTTCAAAATCCGGGTCGGCCTGTTTGAGGTTATGGATAGCCTGCAGCAGGCGTTCGGCCATCAGATATTGCGACGTGTTGTAGGTGCGCAATAGCTTAACGCCCATGGCAGAGAGTATTTTCATATCTTCAGTCAGATCTTCAACACTCGGCTGATCATCTCTGGAAGTACCGCGATAGCCGCCGTAGGACATCGCCGGATAGTCTGGATTGCCAAATATTTCGGCCGCTGAAGGCCCGTTATCTGCGTCGGACTTGCTCAGTGCATATCCACTGGCGAACAGAAATCCTACAGAGATTGTGAGTACAAGGAACTTGGGAAATTTAATCACAGCAAGAAATAACCTATGGTTGGTGAGTAAAAATAATAATTATGGAGCGATTATATGGCCGAGCATTGGTTATATCAAAGCGATGATTTAAGCCTGAGAGGTTTTATCATCTAGGGCAGGCCGCAAATTAACCTATATAAGCAGTGTATTTAGCCCACTGCAGTGCTTGAAAAGCATAATAATCGGCTTGTCCTATCAGGGCGAAAAACCCATAATCGCCAGCTCTCAATAGGAACCCAACCATGAATCCACGCAAAGTTGAGCTTACTAAACAAGCACAAAACTACCAGTTAACTGTCGACGGTGAGCCGTTTTATATCAAAGGCGCCGGGCTTGATCTTGGTATTGAGAATATCAAATCCCTTGCCAGCCACGGCGGGAATGCGTTTCGCACCTGGCGTGTCGCAAATGGCGAACGATCGGGCTTAGAGATACTCAACGAAGCGCACCAACACGGTCTGATGGTCTGTATGGGCCTGGAAGTTGCCCGTGAGAGACATGGTTTTGACTACGATGATGAACTGGCCGTCGCCCGCCAACAGGCCCTTATAAAAGAGGATATTCTTGCACTTAAGGATCATCCAGCACTGCTGATGTGGGGTATAGGCAATGAACTCAATCTTCGCCATACCAACCCGAAAGTGTGGGACGCGGTCAATGATATAGCGAAGATGATCCATCAATTGGACCCCAATCACCCGACAACCACCATGCTCGCTGGTGCTGAACCAGAGGATATTAAGCTGGTAGCCAAACGCTGTACGGATGTCGACCTGCTCTCATTGCAAGTTTATGGCGAAATTGATCAGTTGCCGCGGTTTCTGTCGGAGAGTGAATATAAGGGAGCCTATACAGTTTCGGAGTGGGGAGCGACAGGACACTGGGAGTCACCCTGCACAGACTGGAAGAGACCGATTGAAGCAAACAGTAGCGAAAAAGCCGAGACCTACAGAGAGCGTTACATCAATTACATCGCCGCAGATACCGCCCAATGTATAGGGTCCTTTGTCTTTCTGTGGGGCCAGAAGCAGGAGCGCACACCAACCTGGTACGGGGTATTTTTGGAAAATGGCCAACCTATGGGCGCAGCTCAGGTGATGCAGTTTTTGTGGAGCGGAGAGTGGCAGGAACACCGGGCACCGATTATTTCAGCATTGACCATCGATGGTTTATCAGCCTCCGACAGTGTCCATCTTAAACAGGACCAAGTCTGCAGTGCCAGCGTCTCTGTGCCCGGCCAGAACCGTCAGACTCTCAATTACCACTGGGAGATTATGCGTGAGGTCGACAAGGATGTGCAGAGTGATGGCGGCGATTTTGAACCCACCCCCGAGGTGGTCTGGCATCAGTCCGGGCCATCAACTGGCGGTCAAATTCAGTTCAGGGCACCCGATGCCGGTGAATATCGGCTGTATGTCTATCTTGAGGACGTTCATGGCAATGCTGCAACGGCGAATGTGCCAATTTTTGTCGACAAAATTAAATAGGCCCTTGATGGTTCACCCGTTCATCTACCAAATGCCCTCTTTTCATCGCAAACCGGTATGTTTGAGCAATTTATCCTGTTATGTTTTTAGGTCATCTATCGAGTGACTCTTTGGCCGGCGCAAAGCTGCCAAAATTCGATTGGTAAGATCCCAACGAGGGGGTTGGGCAGGGTGTGAAAACTAATAATAACTGCGGAAAAAACAAATTATGGAAAATAATAATATACAAGACGCCACTCCACACATGAACAAAATTCCACTCAGCCAGAAAGTTGCCTTTGGTTTTGGCATGCTTGCCAACCAGATGTTCCCTGCTGCTCTGGGTATCTTTATGGTTATCCTGGTGCAGAGTCTGGGCATGAGCCCGGTTCTCTGGGGACTGATTTTCTTTATACCCAAGCTGGTCGACGCCATCACCGATCCCCTGATGGGTTTTATCTCTGACCGCACTGTATCCCGCTGGGGTAAACGTCGTCCCTATGTGTTTATTGGCGCGATTGTTGCGGGACTTTCCTACATGATGATGTGGCAGCTCTCGGCAGAAAATTCCGAGATGTATAACTTCTGGTACTTCCTTGGCTGGTCGTGCATCTTCTTTATCGGTATGACTATCTTCAGCGTGCCCTATGTTGCAATGGGTTACGAGATGAGCAGCGACTTCCATGAGCGCACGCGGCTGATGGCTGTGGCGCAGTGGATTGGCCAGTGGGCCTGGGTAATTGCACCCTGGTTCTGGATTGTGCTCTATGATCCCGATTGGTTTGCATCGGCAACTGAGGGGGCGAGATACCTGTCTATTTGGGTAGGTGGCGTGTGTATGGCTCTGGCGCTGATTCCGGCTTTTTTCTGTACCTATACCAACACTGACCTGACCGATGATAACCAGACCACTGAACAGAAGACGCTTGGGGAAACAATGGGCGAGTTTGTTCAGGGCATTGTTATCACCCTGCGTAACAAGCCTTTCCAAAAAATCTGCCTGGCGACGTTCCTGATCTTTAACGCTTTTAATATGGTGGCGGGTTTCTCCTGGTTTATCATTGTTTACTATATGAACGGCGGTGATCCCGGGCAGGCTGGTACCTGGCCAACACTGTTTGGCAGCGTTTCTGCACTCTGCACCTGCTTTTTGGTGATTCCGATTGTTAACTGGTTTTCACAGAAGTTCGGCAAGAGAACGGCGTTCCTCTATTCTCAGTCGATCTCTGTTCTTGGCTACTGCATGTTCTGGTGGAGCTTTTCTCCAGAGAACCCCTGGTTGATGTTTGTTCCTATCCCTCTGTACGCGTTTGGTATTGGCGGTCTGTTCACGATTATGATGTCGATGACTGCAGATATCTGCGATATGGATGAGCTTGAGACTGGGCAGCGTCGCGAGGGTACGTTTGGCGCTATCTACTGGTGGATGATTAAGTTTGGCTTGGCGTTTGCCGGTTTGGCGAGTGGTTTGATTCTAAGCTTTATTGGCTTCGATAATTCTGTGGCTGCCCAGACTGAGTCAACACTGACGCAGCTGCGCTTTGCATTTATCGGTATTCCAATTGCGGGAACGCTGACGGCGATCTTTGTCATGCGTAACTACGATCTGGATGAGAAGAAAGCTAATGAGATCCGCGATGAGCTGAATCTTCGTGCTGAGGCCGCTAGCTGATAGAAGGCCGCTAGCTGATAGAAAGCTACTAGCTAAGATTACTTAGCTTAAAATTAAAAAGGCTCTGTCATATGACGGGGCCTTTTTTTTGGCTAGATTATAAAGGAGCACTGTCTTTAGATCGTAGCGGCCAGAATTGGGTAGGGCTTTCCCCGACTCGCCGTGAACCCATCCCTGGGGGCTCGAGTGCGGCATCCATGCCGCACACGGTCTGGGAAAGCCCTACCCAACCCTGACCTTCAGCTGCAAATACGGCCTACTTCTCTATTCTTTTTTTCTTCATTTCATAACTCTTTTAGAACACTGAAGGTAAGCTTTAAGGGCGCAACCGAGGGAGGCCTTTCGGGACCGTGCGCCGTCGGGAACGGCGTACGAACGCCCATGGATGGCTTGAGTGAGTCCCGAAAGGCCTCCCTCGGTTGCGTCCGCCCCGCAAATCAAAACAATGCACCCCTATAAATCAAGCCGAAAAAAAAGGCGCTCAAATGAGCGCCTTTTCTAATCAAACTACCTTAGACCAGACTATTCAAGCCCAGGCTTAAGGGCAACGTCAATCTGCGAAACAACACCTTTCTTATCAAAGATCTGCATCGACGTATCCGCATCAATGCTGGTGCCGTTAATGCTGTTGCTAGTGCCGTCTGCGTAGTGAACAACAATCGACGTCTCTACAGCCAGACTGTAGACAACTGGAACCTGACAGTAGGTAAAGCCCAGCTGACCTGCAGCCAGTGGCACAGACTGCTGGTCGCCGTTGATATCGAAATAACCCAGCGAATCGGCCTGCGAGAGAAATTCAGACTTTCTCAAAATAAACGGGTTAAAGGTAATACAGCCTTTAACAACAGAGACACCCACCTCGAGCAATCGGGTGAGCACCTCTTCCTTCACCTGCCCTGTCATACCCGGCTGCTTGGCACCGGCAAAGCCAGGCGTGTGAGAATATGGATCGGTTGGGAAGGCACCATAATTGTCTGGTGTCTTATTGAAGCCAATACCCGCGCGAATATCGAAGTAGCAGTCAGCCAGACGGCCAATCAGCTCAGGATCACAACCCTGAGCTACCGCCTTCTGGAAGTTCTCCAAAGCAGCAAGAAGCAGCTTGGAGACCATATGCCAGTAGATAGAGCCAAGCCCCTCAAAGGCATACATACCACCAGAGCGACCGGTGAACTCACGGTGCGTAAATACAGTTTCAAAAATCTCCTCAACCAGCGACTCATCCTGATCGACGAGCTGCGCATAGCCATTCTCTCTCAAAGTCTGCATAGCTGCCTTGGCACAGACTACATTCTTCAAGCTGCCGTTAAAGTGGTAGCCGCCCTCAGTGCTCTTGGCAACTAACAATCGATCTCCAGAGGCGACCAGCGCCTTGAGCAGTGCCGAGCGCTCAAATTCTGCTTCAGGAATAATGTTTTTATCAATAAAGCGTGTCAGCTCTCTATCCGGGTAAAGCAGATAGGAGTTCTGGCGAGCGGTGTAAATTTCTGACTGACGCAATGCAACCAGTACGTCCAGAGCCTCTTCAGGCTTCAGGTAACCAGAGCTTAGAACTGCCACCTGACCTTCAAGCATCTCGTAGAGATAGTTGATCTCAACCTTATCCTCACTGGCAGTCATCAGGTTGTAGGCGTGGTAGAGGCCATCTTCACGACGGTTTGCGGCGATAGTATGGTCAATATACTCCAGAGAAAGCTCAAAGAACTTAACCAGATCAGCGGTTTTAACCGCGACACGCTCACCAGAGAACGCACTCTTATAAATGCCCGCGCGGAATTCGCCGCCAGCCATACCCAGTCGATCGAGTATCTTCTTGCGATCGACATCATTGATCTTGCCATCCAGCAGATGCTTGTTATCTGTGAAGGTGCTATCAATCGCATTGAGCAGCTGACAGATCTCGACAGACACCTCTACCTGATCAAACTCAACAGCAGAGAATAGATCCAACAGATATTGCTGGAAACGTCTGATGTAGTAGAGCGTGACCATAGAGACGCCGTAACCGACCAGAGCATTGTTGGCATCGTTCCACTCGGGACGCTGGGTGTTAAGCCAGATGCCGCCTTCAGGAATAAAGTTTGAGAGCTTGGAGAGTACCGTCGCCAGTAGCTTCTCTGTCAGGTTTACATAATAGATTGAATCGTTTTTATCCCAGATCAGGCGGCCATCTGCACCCACCTGCGCAACACGCTGATTGATAAGTGCTTCTGCATCATCGGCAAAATCAATCGTGTCGTGGGGGTCTTTAAGCAGATCCTCATAGCCTTTGATTTGATAGGGGACATTGGCATAGCAAAACAGATCGCGCGTCAGGTAGTCACGCAGTGTACCCGGATGGTAATCGCTAGAGAGTTCCAGGAACTTCAGTAGGTAGATAATCTGGTGATCACCCCAGTAGCCAATATTCGCCCATGGATCTGTTGGATCGGGCTTTTCCCAATCAATACCGGCTTTGGTAATTCGGTAGGGATTGTAGCCATCCGCTGTGGTTGCGTTGACAAACTTCGAGATCATGCTCTCGACATAGTTTGGAATCGACAGACTGAGTGCTTCCCAGTTCTGGAAGATATCGCGCCAGTTACCTTCGAAGTTAAGCAACTGCGAGCCATCGTCTTTCTTGACCTGAATCGCAAATTTATTCCAGGGTCGCGAGGGATCACCGTGACGGCGACTAAAGGAGAGTGGCAGATATTCCATACACAGACGCTGCAAACTGGCATCGCCCTGCTTTTCTGCGGCTGCAATCAGATCGCTATAGTGAAAGCTGTCATCGAGCTCGGCAAAGAACCCGGCAAACTTCTCAAAATCACCGCGATTGAAGCCTTTGACAAAACCGATAAGATCCTGTTTATCAACTGCGTAGTTGTCGACAAACAGGCCACCGCGCATCACATTAAACAGCACGTTGGAAAAGTGGTGGTTGGCGCTGAGGCGATCTTCAGTCACCTGCAGGCCATCAGAGGTACCGACAATGCGAGCCAGGTTTAATGACCCCAGAGCAATATCGCTTTCGACCTGCTCGGCAACATCATCGCTATTGTGCAAGAATGAAATCAGCTCTCTGACATCCGCAGGTCCCTGATTGAGGTCGGCAACAATGCTCCAGCTCTCTGTGCCCTGCGCACCCAGACTAATTGTGTCATTGACAAAGTAGGCGCCACGACGACCACGGACATCTGTCTCCTGCTCAACGGCAGAACCACTGCGGAACTGTTCCAGCTGAACTGAAGAGACAAGCTTCTTCGAGTTGGGTAGACCCACAGACCAGACAGCAGTGGTTGACAGTGCTTCGCTGGGCTCTGCACGATCGACCAGAATTGAGCTCATGCTGTAGAGGCCGACACCGACATCTACCTGCAGTTCATTCTTTTTATAGGCATCGACCAGACAGCTCAATGAGTTCTGCACGTCGGATTCAACACCATAGGGGATAAGGTTTTCGATACCATCAAGAATCTCGACGGATACAGCCTGATCGCTGTTATTGACCAACTTGGCGGTTTTAACAAAACCAAACTTGTCCGAGGTTCGCCATGCATAGCTAAAGGTAAGCCCCAAATCATGGTTGATCTCTTCAAAAATCAGCTTGTCACCATAGACATTTTTGTACAGGTTGCGGGTCAGCTTGTAGGCACCGGCATGCTGCTCAGAAAGCGGCTCCCAAAGAGAGGTTTTATCACCACTGGTGACCAAGGCGATAGTGCGGCTGCCGGTATAAGGCGAACCATCACTGATCTTGTCATCGGTGTAATAGGGAAAGAGCGCATTCTGGGCGTTGATTCTGCCGGCGGACAGACCGCCGCGAGTTGAGATAAACATCCAGTGATTGGAATCGCTGACGACGCTGATAAAGAAATCTTTCATCTGGTCGTAATTAGCAATTTGGTAGAAATCTTCGCCTTCTATCTTGACATACTGCCCACTGACTTCTGCGCCATTCTGCTGCAGAAGCTGCTTACCTATATGAATTTGTCGTTGACTCATTGGAACCCTAAACTGTGTTTTTTTTGTTATCTGCGTGCGAGAAATTTTCGTATCAAATTACTTAATTACACTCTCTTAACACCTGTTATTTTTTTGCTTTAAAACAGGTATTAGCTACGCAGACCGGCTTTTTCCGGACGGTATCCTAAGGTTACAGGTGGCATTTCGCAACTCTATAGCCCGATAAATGAGCCGTAAGGCTGTTATATGAGGATAAATTGAGCAATTACGTGTTTGTAAGTTGATTTTCTCTCGAGTAAAATTGCTAGCAAGAATAATAAAAGCGCCCTATTAAATTGCATGGCGTTCTCTGCAGACAACCATTTGCAGCACTATTTCACTATAAGTTTAAAATTAAAATGAAAATCAAGGGCTTTGTACAGAAGCCGATCTGGTTACGAAAAAATACTTAATTTAAGATCAACAGGATTCAAGCGCAGCATGTCAAAACGTGAAGATAAAGTTTTATCCCTTACGGGACTAGATTCAAAAAATAGTAACACTCATGAGCTACACAATTATTTCAGTGCCTATCTGCACAAAGGTATGCACGGCATTGGCTTTAGTGCTTATGAGGAAGGCCAGGAGCCTGGCGATGAGCTGAGCCTTGAACAGGTTCAACGAAGAATGGCCATCCTCAAACCGTCTATAAAATGGGTACGGTCTTTTTCATGCCTGCAGGGCAACGAGTTAATCCCTAGGGTCGCTCGGGATATGGGTATCAAAACCCTGGTTGGCGCCTGGCTGGGTGACGACCTGGAAAAGAACGAACAGGAAATTGAAGGCCTGATTAAACTGGCTAAAGAGGGCTATGTGGACATTGCGGCAGTTGGCAATGAGGTGCTGTATCGCAAAGATCTCACTGAAGAGCAACTTCTCAGCTATATCCAGCGCGTTAAAGAGGCAGTACCCGAGATACCGGTGGGCTATGTGGATGCCTATTATGAATTCGAAGACCATCCAGCGATTACCGAGATCTGCGATGTCATTCTCGCCAACTGTTATCCCTTCTGGGAGGGCTGTGCCATTGAGTACTCGCTGCTGTATATGAAAGATATGTATCGCAGAACGCAAAAAGTTGCCGCTGGCAAAAAAGTGATTATCACTGAGACCGGCTGGCCCAATCAGGGAGAGAAATTCCACGGTGCAGAACCCTCACATGAAAATGCTATTCGCTACTTCCTGAATACCCAGCAGTGGGCTCACACGGATAATATCGATATCTTCTATTTTTCATCTTTCGATGAATCATGGAAAGTCGGTGCCGAGGGTGATGTCGGTGCGTTCTGGGGACTCTGGGATAAAGAAGAACAACTAAAATACTAAGTGGTATCCACCTATGAACAAGCAACCGCTACCTTACTGTAAAGCCATTTGCTACTCGGGCTACCGCGACGGCCAAAGCCCCGAGTCAGGAGAAATCCCGACCTATGAGCAAGTAAAACAGGACCTGCTTATCTTGCAGGGTCAGTGGCAGTCCCTGCGTCTGTATGCCAGTGACGCGCACTCAGAGACTGTGCTGGCGGTTATTCGCAATGAACAGATGTCCTTTGACGTTATGCTGGGCGCCTATATCACTGCAGAAGTTAACAATGAAGAGTGTCCCTGGGGGGGCGTTTATTCGCCGGAGCAATTACTCGCCAACAAGGAGCACAACAGGGTTCAGATTATCCGATTGATTGAGCTGACCAAAGCCTATGAGGATATTGTCAGCTCAGTGTCCATCGGCAATGAAGCCTCAGTTAGCTGGACTGATCATATGGTAACCACAGAGAGCCTGGTCAGATACGCACGTCTCTTAAAGGACGGTGTTTCACAGCCGGTAACCTTTTGTGAGAACTATGTGCCATGGCTCGATAAGCTGAAACCGCTTGCCGAAGAACTGGATGTCATTGCTATTCATACCTACCCGGTCTGGGAATATAAAAGCATTAAGGAAGGCCTCGCCTATACCATTGAAAACTACAACGCCGTCGCCAAGGCTTATCCCAATAAACAGATCATCATCACCGAGGCCGGCTGGGCAACCAACACTAACGGCTTTGGCATTGATACCCACAATGTCAATGAAAAGTTCCAGGAGCAATATTATCAAGAGCTGATGGAATGGGCTGAGCGGGAACAGGTTCTGGTCTACTTCTTTGAGGCCTTCGATGAAAACTGGAAGGGTTCAAATGACCCTCTTGAGCCAGAAAAGCACTGGGGTCTCTACAAGGCGGATAGAACACCCAAGCTGGCTTTGCAGTTCTAGGGCAAACTCAAACACTGAGGACTGTGTTTAGTTGGCTATCAAAACCAACTAAACACAGTTCGATATTACTACTCTAGCGCCATAACCGAGAGGTTATCAATCGACAC
>ERZ1048068.453-NODE-453-length-38433-cov-11.730210_pt1 | contig 38433 bp, 30 predicted proteins | sample MGYA00383098_ERZ1048068 | MGnify/ENA primary metagenome ERZ1048068 (study PRJEB29581, sample SAMEA5548368) | metagenome | biome: marine; feature: coastal; material: water | depth 1 m | study: Short-term variability in the microbial, nano- and picoplankton... | reverse complement strand
CGCGTATCTGAGTCGCAGATTTTCGACCAAGTTGCTGAGGCCTTCGATATCAAGGAATGGCCTGTTGTCGCTGTAAAGGCCTACTTGGGTCACACCATTGCCCCGGCAAGTGCGGATCAACTCGCGACGGCTTTGGGCAGTTTCAAATACGGCATCTTGCCGGGTATCCCGACGATCGACGCGATTGCCGATGACGTTCATCAGGAGCGCTTGAAAATGGGTCCCGATCATCAAACAACAACCCCCGATAATTTGGAAGTGGCGATCCTCAACTCGAAGGGGTTCGGTGGCAATAATGCATCGGCGGTCGTATTGTCCCCTAGCCGGACCGAGGCCATGCTGAGCAAGCGTTACGGTGAGGCGGCCATGACTGCCTACACGAAAAAGCGCGAGTCGAGTTTAAAGGCATCGGAAAATTATCTCCGAGCCGCCGATCTGGGTGAGTACGCACCCATTTACCGGTTTGGTGAGGATATGATCGATGAAGCAAATATTGATATCAGCGAAACCTGCGTTTCCATAAAAGGTTTCGCCAACAGCATTTCCTTGCCTACAGATAATCCCTATCAGGATATGACGGACTGAGCCTGTGACTGTGACTGGAGCAGGTCTAAAGGCAGGTGTGGCGATAATCGCCTAAAACGTCTTTCGGTCGCTTTAGGCCATGAGCCCTTCAAGGGTCTCTTGTGGCCTTGCCCGTAAGGCCTATTTAATAAACCAGCCGCTTGATTATGCGTTCAGTAACTGCTGTGGAGCTGGGATGGCATTGCATTGGTCATAACCTGTCCAGCAAGATTAGCTCGCCTAGGTGCTGCTTGAAGCCTGACTCGGATCGCGGTTGACCTTGTTGTCGGTCGAGGCCCTGCAATCATTGAATCTTTGGCGCCGTAGACGTCTATGCAGTGCACTTTATTGGATGGCTGCAATGTTTCTACTGCTCGACAGACATCGGAATTTTTGGGTCAAGTCCCGCTTCTAATTTCTGCGCTCGCACCATGGCGCGAACATCGGCTAGAAGGGCACGGGCGTCGTAAACAATGCCATCCTTAATGGTCCATCGAACCCCACCAACACGTTCGACCCTCTGATTTTTCTCATTCAATTTGGGTACGCCAGTGCCGTAAAGTGACTTCAAATTATGCAGCGGGTTTTCATCGACAATGATGAGGTCTGCCTTCTTCCCTACTTGCACCGTGCCGAGTTCGCTCTCTTTCCCCAGAACCTGAGCGCCTATTTGGGTGGCAGCACGAATTACCTCGAGTGGGTGGAAACCGGCTTCTTGTAAAAGTTCTAGTTCCTGTATGTAACCAAAGCCATAAAGGCTATAGATATAGCCGGTATCGCTACCGACGACGACTTTGCCTCCGCGATTCTTGTACTCGTTTACGAATTGCATCCACAGCTGATAGTTGTGTTTCCACTCGATCTCGTCCTGAGTTGTCCAATTAAAAAAGAATGAGCCGTGTTTCTCGCGACTGGCACGGTAGAAATCCCATAGTGCGGGGGCAGTATATTCGTAGTGCCACTCGGCGGTGTACGCACGCATAAGATCTCGGCTGGCTAGATAGATGGTGAACGTGGGGCTTAAACAAAAATCCCGTTCGAGCAACGTCGCCATGACTTCATTCCAGCGCTCGGTTCCTGGTCCTGCGGCCTGCTTCCATAGACGTCCGGCTTGCGCAAAGCGCTGCTGTTCGTTGCTGTAGATGTAGTCAGAGGGATAGTCTTGTATGACTTTGTCAGTAAACAGCGCCTCAGGCAGTCCGTACCAGTGTTCCATGCAATCCAGACCGTGGCTTGAGGTGTCCAGCACATTGGCGTGGGCTACGTTTAACTGAGCGTGATGCATGGTCGTGCCCAGACCCTGTTGCTCAGCCTCGTCTAACGCTGCCCACAAAATATCTTCTGGGGCTCCCATAAACTTAATGCCGTCGGCGCCGATGCGCTTTAAGTAGCGGACTCTCTTTCTGGCATCCTCGGCAGAGGTTATGGCCGGTAATTTTTCGTCGCCATCTGCAGGCATAGCGAAGTAGGGAAAAGCGGTAATGCGAGGCGCGGTAATGGCGTTTTTTTCACTTAGTGCTTTTAAGGCTAAAAGCCGGCTTTCACCGTCGGAACCAAACACCTCTCGTGTGCTGGTAACGCCATGGCCCAACCAAAGCTTAAAGATGTAGTCAGCAGGAACTTTTTGACGTTTATCGGGTGCGTGAATATGCGTGTGGGAGTCAACGAAGCCTGGTAGCAAGTACTTGCCATGGGCATCGATTTCCCGGGTCTTCAAGTTAGCCCCATCGAGCAATGCCGGTCGGTCCTCAGGGTCGATGGCAATGCCGGGAGTGCCGACTGTTGTGACTTTAGTGATACGGTTTTCTTCCACAACGACATCCACGGGCCCGGTTGCAGGCGCTCCGGTGCCGTCGATTAAATAAGCGCCTCGAATGATGAGTTGATCATACTGTCCCTGACCTTCTCCTCGGGGTAGGACGTCGTCCTTGATGTTCGCAAACAGTCGATCTGTCTCCGTTGCAGTGCCGGCAGCTGAGAACAACAGCGGTGCCAGTGTGATAGCGAAAAGCAAACACAGTCTGTTCATATTTTTTCCTTTTTATGCGCTTACAGCGTGCACGCTGAGAGAGGATAAAACGATCTCGTCGCTCCCTCGTGGCTTGGCCCAGTCTAGCTCTCTCTGACATGTCATCGCACGCCATGCTGCTAGCTGGCTGAAAGTCCGTTAGACCTGACTAGCGGCCTGTATTGATAAATTGATCGTCACAATAATGCCAGTAACCTGATTCGGTGGACATTCGCAAGGTGCGAGTGTTTTTTTGGCGGTGTTTCAAGTGTCAGGAGTTTCTGTTTTTGCGGCGGAGTCGGGCGTTGGTAGTGTTGCTGGCTGGGGTGCCGAGTCTTCAGGGGCTAAGCAACTTTCTGCCGGCGCTACGCGCAGGTTGTCAGAGGCTTCCCAGCTGGGTACGTGATCATTGAATTCGGTGTATCTGAGAGAGGCATCCCCGCTTAAGGTCAGCTGAAGCGCCCGCCGTCTGATTTCCGTTGAGCCACCGGCTGCAGAAATGCCCGGTGTATCTCTGGGTTTGAATAAAAATACATGGATGGGGGTATTCAGGGGTAACTTTTTGCTGCTGCCCTTATCAGACGCGCGAACGCCGCCTAGGAAATTTGTCGCGCCGGGAATGTCGTTATAGCTGGGACAGCCATCAGCTGCATCAAAGAATTTAAATTTCGCGTTAAATGCGCCACCTTCCAACGAGATCTGAAGTGAGGCATCGTCTGCCGCAGCAACTGGCAGAGTCCAACTCGTAAGCAGAGCAAAGAACCACTGACCGACCATATTTTTAAAACGACTCATTGCTGTGACGTCATCATAGGGTGAACACAAATTTTGGCATGCAGCGTTGTTGAAGTCGAATACCGTCTGCTCGAACCCTAGGCGCCGGTGCACCCACGGTTCCGAGCTCTCAAGATTTACTCTGCTGTCGACGTGTTTCGTTGATCTTTAGCGCAGCTAGATCCATCGAAATTGGGACATGGTGTGCGAAGGTTATCTGCAAATCCCCAGAGCAAGTCAATCTTCGTTGCTCTAATCTAAACCGGCCTCTTGACGCAGCGTATTAGAGCGCTTGTCGGGACCATCATGGCTCCACCCCGGGGCTTTAAACAAATACGCGAGCTTGTCTTGCCAACGCGCTGCCCGTTTTACATCTCGCGACATATTGCCGTACTCCCCAAAGGCTACATCAAGCACCCGTTGGGAGGTTATGTTTTGGGTTAATCCATAGCGCACGGGCTCCGATACAAGCTCCTCACTAAAGGTACCCAACAGCCTGTCCCAAATAATAAGTACGGCGGCGTGGTTGCGATCCAGGTAGCGGGTGTTAGAACCATGATGCACCCGGTGGTGGGAGGGTGTGTTAAAGATAAATTCATACCACTTGGGCATTCGATCAATCGCTTCGGTATGTAGCCAGTATTGATAAATGAGACTTATGCTCATCATGGTAACGATCATCACCGGATCGAAGCCCAGTAAGGCTAGAGGACACCAAAACAAATACTTTGCAACCCGCTCCCCTACGCCCTGGCGCAGCGCTGTTCCTAAATTATAATACTGTGAGTTGTGATGCGATGAGTGTCCCGCCCACATCCAACGCACTTCATGGTTGGCTCGATGAAATAGGTAATAAGTGAGGTCATCAAGGAAAAACAGCACGATCCACCAGGGGATGGTGCGGCTTACCGTATCTTTCAACGGTGACAGGTCGTAACAGAGGAACATCAGGAAAATGCCACCGAGTTTGGGCAGTAAATCCACAAACACAGTCAACACCATGATGCGCATGGAAGCCCAAAAATCTTGGCTCTCGTAAACGGGCCTAAACTGTTTTCTAGCCCATAATAATTCAACGCCCAAGGCGGCAAAGAAGGCTGGCAGGGCCAACAACACGAGATCGTCTTGCATCACGGCCATCACTCGATCAAACATAGCGCTTTCTCTATTTATTTATTGTAATTGTAATGGATTCTAAAGCCTTTTAGGCGCTTGTTGCGCCACTAAAGTATTACGCAGCCCCCTGCTGTAGTTGCCAGCCCCATTGGCTGACCATAGCATCTCGCATTGCGCCTAAAGCCTCTGTTGTCAGAGGCTGGTAGGCGTTGTCTGACACTTGCAGAAGATTTTGATGGCCGCTCGTCGAATCTCGCAAACCATTGAGAAATTTAAGGGTTTTGAATCCATCGAACCAAGTATGAAGCTGACGCTCACGTTGTTGGACATTTTCGCTGTTGCTTCGTGCGTGTTTGATCGCCTTTGGTAACCCAAGTTTCAGCAATTGAGCTGTCGCTGCATCAGCAAGGGCTTCGGGGAGAAGCCGCAATAAATTTTGGTGGATCTCGGGCTCCTGACGGGTAAGCCACTGCGGGAAGCATTTAAGAACTTGCTTTAGCGCATTGAAATTATTTTGGTGGTAGAAAAAGGGCGTCAACTGCGGCTTTCCTGATGCCATTAAACGGGCGACCGCTGGGCCGGTGCCAAAAGGCACTCTGTCTGAGGCGCGAGCTTGAATTAGCACAGGAGGGCCAGCGGGTCTGAAGATTTGCCCCATTTTTGCGAGTTTGTTGAGCAGGTAAAAGTCCTCTGCTCCAGCGCGTAAAGGCATGCCACGGACGGCTGCATAGCAGCGCGCATTGAAGCCACAGCTGCTACCCAATGTGTGAAAAGCATAGGGTGATGCGGAGAATTCGAGGCCCAAAATATAGTGATGTAGCCATAGTTCATAGATTAATGTGGCTTGGTTGAGAGGTGTTTCACTATCGACGACATGCTGAAACGGAAGAGCGATGCCTGCTGCGTCACTGGGCCAAGATTGGCTGAGGTAGTGTGAGGGCCACTGGGCATCGGCGTCGGAAGAATAAATCCACTCGGACTCGATATGACCCTGCCGGATAAGCCAAAGTGCCAGATCGCAGCCCACTCGCCTCGCTCTGCCTACACCCTCCGATTTTGGAGTTGCTCCCTCGATGTGCTCTAAATCTATCATGAGCAGAGTGACGGCGGGTGCGAGAGGGCACAATGTGAGCCCCGGCAGTGGTGAGCTGCTCGTGTTCTCTTTTACGTAGTGCCGTAGCAGGGCATTTGCATTGAGATCTGGATCTGTTTCAGGCCGATTCAGAACGCCAATGACCAGCAGAGACTGGCCCGAGGGCGGTGTGGGGATGCGCATAAAGCAGTCAGGGTGCTCCTTGAAACAGGGCACGACCATGACGTGATTCCAGCGCTGGTTAAACCTTGGTAGTGCGGGCAGCAAAGCATACAGCGATAGGTACTTTTCGATGACAGTATCGGTGCCGCCGCTCAATGGAGTGCTGCACGAATCGGCAGCTCGCTAACCACCTGACTTTCGAAAGTCAGAATTTCCTGCCAGCGGGACTCGATAATCTCAGCAGAAAAATATTCGGAGGCGAGATCTAGGAAGAGTTCGAAGTGTCGGTCTTCAGACCGTGTTATCGAGCGGTAGAACGTTTTTAATTCACCCTCCGGAAGTGCTTCTGCAATTAAGCCAAAGCGTTCGGCGCCGCGGGCTTCGATAACGCCGGCGGTTAGCAGTCGATCTAGAAGATAAAGTTCGGAGCCTTGGCGTAACAGGCCCCTAATACAATTGACGTAGGGGTCTTTTACGTCGGCACCGAGCGTTAGTCCACGAGCCTGAATGATTTTTATGACTTCGCGAAAATGGACCATTTCCTCGACTGCAAGTTCTGCCATCGCGAGCACTAACCGGGGCCGGTCCGGGTAGTGGGATACCATCGACAGCGCCATGCCGGACGCCTTTTTTTCGGCAGCAGCGTGGTCTAGAAGAAAGGCATCAAAATCACTGAGTACGCAGTCGGTCCAAGCTTGTGGAGAAGGACTTTTAAGAGGGCTGTGGTGGTCCATAGAATCTTGAAATCGCGCAAAACAGCGATTGTACCCGACCTGACGTCTGGGTGGGTGCGGGGCGGGCAGTCATTGCCACCCTGTCCAGCCTGGGCCTCGGACGACACGACCGGGAGTGGCACCAGTAGGCACGCTGTTTGCAATCACCGCAATGCCGTTGATGAATACATGCTCCATACCAACGGCATATTGATGGGGTCGTTGAAACGTTGCTTGATCAATTATGGTTTCGGGATCAAACACAAGGACATCGGCAAAATAACCCTCCCGGAGAAAGCCACGGTTGCGTAACGACAGGTTGGTGGCGGGCAAACCACTGGCACGGTAAATGGCTTGCTCAAGGGTCAGTAAATTTAATTCCCGTACGTAATGTCCTAGCACTCTCGGAAAGGTGCCGTAGGTCCTAGGGTGTCGGTGGTTCAGTAGGGCATCGCCCTCAGCGGCGATGGTGACCGCGTCAGTACAAAAGCTTACCCAAGGCTGTTGGATGGCTTTTCGAACGACGTCTTCAGACTGATTAAAGTACATGGCCCCAACGCGCGTTCTATCCTCAATGACCAAATCCATGGCCGTTTCTTCGGGGCTTTGTTTTCGCATAAGCGCAACTTCTGCAAGGGTCTTCCCCGCGAGGTGTTTGAGCTTTGGATTTTGAAATTCAACCAACATCACGGTTTCTGCCCCACCGCTTGCGAGGCGGTTGTCCCAATCATCTGAGTCCTCTCTCATCTGCTGAGCCAGGGTCTGACGGGTATCCGGGTCTTGCATTCGTGCTATCCACGCGTCGATGCCGCCGGCTTTGACCCAGGCGGGCATGACGGCATCCAAACCCGTCGAGCCAGCAGGGTAGGGGTACATATCGGCGGTTATTTTGAGGCCTTCAGCGCGGGCTGCTTCAATACGTGCAAGCACTGCGTCGAAGCGGTCCCATGAGGGAGGATGCGCGATTTTAATGTGGTAAATCTCAGCGGGTATCTCGGCTTCTCTGGCAATTGTAAGCAGTTCTTCTAGGGCGCTGAAAATTTGCTTGCCCTCATTACGAAGGTGCGAGGCATAGATGCCTCCATATTCTGACGCTGCTTTCGCCAGAGCGATCAATTCTTCGGTCTCCGCAAAACTGGCGGGCGTGTAAATGAGCGATGAGGCAACGCCTACAGCACCCTCGCGCATGGCTTCTCGAACCAGCTCTTGCATGCGCTGCATTTGTTCTGGACTTGGATCAACATCGTCCTGCCCTAGTACATGTATTCGTGGTGTGGTGGCGCCTATGAAGGAGGCGACGTTTGGCGCGACACCCTTATTCTCTAAAAACTCTAAGTACTCTCCTAAGGAAGTCCACTCGGGACTCAGTCCACCCCAATATTTGGGAAATTCTTTTTTCATGGCGGGGCTCAATGGCCCCATCGAATTACCCTCACCAAAGACTTCAAGTGTGATGCCCTGGGTGATATCACTTAGGCCTCGACCATCGATGATAAGGCTGGTGACACCCCAGCCGATCATGTTGATAAAGCCCGGGCTGACGGCCTTGCCTTGGGCGTCAATCACAGTATCAGCCGTCGCGTTTTGAAGAGCGCCCAGTGCTGTAATGCGATCGTCTGTTATGCCCAGGTCTCCGACAAAAGGCGCGTTGCCCGCCCCGTCATAAATTATTCCGCCGCGAATCAGCGTATCAAAGTGAGGCGAGGTTTCACTGCTTAGAGCATTGCAAACAGTCAGTCCAAAAAAAATAACGGCTGTGCCAAAAAGCTTTGTAAGTTGCCTCATTAATCCTGCCCTTGAGCGCGTAAGATGGCGTTAACTTAGCATCTTGGCGCAGGGTAGGGGACATGGGATATTTCCGCCTGTCAGTGATGACAAGCAAGATAAACTGTTTTTAGATTAGCCTAATGCGGAGGTCTAAGGCAGTTTTAGATTATTCCGACACCTATGAGTCCGACTAAGCATCGGGAACCAATCGAGGTTAATAGGTTTTCGTGACAGACCGGAAGTCACTATGAGCGCCTTCTGACAGTTTTGGCCGGGTTTTTGAAACAGGGTACAGCTATGAAATTTATGAATTACCAGCGGACGGTTGCTGCCGTTTTGTGTGCACTCATCCTCGTAGCCGGGCCAGTGGGGAACGCTGCGGACCTCAAAACGATCATGGCGGACCCTGATTGGATTGGTGCGCCGGTAGAGGCAGCCTGGTGGCAGCTAGATGACGGTGGCTATTTTTACCGGGCCAAACGCGCAGGCAGTACTCTAAGAGATACCTTTGCTATGACCGGGGCGGGCGACCCTGTGGTTGTTTCCGCATCGCAGTTAGCCCGAAGCGATGGCCCAAACCCCAGAGTTCACTCGGCCAGTGGCTTGGCCGTTAGTATTCATGCTGGCGCTGTGGTCTTGCGCGATCTGAACAAAAAGACCCACCGCGTTTTATTTGCTGGAACTACACCTGCGAGTCGGCCTCAATTTTCACCCGCAGGTGACGCGGTATTTTTTCAGGCCGACCAACGATGGTGGCGCGTTGATCTGGCCAGTGGCGGTGTGGGGGCTTTAACGCCCTTGGTATTTGAGGAGGCCCCCCACGCGATTTCTGAGGATGGCTTAGCTCAGGATCAGCTGAGACTGTTTGCCACCTTAGAGCGTGAGCGGCTTGCGCAACAAGTGCAGTTTGACCAAAGCGTGGAGCAAGCGCAGGCGATGACATCAGGGATAACCCCTTGGTACTTGGGTGCTGATCATCAGTTGGTTAATAGCGCACTGTCGCCAAATGGACGTTGGTTATTGGTGTCAGTGACTGCTGCGACCGCAGATAACAACAAAGCCGACAAAATGCCCCATTATGTGACCCGCTCGGGGTACGTCGATGTTGAAGACGTGCGCCGCTTGGTGGGTCGAGAGTCGCCAAAATCGCAGGCATTGTGGCTCTTAGACATGCACAACCGGCAGCGGTATGAGTTGAGCATGGCAGCGCTTCCCGGCATTGATTTAGATCCATTGGCGGATTTAAAGAGTGCCCAAGATATACCCGTTCACGATGCCGAAAATCCACGGCCGGTCAGTTTTGAACGTCTCATTTGGCACGATCAGGGTGCTGATGCGGTGGTGCAAGTGCACGCTATCGACAATAAGGATCGCTGGACACTGCGACTGACGGCTGAAACTCGAGAGCTAAATTTGATCGAGCACCTGCACGACCCGGCATGGATCAACTGGCAGTTCAACGATGTTGGCTGGATTCCTGGCGGCGATCAAATTTGGTGGCTGTCGGAAGCCTCTGGATATAGCCATCTGTACGCGACTCGTGGGGACGGCGTAGTGATGCAACACAGTCAGGGAGAATTCGAAGTTACCGATGTTGCCTGGCTACCCGATGGGGAGTCGGCGCTGGTGTTGAGTAACCGTGCCCACCCAACTCAGTACGATGTCTACCGCCTGAATGCTGCTTCTCAAAAAATGGTTCGTTTGACAGAGCTCAAGGGTGTAGAAGGCTTTTCTCTGCATCCTACAGGCACTCAGGCGTTAGTGCTTTTTTCCGAGACCTATCGACCGACGCAAGCGGTCGTTGTGGATTTAGTCAATGGGGATCTCAGTTCACAGACTGACACCATTAACGACGCCTATTCTGTTATTGACTGGCAGAACCCCGAATTTGTCGCAATCCCATCTCGGCATGGCGTTGAAAAACCGATTTGGTCAAAATTCTATCCGGCTCAGGGGGATTTCGAGGGTTTGCGCCCCATTGTGATGTTCGTTCACGGTGCGGGTTATACCCAAAATACGCATCACAAATTCCCCTACTATTTTCGAGAGCAGATGTTTCACAACCTTCTGACTGAACGTGGTTACCACGTGTTGGATATGGACTATCGGGCTAGCCGTGGTTATGGGCGTGATTGGCGAACGGCGATTTATCGTCAAATGGGCACGCCAGAACTCGAAGACCTCATAGACGGCGTGCAATGGTTGGTTGAAAAACACGGAGGGGACCCCAATCGCGTAGGCGTCTATGGTGGTTCTTACGGTGGGTTTATGGCCTTTATGGCTCTGTTTAAGGCCCCGGAGATATTTACTGCCGGAGCAGCTCTGCGTCCCGTCACGGATTGGCGACACTACAATGACTCCTATACGGCGAATATTCTCAACACGCCTGCAGTCGACCCTGAAGCCCATCATCGGAGTTCTCCTATAGAGTTCGTTGAGGGTTACGAGGGGGCGCTACTCATTAGCCACGGCATGCTAGATGACAATGTGTTCTACAAAGATTCGGTGCGTCTTGTTCAGCGCCTCATAGAGCTTGAGAAAGAGCATTGGGAACTGGCGTCGTACCCCCTTGAGCCCCACGGTTACGTTCATCCTGAAAGCTGGTTGGATCAGTATCGACGAATTTTAAAGTTATTTGAGTCGGAGTTAAGAGGCGCACAGTAATGGCGCCATGGTCTTTCTCAAATAAAGAGTGTGACTTGGCTAAACGTAAGATTTAGGATCACCTCCGAACCCAGCATTTAGTAACCTTGCAGGGTGAGAACATTCTCAACAGTTAACCAGAAGGATAGCGTTATGTTTAGCCACATTATGGTCGGCGCCAATGATATCGAAGCGTCAAAGGCATTTTACGACGCAACGTTGGGCGCCTTGGGGTACGGTCCCGGTGTTATCGACGAAAAAGGTCGCGTGTTCTATATGACGGACACGGGTATTTTTGCGTTAAGTCAGCCTATCGACGGCAATCCTGCAGGCCATGGTAATGGCTCAACGATAGGTTTTGCTGCGGCAACGACAGAAGCTGCAGATGCATGGCATGCTGCGGGTCTAGCGAGCGGTGGGGTAGCCTGTGAAGAACCGCCCGGGGTTCGTGAGGGTGGTATGGGTCCGCTGTACTTAGCTTACCTGCGCGATCCTTCAGGAAATAAAATTTGTACCCTAGTCAGGGTTTAGTGGGGCGTCGTTTGCAGCAAAATCCCTACGTGATTTGATTGAAAACTGGGGCCGCAGAGGCGAGTGAAAAGCTACTCGTCACTGCTGGCCCTGCTCAAAACTTAGCACCAAGAGACGGCGGACTAACTGCTGTCGACATGGCAGGCTGAATACGTAGAGGCCTTGCCTAAATTCATACACGATAAAAGTGAGGGCACGTTATGTTCGACGATCTTGATATTACAGCGATGGCAGATGCCTACCTTTTCCCTTACGCGGCTAATATTGCTCTCGCGCTCGTCATTTTTTTTGTTGGAAAATGGCTGGCTAACACGCTGACCAATGTTGTCGTAAAACTGCTCCAACGGTCGAAAATGGACGATATTCTCATCAGTTTTGTCACGTCCATCACTAAGGCTATCTTATTATTATTTGTCGCGATTGCAGCGCTTAATCAGCTGGGAATCGATACCACCTCATTGATCGCTCTGTTGGGCGCGGCCGGCCTTGCCGTAGGCTTGGCACTACAAAATTCTCTACAAAACTTTGCGGCGGGAGTCATGTTGATTGTCTTTCGTCCTTTCAAGGCTGGAGATTTCGTTGAGTTGGCGGGTGTTGCCGGCGTCGTTGAGAATATTGGTATTTTCAGCTCGGTATTGCGCACTGGCGATAATCGCGAGCTGATCATTCCCAATGGTGCTATCTACGGAGGCATTATCACTAACTACTCGGCACGCAGTACTCGCCGCGTCGACATGGTTTTTGGGGTTGATTATGGTGATGACCTGAGAGAGGCCAAGGCGTTGCTGCGCACAATTATACTGGCCGATGACAGGGTGCTAGCCGAGCCTGAACCGGTGATAGCGGTATCAGAATTAGCCGATTCCTCAGTGAATTTCATTGTTCGACCTTGGGTGAAAAGCGCCGATTATTGGCCCGTGCTGTGGGATACCACCGAAAAAGTTAAGCTTGAGTTCGACGCTCAGGGGTTATCAATTCCATTCCCTCAAATGGACATTCACCTGCCTAATGACGACGGGCACAGCACTGAGTCTTGACGGTATTGATCGGTGTAACAGTTGCATTTTTTTGAGAGCAGGGCTTGCGCGGCGCGATCAGAGCCATCCTGGCTTTATTGCCGTGTCTGCTCCCCAAAGAGCGGGACCTAGATACCGTTAGTGTATGAGCAAATTATCCGTCTTTTCGATAAAAGGTTTTAACAGACTTCCAAACAAGAAGGCCGGCGACGATCAGCGGCAGGCCATAACTGAGCGCCAGAACGGCTTCACCCGTCGCTAGGGTCATCTGCCCTACCGAAGTTCCGTTTTGGGCTTGCGTGTAAGGTTTCGCATAGAACATATAAAGCATGCCCATAACAGCGACGCCTACCAAAATCATGACGGCAGGCCAAATGAGAGTTGTTCGAGTTTCTCCGCTGTCATGCTCATCTTCGGGGACTTTGTGGAGGGCCTTTCGGTAGTCAGCTTCTCCGGGGCTGACCCTGCCAAGCCGCGATACGGTGACTACCGTCAGAAAGCTCGCGCAGGCGCCTACTAAAATGGGATCAAAAATAACGGGCCAGTCGACGAGATCGTTCAGTGACAATAGATTCATCAAGACGTTGACTAAAAAACCTACTGCCATGCCCCAAAAGGCGCCGGCTTCGGTAATCTTTGAGCTCCAAATACTCATGAACGCAACAGCACCCCACGAGGAGGCAAAGAGAGGGCCTGCGAAGTAGGTTATCCAGAATATGTTACTGGGTAAGGCCAAGGCTAGGGTAATGACGACGAGACCGATTACCAGCATGGTCAAGCGAGTAACGCGCAGCTGTATTTTTTTATTGTTTGGTAACTTAAGAATGTCATTGCTCACACTGAAGCCAACCAAAGACAGAAAAGTCGATGCCGATGACAGTCCCGCTGCCAAAATGCCACACACCAGCAGTGCGCCGACGATGGTGGGTACTACATTCATGGCAGCCCAGATGATGACGCTCTCCGCGGGGTCTATGTTGGGGTTGCTGAGATTGACAATGGTGGCGCAAAAGGTGGTGACCAAATATAGCAGCAGCATGGTGATCGCGGCACCGCAGGCGGAGCGAATCACCACATGCTCACTCCTTGCCATTAAATAGCGGCTAGACTGCCAGGGGCTGACGGCCACGACGAAGCCCCATGCAACCCCCAAAATAAGTGCCCATAGAAGTGCCTGCCCCGGAGTGTCCCAGCTGGTTTCAGGCCCTACGACACCATGCCAGGCAATGACGTCGGGTTTTGTCTCAAAGACGGCAAGGGCTTCGATGCTGGCAAACCAGCCGCCGTTCGCGCTCACCAAAAAGGAAAGTGCGACGATGGCGACCGACGTAAATAAGATGAACATGAGGGTGTCGGTTAAAATGACACCCTTGGATCCGGAGTAAAGCGTGAACAGCGTATAACTTCCCCACACAAGGATGATGGCGATGGGTTCTGACAGGTCGGTCAGTTGCGTGACGACCATGGCAACGCCCCAAGTAACGGCGAGCAGGTAGCCGCTGAGACCGACGACAATCGAAAGCCCAGCTAATGATTGAATTCGCCGACTCTGAAAGCGTGCGCCAAAAAAAGCCGGGACGGTTAGTGCTTGGCTTCGACGCAGGTAGCGACCGAAGAATAAGGCCCCCACGACGTAGCCCAAACAGTTGACGGCGGTCATGATAATAATCAGAGGTCCGTGTCCTCGGTAAGACATACCGGCCTCACCGATAAATCCGTTGGTGCTCATAAAGCTGGCAATCAACGTGCCCAAGATGAGAAGCGTTGGGGCATTGCGACCCGCCACGAAATAATCATCAAGGTGTCGCACTTTGCGCCCGGCGTACCAGCCGGTACCCAAATAAACCATGACACTCAGAATCATGGTTAGGCTAAAGCTATCCATCAGCGAAGCACCCGAGTAAAACGATGGCTGTGGTCGTCACCGACCATAGTTAATGGCCTCTTCCAAAATCCGTTCTATGTCAGCGACAGAAGCTGGGCGGGCATTGGTTGCAGCAGCGGCATCAAGGTGGGCCTTTTTCGCCAGTGCTGGGGCGGCGGACAGAGGTACACCGAGATCAGCCAGCGACCTAGGAATGTCAAGCTCATCCAACAGCGCGCACAAAGCTTGATAAAAGCTGTCGAATTCACTATCTGGCAATCCAAGGGCCGCTGTCAAAGCCGGCAATTTCTCCGTCAGCATAGGGGCGTTGAAGCGCATGACGGCGGGTAATGCGACGGCGTTGGTCAGTCCGTGATGAGTGTCGTAATCGGCGCCGACCATGTGGCTGATCGCGTGAACAACCCCCAAGCCTTTAAGAAAGGCAATGCCCCCAAGGCAGGATCCCACTTGCATGCCGCCTCGGGCCTCAAGGTTGTCTGAGTCAGCCACGGCAATGGGAAGCCAGCGAATAATAAGTTTGATCGCTTCCAGTGCGGTGCCATCACATTGCGGATGAAAGTCTGGTACACAATACGCTTCTATGGCGTGGATGAGTGCATCGATGCCGGTCCACGCCGTGAGGTGCGGCGGCAGGCCCAGGGTGATTTTTGGGTCAAGCAAGGCGAGTGATGGTTTGAGCGCAGGGTGCCAGACACACAGTTTCATCCCGCGCTGAGTGTCTGTGATCATAGCAGTGCTCTCGGTCTCTGCTCCGGTACCCGATGTGGTGGGTATGCAGACAAGAGGCGGGAAGGCGTTTCCAGTGCTGATGTCCACTACTGGCGCGTCATAATTGAAACGCCAAAGATCGATATCGTTATTGGCTGTTAGGCAGGTTGCCTTGCCGCCGTCCATACCGCTACCACCTCCCATTGCAATGACGCCATCATGGTGGCCCTCACGAAAAGTGGCCTTGGCATTCGCTATCTCGTGATCTCTTGGGTTTGGTGAAATATTGGAAAAGACATGTGATCTCAGACCTTGATGTTCCAATGACGACTGGGTTTGAGCGATAAAGGGAAGGTCTCTAGAGCCCTTATCGGTAACGATGAGGGGGTTTGTCATGCTCAGTGCAACACAATGCTTGCCAATTTCGCTCAAGCGCCCGGGTCCGTATGCGATGGGCACGGGATAACTCCAGTCATGGGGTGATAGCAGGTGGTTCATTGTGACAAGGTCCTTTTTGTTAGGTTTTTTTGGCGTTGTCAGCGGTTTTTTCAAAGGCGCTTTAGTTTTTTCATTATGCAGGAAAATTACCACATCTAAAGGGGGTGAAACCTATTGCGTGAAGCCCCTCTAGCGGCGCATTATTCGCGAAATTATGGCACGCCAATGTTTCGGCGGTGCACCAAAAAAATAACAACAGATTAGACACAATAAAAAGAGTACGCCCATGAATGCACCCGTTATTTCTTTCTCAAGACGCCTGCGTGTATCACCCTTTGAATTACGCTCTTTAGAGGGGTCAAAGTCTGCGTCCGTCTACAACCACTTAGTGTTGCCAACCTGCTATGAATCCCTAGAGGCTGACTACTGGCACCTGCGTGAACACGTTCAGTTGTGGGATGTTGCTTGCCAAGTACAGGTTGAGGTCCAAGGTCCGGATGCGGCGGATTTTATTGAGTATCTAACCCCTCGTGATGTCTCGCGCTGCCAGGTGGGGCAGTGCATTTACACGCCACTTATCGACGAGGCTGGCGGCATTATCAATGATCCGCTGATATTACGATTGGCGGATGACCGGTTTTGGATTTCGCTATCAGATTCTGATGTTTTGTTGTGGGCTAAGGGCCTGGCATTGGGTAAAGGTTTTGATGTGCGTGTTTTCGATCCCGATGTTTTCCCCTTGTCTATTCAAGGCCCGAAATCAGCCGACCTCCTCAGCCGGGTTTTGGGAGACACCATCAGAGAACTTAAGTTTTTTCGTTTTATAGAAACGGAAATCGCCGGGACTCCGGTCGTGGTCGCGCGCACGGGCTGGAGTGGACAGGGCGGCTATGAAATCTACCTGCAGGAGCCCGATGCGGGTGTGACGCTTTGGGACACACTGGCAGCGGCTGGAGAAGATCTTGAAGTGCGCCCCGGTTGTCCCAATCTCATTGAGCGCATTGAAAGCGGATTGTTGTCCTTTGGTAACGATATGACCTTGGCAAATAATCCCTTAGAAGCGGGGCTTGACCGCTTTTTTAAGCTGGGTAAGTCAGCTGACTACTTAGGTCGTGCTGCGCTGGAGGCGATTGCTGAAGCGGGTGTTACTCAACGACTGGTAAAGGTCGTTATAGCGGGTGAGCCCATCGCGAACCCACGAACGGTCTATGCGATCCAAGATGCTGCAGGTGAAGATATTGGCACGGTCACCAGCGCCGTTTACTCGCCAAATCTCGGTAAAAATATTGGCTTTGGCTATTTGCCCGCAGACGGCTGTGAAGAAGGCCGTCGTGGGACAGTGCTTACCCCCGAAGGGGCAAGAGAACTACGAGTTGCTAATGACGACTGGTCTAGCTCGTTGGAGTGAGTTTTTGCCATTTCTAGCCGTTTCGTGGCGGGTTACATGCCATGCAGCATCTTAGTCTCGAGGTAGTCTTCAAGCCCCATCATGCCACCCTCTCGGCCATTACCCGACTGCTTGTAACCCCCAAAAGGCGAGCCGTATTCATAGACGCCACCGTTGACATGAACAGCACCTGCGCGCAATTGCCGCGCCACTCTTCGGGCCCGCGCGGGATCACCGGTTTGCAAATAGGCGGCTAGGCCGTAGGGCGAATCATTGGCGATTGCAATGGCTTCTTCTTCGGTGTCGAAGGGAATCACGACGAGCACGGGTCCAAAGACCTCTTCGCGGGCAATACGCATTTGGTTGTGTACGTCGGTGAACAGAGTCGGTTTGACATACCAGCCAGTCTCAAAACCCTCGGGTTTACCCAATCCACCCACTAACAAATTAGCGCCTTCATCAATACCGACACCAATAAGGGTTTGGACGCGATCAAACTGTATGCGATCAAATAAGGGCCCTATGTGATCCCCCTCCTGTACTGGATCGCCAACTCGAGTGGCGATTGTCGCTTGGCGGGCTATTTCGACGACTTGGTCATAGCAGCTGCGTTCTACCAGTAAGCGCGTGGGGGCATCGCAGGACTGCCCTGTATTGGCCATACACTCAGCCACCGCGTTTTGAACGCGTTCTTCAAGGTCGCTATCGGCGAACACTAAATTCGCCGATTTGCCTCCCAGTTCCAACGTCACGCGTTTCACAGATTCTGCCGAATCACGGGTTACCGCTGTGCCTGCTCGAGTTGAGCCGGTGAAGGACATCATTTGAATATCGGGATGTTGTGACATGGCGGCACCCACTTCGGGCCCTTCCCCGTTTACAAGGTTGAAAACACCAGGGGGGCAGCCGGCCTCGTGGAGAATTTCAGCGTAAATAATTGCAGATAGCGGGGTGTGTTCGCTGGGTTTAAGGACGCAGGTACAGCCAGCAGCGAGAGCGGGAAGAACTTTTAATGCGATTTGGTTGATTGGCCAGTTCCAGGGCGTGATTAGGCCGCAAACGCCGATAGGCTCACGGACTAACAGTTCCCCATTGCCGAGATCGACCTCTTCCTCGAGCCGTTCCAAGGCATCAACGAAACCTTGCAAGTGACCGATGGCAGCGTCTGCTTGTGCCTCACGGGAAAAAGTAATGGGTGCGCCCATTTCCTCGCGCATGGCTTGAGCCAAATCTTCAAATCGGGCCTCGGTTACTTGCTTGATACGTTCGAGTAATGCCAGCCGTTCTTGCTTTGAGGTCATTGAGAACGTTTCAAATGCTTGGCTGGCTGCTGCTACAGCACGATCGACATCGTTCGCGTTGCCTAGCGCCACCGTAGCAACAACCTGCTCATTAGCGGGATTGATAACGGGCATCGTGACAGTGGAGTCAGGAGAGACCCAAGCGCCGTTGATATAAAATTTGTGCAGATTTTCCATGAGGCACTCGCTTATTAGTGTGGCGTTTACGGGTGCACCGTGTACCTCGACTAAATCTGAAACAGAGTTGAAGTGCGGTGTTACGGCGCTGACATTGTAGGGTGTTCGCACCCATTATCGAGGTCAGTAACGACTTTTGGAACCCCTTAAAAGCGCTCCGTGGGATTTGAATAATATGGTGACACTCAATTGAGGGTAGCACTCTCGAAGGTTTACTGACCCATTCCCATTTTTATTATCGCAGGCTTACCCAGCGCTGCGATCGTTGCTTTCTCCTCGGTAAAAAAGTCAGCTGCATGGCGGGGGCCGTCTCGCCCGATGCCCGAGGCTTTGAAACCACCGAAGGGCGCGCGAAGATCTCTGGCGATGGGAGTGTTCAGCCAGAGGGTGCCAGCTTGGACCTTTTGTTGGAATACCTGAGCGCGATGTAGACTCTCCGTCCAACAATAGCCAACTAAACCGAAGCGGCTGTCGTTGGCGATTGCCCAAGCTTCCTCGTCATCTTCGAAGACTTGAATCGTAACAACAGGTCCAAATATTTCCTCCTGACACAAAGGGGAATGGTTGTCTAAAACTTTAAACACCGTCGGTGCCACGAAGTAGCCACTGCCCAGCTCGGGCATAGCGCGCCCACCGGTCAGCAGGGTGGCGCCGGTATTTTCGGCGAGGGTAAAAAAATTGAGGACATGTTGTTGATGCTCGGCAAAACCCATGGGACCGACTTCAGTTGTGCTGTCTAGTGGATCGCCGACACGCAGCGTTTCAGTCCGTGCCACAAACCTCTCGATAAAACGCTCTGCAATTTGGGTTTGCACCAAAATACGCGAGCCTGCAATGCAGATTTGTCCGCTATTACCAAAAGCGCTTACCAATGCCCCGTCGATTGCTCGGTCGATATCAGCATCGTCAAAAATAATGTTGGCTGAATTCCCCTCCAGCTCAAAATGCACAGGGGTAAGGCGCTCTGCCGCTGCACGCATGAGTTTTCGTGCGGTGTCGCCACGTCCGGTAAAGGCAATGCGATCGATGCCTTCCGCCTGCGCCAGTGCGGCGCCGGTAACAGCGCCTCGGCCGTTGACAATATTGACGACACCCGAGGGCAGCCCCGCTGATTCAAGTAGGTGTACTAATTGCAGCACTGCCAGTGGTGAAAACTCAGAGGGCTTCAAAACGCAGCTATTACCAAAGGCAATACATGAGGCCACTTGCATGCTAGAAAGTGCCAAACAGGCATTCCATGGGGCAAATAGGGCGGCGACGCCTACAGGATGACGGGTGATGACCGTACGATACTCTTGCAGTTGATCAAAGGTCTCCCCTGCAAGCACTCCAATGTAATCGGCGAAGAAATCGAAGTTATCAGCGGCTCGAGGTATCTGACGTGCCGCTAGGTGGGCAAAGGGCAGTCCGGCACAAATTGACTCTCGAAGTGCTAGATCATTTGCATGCGTTCGGATCGCTTGAGCGGTGGCACGCAGCACACGCTGCCTTTCTTCGATGGTGGATTGGGACCACTCACCGGACTCAAAGCGGGCTTTTGCCGCAGCGACTGCCGTTGCCACCTGTGCGGCATCATCTTCTTGCAGGCTGGCAATCGTTTCACCCGATCCGGGATAGCGGACCGGCAGGCTTATTGCAGGTGTTTTCGGCAAAACAGGCAGGCCTGCGATATGCCCCGTGATGAGATCAGGTAGCTCGAGGTTAGCGATGCTTTCATGCAGTATCGGCGATCCCACGGTTCGTCTCCTTGTCACGGGTCATTCCGGTTTATAGGGGCGTTATCATAGCCCTAAGGACGCCAGCAGTCGCCGTATCGCCCGAAAAACAAAAGATGGGGGTGTCGCCGCTGTTGGGCATTCCCTTAGTGTCTGGGCCCGACTGGTTTGTCGCGGCAGCTGTATCGCGCTACCGGCAGCTTTTCCTAATGGTGCTTCCGCAAAGGGTAATACCTCGACAGCAATGTTAGCTGGGCGAGGGGTTATTGAAGAAAAGTGTCGCCGGTGAAGTGCCCGTGAAAACCAAAGGGTATGTGGTGGTCTAGCAGCACTGCAGCAATTTCCTCTTCAGGATTTTGCGCATCGCGAATTTGAATTTCAGAGCGATGCGTGCTGGCGTCATAAACAACCGCGAGCAAATAGCCATCATCCTGAGTTTTCGGACGTGCTTTCGGAGTAAAGAGCGCTTCGGAGGTGTACCTATTTTCACCCACATCAGTATGGGTGCAAGCCCCCGTACGGGTATTGAGGGTAACAAAACTATTAAAAAATCCATGCTCCCGACCCGGAGCATGGCCGACATAAAAGCAGTGTTCACTGCTTAGGCCTGTACGATTTGTGTTCCAAGCGGGAAATTCACCGGTAGGCGCATGATCAAAAGCTTCTAGGCGAGTGTGGCCGGTCTTTAGGTCGATCCGCAGGCGATGCAGCTCGGCGCCTGCGACGGTTTGAACATCAAAGACATCCCCTAGCCATGCAAAACCTTCGGTACTTTTTGTTTGGAAGAAATCTGTGATGAGCTCGTCTTTGGTCTCAAAGGAGTTGGCAAAGTGCACAACAATCCCGGGAGGTAATTCAAATTCCCGGGTTACGGACATGGTGCGCAAATCCACAACAATGCCGCGCATGGCTTGTTGCTCGTTGTAATTTAAATTCTCGCTCAGCGTGGTGGTACCCAAGAGGGGTCCCCCAAGCTGGAAGTTAATCGAGCTCACTACAAAAATGGCATAGTTTTCAGTAAGGCCAAAGTCGTGGAGGAAGGGGAATCGATCGAGAGGAATACGACAGCTGCGAACACCATGACCGTCGGCTGGAATATCATGAACGTCGAGTGCACATTTGATGCCGCGCCAGCCAAGCCCCGTCAGATTGATGCCAAAATTAATCTGATTTCCGGTGCGAGGGTGAATTTTTCCATGGGCACTTATGGTCGTTCGTGGGTTTAGGGTGCTGCCATAATATTCAGGCCCCAGTGTCTCAAGTGTCTCTGGATTCAATCGGTAAGGTTGTCCACCCTCATAGAATGCGCACAGCTTGTCGCCATGCCAAGAGACGCCCGTATTGGCTGGGTTAGATAGGGGTCTGAGAATATTTTTTCGCCAACCGCCCTTAATTTGCGTGCCAAATCCGCGATGAGATACTCGCCCCTCCTCGTGGTCCTGAAGATACTTAGGTGTGCGCACGTAGCGGTTTTTGAAATGCGCCTTACCGTCAATAAAGGTGGCTGCGCTGATCATGCCGGGACCGTCGAACCAATGACCGTAGGCCTCACTGCCCGCATTCATGGCGCCGGGCCCGTTTCGAAACAAGGTGCCGGTCAAATCCTTGGGCAGGGTGCCGCGTACATTATTAGCCCAGCCATTACGCTCTTCCTGCAGTGCAAGAAATCCTCGGTGGAAGTCACAGTTGCGCTGTGCAACGTTAATCAGTTTTGCTTCAGCATTCATCAATTAGCCTCTGGCGCAGATGGATCAAGGGTGGGGAGAAGAATGTCGATGCTGCTGTCAATCAGTGCGTCGATTAGCGGAGGGACATCGACTTCGAACCCGTCCAACATTTTGTGGTTGTAGAGATCGATCAGCCCATGAGTATTGGTAAGCAGCGTAATGACGCGAACCCAAATGGTATCGGGCCCAAAACCTTCCTCGGCAATACCTGCGATACCGGGCACTGAGGAATTGGCCTCTGGTGGTGTCAGTGAAACGCCGGACCGGCTGAGCAGGCTCGCAAACAACTCAATCATGCGATTGGAAGTGCGCTGGCGTAAATCGCCGGCGATATCGTTTTCGTCATTTGCAAGATCCTCCCGCAACTGCAGTGGCGGGTGAACCATAAGTTCCCAGTAGCCTGTCCAGTCATGAGCGAAGCGGACGGCGGATTTCAGAAGGCCTGCCAGCTTGTCTCGGGGCTCTTCGAAACGGGTAACACCCTCCTTGGTGTAGGCATCTAGGAGCTCATAGCCACGCTGTGTTGTTTCGATAAATAGCTGCCGCTTACTGGGGAAGTAGTTGTAGAGATTCGCTGCTGTCATATCGACGCTGGCCGCCAGCGCCCGCATAGAGAGTTGGCTCATGCCTTCTGATGCCATGACCTGAGCGGCTTCATCCATGATGCGCTGCTTTTGGACCACGATTTCCTCGTTGGAAAAGGCTTGCCTTGGCATGGCTTAACAATCCTCATTAAGGCGCGAAATTCGCGCTACGGAACATGCGTCCCGTGGGGCCAAACTTAATTAATGAACGTATGTTAACTTAACGTATGTTAAAGTTTCAAGCGGCGTTTTTGGTGCGCGTGTGGGCGAAGGTGATGATGCATTGCTGTGGTGACCCACAAAGACCACGGGGTAAACTGAATATGGGTTTATTAAACAGCGAGAAAATACATGTCGGCGGGTAATACGGGAGTTTTGATCTCTGTGGTTCTGGCTGTTGGTTACATAACTCTGGCGATACTTGTATGGAGCATGGTGAGTGCCGTTTACAGGAAAATTCGGGGCAGGTCTCGACTCAATATCACTGGCCGTTGGGTTGTTATTACAGGGTGTGATTCAGGTATTGGCTTGGGCTTAGTCACCGCTCTGTCAGAGCGTGGCGCTAAGGTGGTCGCTTGTTGCTATACCGAGGCTGGCGCACACGGAGCTTTAGCCGCGGGAGCCGCCTGGGCACCTCACTTTGACTTAACCAAGGACGATGCAATTCGCGAGGTTGCAGCGCAAATTCATGCCCGAAGTGATGGCGCTGTCTGGTCTGTGGTGCACGCAGCGGGGACCGTCTTACCGGGATTCGTTGATTATCAGCCGATTAATTTTTATCGAGACGTGATGGCGGTAAATTTCTTTGCACCTGTCTTGCTCACTCAAAAACTCCTCAGCGCTTTGCGGCGTTGCAAAGGTCGAGTGGTTTTGGTCAGTAGTGTCGATGGCATAGTAAGCCTACCCGGCAATGCCCCCTACGACGCTTCAAAATTTGCTATTGAGGCCTATGCCGATGCCCTGCGAGCTGAGTTGTCGTTCTGTGACGTATTTGTGAGTGTGATTAACCCGGCAACAATGCGCACGCCCATGGCGGAGGCCTTTTTCCCGGCACACCGAAACACCTGGCAAGCCATGGCTAAAGACGATCCTGGGGGCGATTGGCAAGCACTGTGGCCTGAATCTTGGCTCGAACAATATGTTGAAAAAAACACGCAACAGCTGCGTAGCATTGCGGAGGATCCCGCGGCGGCAGTCAGCGATGTTGTTCATGCTGTCACCGCCGCCCATCCAAAATTACGTTATTTGAGCGGCCGACTGGCTAAAACCTTTTTTTACGCGCTATGGCTAATGCCAGAGGCGTGGTCGCTTCGTATTAAACGCCTTACTGTCCAACCCCAGCCGCCTAGGAACAGCTCATGAACATATCGGGACTTCTCCATATCAACATCAATTGCAAGAATTTTGAAAGATCAAAACAGTTCTACGAGATGTTGGGCTTTGAGGTCATTATGCCGGTTCCATCAGAAGGGCGAGGCGCTGCAGCGGCAGCTGTTGGCATGGAACGTTACCTTGTTAAAGGAGCGCTCATGAAGCATCCCAGCCGCATTGTCATCGACTTGCTTGAATGGCAGGAGCCCTCTGAAGAGGGTGCACCTTACGAGAGCATGGCACACCCCGGGATCGCTCGGGTCGCCTTCACGACAACATCGCTTGACGATGACGTGGCAACCCTCGTTGAAGCAGGTGTGAAATTCTTATCCACTGCGCCTGCCGAGGTAGGTGGCCCCAGAGGTTCAACAGTGCGTTTTATTTGCTTCAAGGATCCTGACGGCACCGTGCTCGAATTGGTTGAAATGTCAGGTTCCTGAGTGGAGTCGGGGGCCCGCCGGAGCGCCTCGCGACTGAACAGATGCTAAGGACTCAATTCCGGGATATTTTTGAATTTTTGTATCTTTGTCAGTAGGGTTCACGTTTTGATTTTGTGTGGCGGTAGAAAATTGTGATGGATATTTCAAAATCGATAGATCTCTGTGCGGCCTATTACGGCAATCAGGCTGACGCTATGCGTCAATATCTTGAGTCCGGGCAGGAGGCTGCTTTACGCCTAGATAATCGAGGTCCTATTTGTTTTGACGAAGCCGGTAGTCTTGATCCCGCGATTCGTGATGCCTATTCCCGCTACGGGTTTTATGTTTTTACCGATGTGCTTAGTAAAGAAGAGCTCGCTGATATTGAGGCTGATTTGGGTGCAATGCGGAAAAGCTTTCCCACCGGGCCCGAAAGCTCCGTCAACGCTGATGGACAGCCGGCCCTCGGTGCCGACTGTAAAGCGCTTACGTTAGTGTGGTCTAAGCCACTAGGAGATCCATTAGGCGGTACGGCGTTGGCAAATGGGCGTCATCAGGTCAAGATGTTTGAGCCTGAGGCTGCTAAGGAGGCTCCCGCCGCAGCGCCTTTTATTCTGTTGGGATCGCTGCAGTTCTCCGACGCTTGTCTACGTACCTATGCCCATCCACAGCTGCTGCGGGTTGCGGAGGCGATTAATGGGCCCGACTTCGCGCCATTTAATGAGGCACTGTTTATTAAAGACCCCGGTATTGGAGCTGCAGTTTCATGGCACCAAGATGGCGTTACTCATTGGGACAGCGACGACTTCGATGAGGACATTCACGGTTTTAATTTTATGGCGCAGGTTTATGGCAGCACTGCAGTCAATGGCGTCTGGGTTGTGCCGGGTACGCATAAATTGGGCAAAATCGATATTAATGAACTCGTGGCAGAAGCGGGTAGTGAGCGTCTGGAGGGTGCTGTCCCTCTGGTTTGTAACCCCGGTGATGTTGTGGTTTGTAACCGACAGTTGGTCCATGGATCATTTCCTAACTGTGGTTTGGAGCCCAGGGTCACGGTGAACTTTGGCTTTCACCGTCGATCTTCAGTGTTGGGTGTTCAAGGAGGTGGCATCCACAGTGAGGCACAAGAATTTGACGCAGAAACTATCGCTCGCCGCTCTCGCGTTCTGGGGTATGCAATTGACGCACGCCAGCAGCGGTTCGCCGGTGAGTCGCCTTATCGCTATCAGCCTTTCGCAGATGAAAAGAAAAATTTTAGCTGGAATACGCAAACTAGGGCAGATATCAAAGATTATAACTGCGACGATTTGAGTATCTGAAGTAGTTACCTGTTTTTAACGCGTGCAGCAAATGGTGACAGATTTTTAATCTGCGTGGCTTTTGCTGAGGAAACCTCTGAGAATAGCGAACTTATGTTCACTTTAGGGCGCGTGTCTCAAGTAGGCAGCCCACAGGCCCATTAAATTAGAGGTGCGTATGCCAGATTTAAAATTGATACAGGTGATGGTTTTTTTAATGGCAGCTTGCCTGGGGATTTTCTCTCAGGTAGCGCGAGCCGACGATGCCTCGATTGCTCAGAAATTAGCCAATCCCGTTGCCTCGCTCATCAGCGTACCTATTCAAATCAACTACGATGACAAGTACGGCGTTGGTGAAAAGGGTTCTATTTGGAAAACCAATGTTCAGCCAGTCATTCCAGTCTCACTTAATGACGACTGGAACATGATTTCTCGAACGATCTTACCTTTTATCGACCAGTCAGATTTTCCAGTGCAAGGCCTGGGTGAGTCTGGGGTAGGAGATGTGGTGCAAAGCTTTTTCTTTTCACCTAAAGCACCAACTGCGGGCGGTCTTATATGGGGCGTTGGGCCGGTAATCAATATTCCCACTGCAACCAAAGATGCATTGGGACCAAGAGCTTGGGCAGCCGGACCCACAGGGCTGGTATTAAAGCAGTCGGGGCCTTGGACCTACGGTGCATTGGGGAACCACCTGTGGTCTTTTGCAAAAGAAGATAACACCGAGATAAATGCGAGCTTTGTGCAGCCCTTCGTTTCATACATCACGCCTAAAAAATTGACCTACTATCTCAATACTGAATCCACCTATAACTGGGATAGTAAGGATTGGTCTGTGCCTATTAACGTCGGTGCAAATCAGTTAGTAAAGTTTGGTAACCAACTCATGCAGATTGGTGGTGGTGTTCGATATTGGGCAGATTCGGGTGAATTTGGGCCGAAGGGCTGGGCGCTGCGAGTGAATGTCGTGTTTGTGTTCCCCAAGGGCTAAACAATATTTAGGACTTAGCTGAGTTCCTACGTTCATCGGCTAAGCTCAGAAATGGCAAATGTAGTATCCCCGTGGGTGAGAGCGCGTAGTGGGCCAGATGAGCCAATCGGCAACTAAGCGCCTAGTGTTTCAGGTTTTTTGTTGTCGAGGCCGTAACGCACTATGCAGTGGTTGGTCTAGCTGCCTCTATTTTAGGGTGTTGTGCTGCCGGATTTGACGGCTATGGGTGGGTCGCAAATGATCTGCCTATGGCACTCCGGACCGCATCAAAGTCTGCATAGTGAAAAAAAAGAAAGGAGGGGTGACATGGAGGCAGTATCAAGGCGCTTCATGATAAAAAGCCTGGCGACAGGTGTTGCTCTAGCGGGCCAGTCGATCACATTGGCAAATTCTCAGCGGTCGATGCCTTACAACAAACGTGTTGCTACCTTCACTGTGCACAACGACTTGCCTTGGGCCCTGGAAACGCGCCGTAGCCAGTTTGGGTTTGGCCCTATCACGCCGGCCTCACACTTCTTTGTGCGAAATAACCTTCCCATGCCACCCGCTTCAGTGACTGGTTTGGGTGACAGTTGGTCTTTCGAGGTGCTGGGCTGCAAAGACTCGGGAAGCCTAACGCTTGCCGACTTGAAGCGCATGCCGATACAAACAGTGGCTACTGTTTTGCAGTGCTCGGGTAACGGCCGTGAATTTTTCTCCCATGACCCCTCCGGCTCGCAGTGGGGTGTGGGTGCAGCGGGTTGTGCACTATGGACCGGGGTGAAGGTCGCCGATATTTTTGAGCATTTTGGTGGCGTTGTGGGCGATGTGGCCTTTTTGACGGCATCGGGTGGTGAAGAGTTACCCGAAGGTATTGATAAAAATGCCGTGGTTGTCGAACGGTCGATCCCTATTGCCAAAGGGCTGGCTGATTGTTTGCTGGTTTGGGAGATGAATGGTGCGCCATTGCCGCCTGTTCACGGTGGACCACTGCGTCTTATTGTGCCTGGATATTTTGGGGTCAATAACGTCAAGTGGGTTAGGCAGCTAGCAGCAACCTCGCAAGAGTCGGCTGCCAAGATTCAGCAGTCGGGTTATCGGCTTAGGGCGCAAGGCGAGTCGGGTGGGCCTCAGCACCCCTCCATGTGGCGAATGCCAGTGAAATCCTGGTTGAACGGCCCGGGCGCTGATGGCGAGCCCGTATTGGCGGGTATGAACACTTTATACGGGGTTGCCTTTGCCGGTGAGCGGGGTATCAAATCGGTAGAGGTTTCGAGTGATTCGGGTCAGACCTGGCAGTTGGCCCAGCTTGTGGGTCCCGATCTTGGTCCCAACGCCTGGCGTACATTCAGTGTGCAGGCCGAGCTCGCTGTGGGTCGACATCGCTTTGTGACCAGGGCAATTGATACTAAGGGCGAACAACAGCCTCAGCAGGCGGCAGATAATCATCGCGGCTATGGTCACAATGGTTGGGAAGATCACGCCCTTGAAGTCAGGGCGCTGAAAGAGCTGCCCAAGACAGCTCCAATCATTGAATCAGATCAAGATGACTCATCAGGCGCTCTGACAGAGACCGCTGCAACCGTTGTCGCTAAGCCATCGTTGGTGTTGTCTGATCAGGCGCTGCAGGGTAAAAATATTTTTATGGCCAAGGCTCAGCCTGGCTGTGGTGTGTGTCACAGCCTCGAGGAGGCCAATGCCCACGGGGTCGTTGGACCAAATTTCAATACCTTAAAGCCGAGTCTGATGCAGCTGCGCAGTGCCATCACTCAAGGGGTGGGTGCGATGCCCGCTTACGGAGGACAGCTGAGTACCGAGGAGGTTGATGCCCTGGCTGCCTACGTCTTCGAAGCGAGTCAATAACTCGATTTTAATGCGCCACTCTGGGCAAAATGTGCTCAGCTGATGCCGGCCGATCAAGATCGGGCTGGTTGCCATCGGTCTACCAGGGCGCTCCCCATAGCCAGGCCAAGAATAATCAGGGCGAAGAAGACGAAGTGGTGCCAAATCGGCATGGCGTCCCAATATTGAAGTTCTACCCACACAGCGATGGCCAGCATTTCAAGTGTCATCCCAAGTTGTATCAGTCTAAGCCTTGAGCTTGCTCCCGCGATCATTCGAGCTGCAAAACCACAAATGATCAAGCTGATCAGTTGCAGGCACTCTATGGCAATGACCAACCCGGTGTTCTGTGTGCCGCCAAAGCGATTGACCTCCTCGGGATATTGGGCGAGAAGCAGGCTTGTCAGTGGCAGACATAAAACGCCATAAAGTAGCGGCAAACTGATGATGGCGATGAGTTCTCTGAGTACTGTCCGCATGGATATGGTCTCTTTTTAAGATCGAATTGCAGCGGCACTAGAGTAACCCGCATCAAAAAGGCTAGGCGAGTGGCAGTGTCCCTAGTGTTGACGAAAACATCTGCGTGTCTCGCGGTCAAAGGGGGCACGACCCTGTTCCCGCCCTAGTGGAAATTTGATTGTTAGCGAGCCACACCATGTCAGCGTGGCAAAATTTTTAGCCAGCCCAATAGACGGCGACTCATCCAGATGGTGGGTTTATGCCGGCTACTTCTTACATTTCCTGATCCCGCAGTGCCCGCCGCATAATTTTCCCCGTTGTGGTCATCGGCAGAGCCGCAACAAATTCAATCAGTCGGGGTACTTCGTGCTTGGCGAGGTGTTGTCTAACTAGCTGTTTCAAAGATTCCGCGAGTGCTTCATCTGGACTAAATCCTTCGGCGAGAACCACAAAGGCTTTTACGAGCTCGGTCCGCTGTTCATCGGGTACGCCAATGACAGCCGCCAGCTGGACGGCATCACTTTTCAGCAGACAGTCCTCAATTTCAGTCGGACCAATACGGTAACCTGAACTGGTAATGACATCGTCGGTGCGCCCATGAAACCAGAGGTAGCCGTCCTCATCTTGCTCCCCAAGGTCTCCAGTGATCATCCAGTCGCCAATAAATTTGGCGTCCGTTGCCTCTGGATTATCAAGGTAGCCTGAAAACATGGCGGGGTGCGGGCGCTTTATGGCGATATTGCCTTTGGTTCCCGTCGCCACCTCTTGGCCACTGTCATCAACGATCCCACAAATTGAACCGGGCATGGCTTTGCCCAACGATCCATGACGCACTTCCATGAGCCGGGGGTTAGTGCCGATCATGCCATTGCATTCAGTTTGACCAAAGCCTTCGCTGATGGTGAGTCCGAAGCGCTTATCGGCCCAAAGGGCCAACTCTTTACCTACAGCCTCGCCGCCACTTAAAACCACCCTAAGGTCAATATCCTGGGCAGCTTCCGAATCTACTTGGCGCATCAGTTTTAGAACGGTGGGCGTCAGCAAAGAGACAGTAATTTTGTGCTGAGCTAAAACTCGAAAGGCGGCTTGGGCATCAAAGCCCTGCATGTCAGTCGATACGACTCGGCATCCTGAGTACCAGCCGATCAACAAAATGTTAATGAGTCCGGCAATCCAGGCCCAGTCGGCAGGTGACCAAAGAACATCATCTTCTCTGGGTCCGTAGTCATAGTAATACTCAAACAGGGGCTTGTTGCCCAGCAGTAGCCGGTGAGGCATGAGTACGCCCTTGGGTTGCCCTGTAGTGCCTGAGGTGTAGCTGATCCACGCGGTGTCCTCCCCCCGCGTTGCCACATTGGTAAAACTCGTCGATTGGCTTTTCAGCGTTTTCCAGAACGACAAGGCGCGAGCTGGAGTGTCCTCGTCCGTAACAATAATGTGTTTAAGGGCGGGGCAATGCTCCATGACTTCTGTGATCTTTCCAATGTTGGCTTGATTAGTAATGCAGACCTGAGCACCACTCCCCAGTAGCCGGTGTTTAATCGCATCAGGACCGAATAAAACCGAAGCTAGGCAAGACACGATGCCGGCCTTAAAGCAGCCGATATGGGAGATCGCACACTCGGGTGACTGAGTGAGCATCACCAGTACGCGATCACCCGCCTGCAGTCCGAGCTCGCCAAGCAGATTGGCTAATTGATTGGAGTAGGCTTTTATCTGAGCAAAGCTGTAGTTGAGGACGCTGCCGTCTGAGGATTCGTGGGTTATGGCGATACGACAGGGATCCTCGGCCCAGCGATCGCAAACTGCGTCCGCGATATTGAAATGCGTTGGAATGTCCCACTTGAAGTTTTTACAAATCGCTTCGTAGCTGGTGCCGATTGGAAGATCCATAGTTATTCCTCACAGGTCCATGGGCAAGCTGTGCCTTAATCAGAGGCGCGTCGCCAAGTCGTTATCCTGCCCATCCATAACTGGCGGAGTGGCGTGGGTTGAATGGCTTTTTGGGTGTCAGCCTCTGTGGTCGTTTAGCCGTATAGCTCGCGTCGCTTTTTAAAGGCGGCTTTGACGCCCTCTTTTCGCAGGGTTTGAAAGAAATCTTTGAAGCTATCGAACTGATGGTAAATAGCATCGAGATCTGCCCCTCTACGTACAGAAGGCTCCATGCCCATATTTTCGAACCAAGTATTAGAAACTTCTTTCAGTATTGACAGGTTGTCGGAAGGAGCTCGGGCAATATGAGCCGCCAGAAGTGCAACTCGGGCATCCAAGTCTTCGTGTGCGACAACCTCATTAATCAGGCCAATTTTCTCAGCCTCATAGGCGTTAATCAGTCGTGATGTGTACAGCAGCTCTTTAGTCTTTCGATAGCCAATCAGCATGGGCCAAAACATAATTGACGGCGGTATTCCAAGGTCTCTTCCAGCGGGATGACCAAAGCGGGCTCGCTCGCTAACTACAGCTAAATCACAGACCCCCAGTAGTTCTCCCGCACCCGAAAGGCAGTCGCCCTGAACTTTGGCAATAATCGGTTTTGGGTAGCGCCACATTTTCATCCAGTAGTCGACAATGGTGTGGACGTCATCTCGATCTTTTCGAATATCAACATGGTCCGGGAAGTTGGCGGGATATTGTGATGTAATCCAGTGCTCCTCCCGCAGGTCATAGCCGGTGGAAAATGCTTTACCAGCAGCTTCGATGACAATAACGCCAATGCTATCGTCTTGGAGCGCGTCATCCAGTACGTTTTCTATCTCCCCCAAAACTTGCCAAGACAGAGGGTTGAGATCATCCGGCCGATTGAGTGTGATGGTGCAGACCCTTCCTTCCTGAGACGCCAAAATCATAGAATGTTTGCTCATGGTTTTTCTCCCGTACTCGCGGCGAGTTTACGCTTATGTCCCGGGGAATCTGGCATTGGGCAAAGGCACAGCCGGGACAGTCTTGTTTTTTTACAAAGCTTGGGGCGGTGCGCTAACAGCAACACTGAATATACGCAGATTCCCTCAGAACCGCCTATATTGAGTGAAATGAAGTGTGCAGCGTACACTGGCGCGTCAGAAGACTTTTTCGAGATGGCTAAGCTTCGTTGGATTGGGTAGACGCGCTTAGCTGGTGTCGATCTATATAGCCAACAATACATGCGCTCTAGTTGGAGGGCTGTCATTTTTTGCGGAATATCCATCGTGAAAATGGCGGTCAGCACCCGAGCAAGTCAAAGCCCCTCCGTTTGAGCTGCAGATACCGGGAAAGCTAATGTCACTGGAATTACAGGATGTTTCGCAAGTCGTTGATGGGCTATTACAGATTGCTCCAACCGACCTTGTCCTTGAGAAGGGGACCATGAACGTTCTGCTAGGCCCCACGTCTTCGGGCAAAACCTCTCTTATGCGGTTGATGGCGGGGTTAGACAAGCCCAGCACAGGGCGCATTTTTTCATCAGGTGTTGATGTCACACACCAGCGCGTACAGCAGCGCAACGTTGCAATGGTTTACCAGGAATTTATCAATTATCCGGGCATGACGGTTTATGACAACATTGCCTCTCCCCTGCGGCTGCAAGGCCAAACTAAGGTGGATGTCGACCGACAGGTGCGGGCTACGGCTGAGATGCTCAAGTTAACCCCGGTTTTGCAACGCAGGCCCCTCGATCTTTCTGGAGGACAACAACAGCGCTGCGCGTTAGCACGAGCGTTAGTCAAAGGGGCTGAACTGGTTTTATTAGATGAACCGTTGGCCAATTTAGATTACAAATTACGCGAGGAATTGCGTGCTGAAATTCCTAGAATTTTTGAGCAGGCGGGTAGTATTTTTGTTTACGCCACTACTGAACCTGAGGAGGCGCTATTGCTAGGTGGCAACACCGCGACACTTTGGGAGGGGCAAGTTACGCAATTTGGCTCAACACTATCGGTGTATCGTCAGCCTGAAACACTTACCACAGCAAGGGTTTTTTCGGATCCCCCCATGAATTCTATTGTCGTGACAAAAACCGCTGACACGCTGTCTTTAAACGATGGTGCGGTGTTGCGTGTTCGCAATCAGTGGGCTGTGCTTTCTGATGGCACATACACCCTAGGGTTTCGTGCGCATCATTTAAAGATTCTTTCACCCGAGACGGTTGAGCAAGCATCACAAGCATTTCAGTTGCGGTGTACTGTTGTCGCTATTGAGGTCACTGGGTCAGAGACATTTTTACATTTGCGTTACGGAGAGCTGATTTGGGTGGCCATTACCCCTGGCTTACAAAAAATGGCGGTCGGTGATGCTGTCGATGTGTGGCTCGACGTCGCTCAGCTCTTTTTATTTGACGGCGTAGGGTGTTTGGTTGCCGATGGCGCTGGCGTGATTTAGGGGACTGCTGATGGCTCAAATTACGTTGTCAAACCTTGCCCACACTTATGTCCCCGGCGGGGCGCATGAAAGTGATTTTGCCCTCAAGACCCTAAACCACGTTTGGGAAGAGGGCGGTGCTTATGCGCTTTTGGGACCTTCTGGGTGCGGAAAAACAACGCTGCTTAATATTATCTCCGGCTTGATTATGCCCTCCCATGGCCGCGTCTTGTTTGATGGTGTCGACGTGACTGCCTTACCTGCAGAAAAGCGAGATATAGCGCAGGTTTTTCAATTCCCGGTGGTCTACGACACCATGACGGTAAGAGAAAATTTGGCGTTTCCTTTAAAAAACCGCGGCCTAGCAATGCCTGACATTCAGGCCCGGGTGGCTTTAATCGCTGAAATGATAGGGCTCGAGAGTGTTCTTGATCAACGAGCTAGAGGTTTAACCGCCGACGCCAAGCAAAAGATCAGTCTGGCGCGGGGGATGGTGCGGGAGTCAGTTAATGCTATTTTATTTGACGAGCCCTTGACCGTTATCGATCCACAGTTGAAATGGGAGCTTCGCACACAGCTTAAATCTCTGCACCGTGAGTTTGGGCACACCATGATTTACGTGACTCATGATCAGGTAGAGGCGCTGACCTTTGCTGATACTGTAGTGATGATGCACGAGGGCCGGGTTCTGCAAATGGGCACACCGGAATCGCTATTTGAAACACCCGCGCACACTTTTGTCGGTCATTTTATCGGTTCCCCGGGCATGAACTTCTTTGATGCTCAAATTGAGGGATGTGATGCCATGATCTATGGCCAACGTATTCCGTTGGGGAGGCGCTATAAATCACTGTCAGGTCGCACTCAGGTAGGCATACGACCGGAATATATTCAGTTCACCAAAGAGGGAGGTTTACCCGCTGTAATAAAGCATATTGAAGATGTCGGGCGCCGACGTATTGTGCATGCAGAGGTTGCAGAATCCTTGGTCAAAGTAAGTGTGCCTGACGGATACTCCTTTGACACAACGATGGATCGGATAAGATTTAATCCCGACAAGATCAATATCTTTGTAGACGGCTGGCGGACTGAGGGTGAAGCGCTCTAATGGCAAAGACACAAAATAATAAAGCGTGGCTATTCGTATTGCCCGTCTTGGTCTTGGTGGCCTTTTCTGCAGTTATTCCTCTCATGACCGTTGTGAACTACGCGTTCAACGATACCTTCGGAAATAACCAATTTTTCTGGAACGGTTTGGGTTGGTTTGAAGAGATGGTGCGCTCAGAGCGGCTGCACGATGCGTTGGGACGTCAGATTGTGTTCACAGTTATTATTCTTGCGATTGAAGTGCCTCTGGGAATCTTCATTGCGCTCTGTATGCCCAAAAGAGGTTTTTTGGCGAGCCTTTGCTTGGTCCTTATGGCGTTGCCGTTACTTATCCCATTCAATGTTGTGGGGACAATCTGGCAGATTTTCTGTCGAATCGATATTGGCTTGTTGGGTCGGGCGATGTCGGCATTAGGGGTGGATTACAACTACACAAGCGATGCTTTCGATGCTTGGGTGACGCTGATTGTCATGGATGTCTGGCACTGGACGTCATTGGTGGCACTGTTGTGCTATGCCGGCCTGCAGTCGATCCCTAGCGCGTATTATCAAGCTGCCCGCATTGACCAGGCTAACCGGTGGGATATTTTTCGTTACATAGAGCTGCCGAAAATGTCTGGGGTACTGCTAATAGCGATACTGCTGCGCTTCATTGACAGCTTTATGATTTACACGGAGCCCTTTGTGGTGACGGGTGGCGGACCAGGAAATTCGACCACGTTCTTATCAATTGATTTGGTGAAAATGGCTATCGGGCAGTTTGATTTGGGTCCTGCTGCAGCATTTTCTCTCATGTACTTCCTCGTCATTCTCTTGATTAGCTGGGTCTTTTATAGCGTCATGGTGGCGCGTGATGCCGGGGAGGAGGGATAGTGCGTCTTCGTGGATCGACCCTCGTCATGACCGTATACCTCGGGTTTTTGCTACTGCCGATTTATTGGTTGGTCAGCATGAGTTTTAAGACCAATGAGGAGATTATTACTAATTTCACCTTGTACCCCGTGGAATTTACGTTACAGAACTACATAACAATCCTTACTGACTCCAGTTGGTATATGGGCTACGTCAATTCTTTAATCTACGTGCTGATCAACACATTGTTATCCATTGGCGTTGCGTTACCCGCAGCTTATGCCTTCTCTCGCTACCGCTTTATGGGGGATAAACATCTATTTTTCTGGTTGCTAAGCAATCGAATGGCACCCCCTGCAGTATTTGCTTTACCCTTTTTTCAGTTGTATTCATCGGTGGGTTTATTTGACACGCATATTGCTGTGGCCTTGGCTCATTGCTTATTCAATGTGCCGTTGGCCGTTTGGATTTTGGAAGGCTTTATGCGCGGTGTGCCCAAAGAGATCGATGAGACCGCGTATATTGACGGTTACAGTTTTGGGCGGTTTTTCATCAAAATTTTCATGCCATTGATCTCTAGTGGAGTGGGAGTTGCGGCTTTTTTCTGCTTTATGTTCTCGTGGGTAGAGTTGCTGTTGTCCCGAACGTTGACTGCCGTTGATGCGAAATCAATTGCTGCAACAATGACGCGCACGGTTTCTGCGTCAGGCATGGATTGGGGAGTACTGACCGCAGCGGGAGTGCTGACCCTTATTCCCGGGGCCGTCGTGATTTATTTTGTGCGTCACCACATTGCGAAGGGTTTTGCCCTGGGAAGGGTGTAATGACAAGCGTGCACTGGCGTTGGGTTTATGGGATTACGGCTTGCACTTTATGTGTGGGGTTAGGGGTTCTTTTTATATCTGTGCCCCGTGGGGAAGATGGCCTACAGTGGACTCAGCCACTTGTGCAGGGCGGGTGGATGGCTTGGACATTTCCCGTGGCTTTATTTTTTTATGGCATTGGTGCCGCTTTGGTGGTGTTTTCGATATTGGCAATTCGTTTTCCGGAAACACCGCGTCGAGGCATTTTGGGCATGCGAACAACCCGGGGTGATCGCTTATTTGTGACATTGTTAGGGTCCGCGTTTATCAATTTGGGGTGGCTCTTTTTTTTTGGAGCACCCTTAACTGGCGCTGCGATCGTATGCTTGCTTTTCGCACTGATCGTTTTTCGTTGGGTTTAGGCAATAACTGGCGTTCGGGCTCTCAGTGCGCCATCGGCGCAAATTGGCGATGATCCCAAGATCAAAAAGTCTTAGGAGTCTTGAACGACTTGGAGAACAGATATGCTAGAACACACTAAGAAATTTTTCGTTCCACGCTTGGCCATTTTGTTTTTGAGCGTGCCTGTTTGGGCCGGTATTGATGACGCACGAAATTTCCTTGATGCCGAGATAGGGACAACCTCTGTGTTGAACAGGGCCCAACAAGAGGCTGAAATGCAGTGGTTTGTAGATGCTGCTGAAGCTTTTAAAGGTATGAGCATTAAGGTGGCATCAGAGACCCTTACGACTCACGAATACGAAGCGAAGATCCTGGCACCGGCATTCACAAAAATCACGGGGATTAAGGTAACTCACGATTTGATCGGCGAGGGAGATGTTGTCGAGAAACTGCAGTTGCAAATGCAGTCGGGCCAAAATATTTATGATGCCTATGTTAACGATTCCGACCTCATAGGAACGCACTGGCGCTATCAGCAAGTTCGTAATCTGAGCGACTTCATGGCCGCGGAGGGGGCTTCTGTAACCAGCCCTCATCTAGATCTCGATGACTTTATTGGCACGAGTTTTACAACGGCGCCCGATGGCAAGCTTTATCAACTGCCTGACCAGCAGTTCGCAAATCTTTATTGGTTTCGTGAGGACTGGTTTAGCGATCAGAAGACGAGGCAAGATTTTAAAGCGCAATTTGGTTACGAACTGGGCGTCCCCGTAAATTGGACAGCATACGAAGATATCGCGGCATTTTTTACCGGTCGCGATATGAGTTACTTAGGCGGACCGAATCGGGTGTTTGGCAGCATGGATTACGGTAAAAAAGACCCCTCTTTGGGATGGCGGTACACCGACGCCTGGATGTCTATGGCTGGAATGGGTGACCATGGGCAACCCAATGGCTTGCCCGTGGATGAGTGGGGTGTGCGGGTTGATGATGACTCTCGTCCGGTAGGGTCATGTATGGCTCGAGGCGGTGCAACAAACGATGCAGCCGCGGTTTATGCGGTTACTAAGGCCATTGAGTGGTTGCAAAAGTATGCGCCCCCTGAGGCTGCTGGAATGGTGTTCAGCGAGGCAGGGCCTGTTCCCGCCCAAGGCCATATTGCGCAACAAATCTTTTGGTATACCGCTTTTACCGCTGACATGGTGAAACCGGGCTTGCCGGTCATGAATGCCGATGGCACGCCAAAATGGCGTATGGCGCCATCACCTCACGGGGCTTATTGGACTGAAGGCACCAAAGTGGGATACCAAGATGTGGGCTCATGGACCCTGATGAAATCCACCCCCGCTGATCGTGCTCAGGCAGCGTGGTTGTATGCACAGTTTGTAACGTCGAAAACCGTTGATCTGAAGAAGTCAGATGTTGGCCTTACTTTTGCTCGGCAGTCGACAATTGACAGCGAACATTTCACTCAACGTGCCACTCAACTAGGTGGGCTCATTGAATTTTATCGTTCGCCAGCGCGAACAGCGTGGTCCCCAACGGGCACAAATATTCCAGACTACCCAAAGATGGCTCAATTATGGTGGCAGAATATTGGTGACGCGATGTCTGGTGAAAAAACACCCCAAGAAGCACTCGATACATTGTGTGCCCAACAGGAAAAAGTCATGGCACGCATTCAAAGATCCGGCGTGCAAGGGAAGTTTGGCCCGCAGTTAAATACGCCTCAGGACCCCGAAATCTGGCTAGACGCTCCAGGTGCTCCCGTTGCAAAGCTTACTGATGAGCGGCCTCCAGGAGAGACGATAGCCTACGATAAGCTGCTTAAGTCATGGCAGCAGTGAAGCGGCTGGCCGACTACTTTGGACAGAAAACTGTTGTTCGCTGCATCCAAGTAAAAGCTGGCGGCTACTTATGCGCGTAGGCTGGTGTGTCGCGAGTTCGCGATGGGATCGTTCGGGTCAAGCGCATCCCTGTGTGCGGGGATAGCTATGCAACAACTGCGGTGGGTATCAGAAGCTCGAAACAGGCCCCCTTTGATGACGCCAGAAGCACAAGGTTACCCCCATGATCCTGCATGATTTTTTGACTTATCGATAGCCCCAGGCCTGTCCCGCCCTCACTCATTTTGGTGGTGTAAAAGGGCGTGAAAATTTTGTCCTTTAGCTTGTCATCAATCCCAGGGCCATTGTCGCGCACAATGATGCTGACGTTATTGCCCTTAAGACTTTGTGTAACGGTTAGCTCACCCCCCCCCTGTTTC
>ERZ1048068.451-NODE-451-length-38490-cov-6.165240_pt1 | contig 38490 bp, 38 predicted proteins | sample MGYA00383098_ERZ1048068 | MGnify/ENA primary metagenome ERZ1048068 (study PRJEB29581, sample SAMEA5548368) | metagenome | biome: marine; feature: coastal; material: water | depth 1 m | study: Short-term variability in the microbial, nano- and picoplankton dynamics... | reverse complement strand
ATATGAAAAGTGATTTGAATGACCTCAAAAAACTTACAATGGAATTGATGCAAAATGACAATTATAAAGATGTCCAAGAAAAAAATGAGCATTTGATTCAAAAAATATATAATGATCAATCTGCAAGTAGTTCTATTCAAGAAGAACAAGTTTTGGCGCTTTCGGAACACAACACTAATGAATCTTCAATTGAAATTATTGACACAAAAGAAAAATTTGATTTTATTGAAGATGTCCAAGAAGAGGAAGAAACCTTATCTTTACATGACAAAGAAATAGAATTGATAAAAAAATCTTTGGAACGACACAATGGAAAACGAAAACTTGCTGCAGACGAGCTTGGAATTTCGGAACGCACACTGTACAGAAAAATTAAACAATATGATTTATAAAGCGCTTCGCATTGGATTATTTTTTGGAGTTTTCGCTACATGCGTTGGGTGTGGGGCTTACTCATTTACTGGAATTTCTATTGATAGTGACACCAAAACTTTTCAAGTCAATTATTTTCAAAATAATGCTGCTTTGATTGAACCTGGAATTGAACGTGATTTTACTTTAGCACTTCAAGATATCATATTGAATCAAACCAATTTGGATCTTGTAAAATCTAATGGCGACATCATTTATGAAGGAGAAATTGTAGAATACCGCATATCGCCAACCACGGCAACTGCGAGCAATACAGCTGCTCAAAACAGATTGACAATTTCTATAAACGTTCGTTTTATTAATACAAATAACGAAGAAGCTGATTTTGAAAAACGATTTTCATTTTTTTATGACTACTCTGGAAGTGCTCAACTTATTGGCGCACAAAAAACAACCGCCATCACAGAAATATACGATCGTCTTACGCAAGATATTATAAATGCTTCGCTAGCAAATTGGTAGTATGAATACATTAAATTTTACAAAATTACTTCATTCACCTTCAACATTGAAGAAAAAACACATACCGTCGATTGAAGCAATTATTGAAGAATTTCCTTACTTTCAATCTGTTCGTGCTTTGCATTTAAAATCCTTAAAAAACAACGACAGTTACAAATACAATAAAGCTTTAAAAACCACAGCAGCATACACTACAGACCGCAGTATTTTGTTTGATTTTATCACTTCTGAAACATTTCTACAGAATATAGTTTCAGAACAAATAAAAAATAACCACGAAGGACTTAAAATGCTGGAAGTGAGCGATTTCCAAGACATCTCCAGCATGTCTCAAGGCACATCAGTAAGCACAAACCCTGAAACTGAGATTCTAGAAAAGGAGAATGAATCTGAAAAAAATACTTCTGAAATCCTAAATCTAGGTGCACCATTGAATTTTGACAAAAAAGATACCCATTCCTTTTCCCAATGGCTACAGTTGACAACGATAAAACCAATTGATCGATCCAGTGATGAAAAAAAACCGTCCGCCAAACAAACAAAAAACTTTGACTTGATCGACGCTTTTATCTCTAAAAATCCAAAAATAAAGCCTGTAAAAGAAGAAGGTGTTTTAGAAAATATTGCTGAAAGTCGAACTTCAGAACCCGAACAACTAATGACGGAAACCTTGGCGCGCATTTATGTGGAACAGAAAAACTACGAAAGAGCAATTCAATCCTACACCATTTTAAGTTTGAAATATCCAGAAAAAAGTAGTTTATTTGCAGACCAAATTAAAGCATTAAAACAATTACAAGAAAAAAATAAAAACTCATGAGTACGTTTTCAATATTTTTGGTATTAATAGTCATCGTCGCATTTTTATTGGTCGTAGTGATTATGGTACAAAATCCAAAAGGTGGCGGACTATCTTCTTCCTTTGGCGGTGGTGGTACCCAACAACTTGGCGGTGTCAAAAAAACAACAGATTTTTTAGACAAAAGTACTTGGGCACTTGCAACCTTATTGTTGGCTCTAATTCTTCTCTCAAACTTAGCAATTGGCGGTTCTGAGGGAAATTTAGAATCTAAAGCATTAGACCCAGACAGCACCTCAGCTCCAGCAGTTGAAGCACCTGCTGAGAACATTCCACTGACTGATGAAGCCAGTGAAGAATCTGAATAAAACGCACATCAATTCATACAAAATGTCAACACAAAGTTGACATTTTTTTTTCTACTGAAAGTTTGTCAGTTTCATTGTAATGGCACAATTTTAGTATTTTATAGAATCATAAAAATCAACTTAAAAATTAATTATGGCTTTAAAAATCAAACCTTTAGCAGACAGAGTTCTTGTTGAACCTGTGGCTGCAGAAACCAAAACTGCTTCTGGGATTATCATTCCTGATAACGCCAAAGAGAAGCCACAAAAAGGAAAAGTTGTTGCGGTAGGCGATGGCACAAAAGACGAAAAAATGACCGTTAGTGTTGGCGATACAGTCCTGTACGGAAAATATTCTGGTACGGAACTAAAACTTGAAGGTCAAGATTATTTAATCATGCGAGAGAGTGATATTCTTGCAATTGTTTAATTCATAAAAAAAGAAAAAAATGGCAAAAGATATTCAATTTGATATAGATGCACGCGATGGCCTAAAACGCGGTGTTGACGCATTGGCCAACGCTGTAAAAGTTACGCTTGGTCCAAAAGGAAGAAATGTAATCATCAGTAAAAGCTTTGGAGCACCTCAAGTGACTAAAGACGGTGTTTCTGTAGCAAAAGAAGTAGAACTAGAAGATGCACTTGAAAACATGGGTGCTCAAATGGTAAAAGAAGTAGCATCCAAAACCAATGATTTGGCTGGAGACGGTACCACCACAGCAACAGTTCTGGCACAAGCAATTGTAAAAGAAGGACTTAAAAATGTGGCTGCTGGCGCCAATCCAATGGACCTCAAACGCGGCATCGATAAAGCTGTGGAGGCCATTGTTAGTGATCTTGAAAAACAAGCCAAAAAAGTAGGAAACTCTTCCGAAAAAATCATGCAAATTGCCTCTATTTCAGCGAATAACGACAATACCATTGGCGAACTCATTGCTACAGCATTTGGGAAAGTCGGTAAAGAAGGAGTAATCACTGTAGAAGAGGCCAAAGGAACAGATACTTATGTTGATGTTGTAGAAGGGATGCAATTTGACCGCGGATACCTCAGCCCTTACTTTGTAACCGATTCCGACAAAATGATTGCGGACCTTGAAAACCCTTACATTTTATTATTTGATAAGAAAATATCAAACCTTCAAGAAATCCTTCCTATTCTGGAACCTGTAGCACAATCTGGTCGTCCACTACTGATTATTGCTGAAGATGTTGAAGGGCAAGCCCTTGCAACACTAGTTGTAAACAAATTGCGAGGCGGACTAAAAATTGCAGCGGTAAAAGCTCCAGGATTTGGCGATCGACGTAAAGCAATGCTTGAAGATATTGCAATCTTAACTGGTGGAACAGTAATTTCTGAAGAACGTGGTTTCTCTCTTGAAAATGCAGACTTAGACATGTTAGGAACTGCAGAAACTGTAACCATAGACAAAGACAATACAACGATTGTTAATGGATCTGGAAAAGCATCCGACATCAAAGCACGAGTAAATCAAATTAAAAGTCAGATAGAAAGTACAACAAGTGACTACGATAGAGAAAAACTTCAAGAACGTTTGGCCAAACTGGCTGGTGGAGTTGCAGTCCTTTATGTTGGCGCAGCAAGTGAAGTGGAAATGAAAGAAAAGAAAGACCGGGTAGATGACGCTTTGCATGCCACACGTGCTGCTGTTGAAGAAGGAATTGTTGCTGGCGGTGGTGTAGCGCTTGTACGTGCACAAAAAACACTTGAAAAAATTAGTGATGTCAATCTTGATGAAGTCACTGGAATTCAAATTGTTTCTAGAGCCATAGAAGCACCATTACGTACCATTGTAGACAATGCAGGTGGCGAAGGCAGTGTAGTCATCAATAAAGTTCTAGAAGGAAAAGGCGATTTTGGTTACGATGCCAAAAGCGACGCTTATGTAGATATGCTCAAAGCAGGTATCATCGATCCTAAAAAAGTAACGCGAGTGGCTTTGGAAAATGCAGCTTCTGTTGCTGGAATGATTTTGACCACTGAATGTGCACTTATAGATATCAAAGAAGATGCACCTGCCATGCCGCCAATGGGTGGCGGAGGCATGCCAGGAATGATGTAATTTCAATAATTAAATACATAAAAAAAGCGCTTCTAAGAGAAGCGCTTTTTTTGTAATTAGATTAATCAATTTGACTTGTGATCTGCTTGAATTTCTTCATCGCGGTACTTGCAACACGGATGTAAACCCTCATAAGCTTCATCTGTTGCTTTAATCGTTTTGGTGTCGTGCCCTGCCTCAGCTACTTTTGATTTTATGGCTTCTAAATCCACTTTGCGTTCATCATAAATAAGACTTAAATTCTGAGTTTTTACATTCCAAACAGCCGATTTTACGCCTTTGGTCTTGAGACATGCCTTTTCAATTCTGTTTTTACACATCATACATACACCATCGACTTCAATGGTTGCTTTGGTATTTTTGTTTTGTGCGAATCCTAAAAAGGATAACATCATCAATAGGATGGTATATTTTGTTGTTTTCATTGTTATGGTTTTTTAATTCAATTTAAATCGTAATCCCGCATAATACATACTCCCAAATATAGGGCCATACACAAAGGTACTATCAAAATTTGATCCAAACGGGTCATTGGCACTCAAAATAGGATTGCTTTGTTGTACATTCGTTACGTTTTCGCCACCCAAATACACCTCAAATTGATCAGAGAACACTTTAGCTACTTGCATATTGAGGGTAGAAAGCGAGGGTGAATAGTTAGGTAAACGAAATGCTTCTGGGCTTTGCATTGTTGATGAAAAACGCTGCTTACTCAACCAATTAAAGGTCGTGTCAAATTTCCATAATCCACCTTTATTTGTCACTTTTGATTCGTAAGAAATATTTGCAAAAATACGGTATTTTGGTGTAAGTGGTTTTTCTAATTCACCACTATTGTATTGCGTTTTTACGTCATAATATTTGTAAGCCGATTTAAAATCCAATCGCTCTATGGGCGAGTAATTGAACTCTACTTGTAAACTACGTGCATAGCTATTACCATCAAGGTTATAAAAATTAATTTCTGTCGGTTTTTCATAATCCACTACTACTTGATTTTGAAAATCAGTTTTGTAATAATCGACAGCGATGTCTGCTTTACGTCCAAACAATTGAAATCCTTGCAAAAAAGAAACACCATAATTCCACGCAATTTCTGGATTTAAACCATAAATAGGTCCATTTTCGCTTTGAATATTGATGCTACGTGAAGACGCAAAGAGCTTTTGATTTTCTGTGAAAATATTGGCCGACCGCTTCCCTCGACCAAAAGAAAAGCGCAAAGCGGACTTTTCCCAAGGCGTATAACGCCCATGAAATCGAGGCGTGATGAAAGTGCCCAACAAATTGTGATGATCGATCCTCACCCCAGCCGTCAGGTTGATATCTTCCAGATTATCAAATGAATATTCAAAAAAACCGCCTACAGAGTTTTCTTTTCTAGAATAATTCGTTGTGTTTACAAACTCGCTGTAGGAGTCGTGCGAAAAACCAATCCCAGTTTTTATTTTATGTCGTGAATCGCTAATGATAGAATTATATACCAAATTGGTATAGAAACTTCTATGGCCAATATCATAAGTTCTACTCCCAAAATAGGAGTCTTGCTCATGATTGCTGTAAGCCAATTGAAAACCCAAACGCTGATATGGAATTTCTGGATTGACATAACCCAATTTTGCTGAAAACTCATGACGTTTGGTATCAACTTCACTACCCCAGACACTACCCCCAAATTTATGAACCGAGGGATCATATGCAATCTGTCCAGACTGTTTTTGATCATCCAAAAAACGAGCATTAAAAAACCCGATTAACCCTTTTTCTTGATTGATATATTGCCACCTATTCATGATGTTTATTTGATTGCCAACAGGGAGATCCAAAAAAGAATCGTTATTGTTGTCAAATTTTTCACCTCGTCTATCGGCATGTATATACAGTCCTGAACTCCATTTTTCGTTCAATTTAGTATTGAAATGTGTGTTGAGTTCGAGACGACCATTGATTGAACCATAAGCATTCACAAATAGTTTTTTATCAGTCAAAGGTTTGACCAACTCTGCATTGATCTGTCCAGCAATACTTTCAAAGCCATTAATCACACTTCCTGCACCTTTGGTGACTTGTATGCTTTCGACCCATGTTCCTGGAATAAAACTCAATCCATAGGCCTGTGATGCTCCTCGTACAGAAGGCACATTTTCCGTAGTAATCAATATATAGGGACTGGTGAGCCCCAACATTTTGATTTGTTTGGTTCCGGAAATAGCATCTGAAAAATTAACATCAATCGATGGATTGGTTTCAAAACTTTCAGAAAGGTTACAACAAGCCGCTTTGAGCAACTCTTTACTACTAATGGTAGTGATGTTTTGTGCCGCGATATAAGATGTTGCTGAGGCCTTTTTTCGCGTAGTTACGGTGACTTCTGCTAAGTCATCTGTAGCTTCCAACAAAATATGAATAACGGTGTTTGGATTTGTTACGTCAATGGTTTTTGACTTATACCCAACGTAACTTATCACTAGTGTTTTGTATGTACTTTCATAGGGCAGTGTAAAATTGCCGTCTATATCTGTGATGGTGCCCACCGAAGTTCCTTCCCAAATCACATTGGCGCCAGCCAGTGGAAGATGTTTACCCTGTGCTGAGGGCTCCATAACCATACCTTTGATTTTATCTTGAGCAAAAAACAAAGTGGGTATGAAATAAAATATGATGAATAGGTTTTTCATTATTATAAATTTAGAATTATTTTTAAAGAATTAATGTTTGCACAACAATGCATACATCAAACATCCAACTTGCATTGAACATATAAAAATTACTCTAAAATCAAATGAGAAAAACTTGATCCCGTACTTGGATATCCGCTATCAATGGCGGGGGATTGTAGCTCGAATAATAATGTTTTGTTGTGGTTTCAAAAATGAACTCAACAGGTGTTTCTAAAGTTGAAACAACCACAAATGTCGCTAAAGACGGAAATGCGGATGAAAGGGCAGACTGGTAGTTGTTAAATCCTTCAACAACGAGACTGAGATTGGAACAACACGATTTTTTATTCAATTTCGCAGCATCATCAGAAGCAAAAACACAGCAGGATTCTGGTGTTGAAATTACTGAAACTTCTACCAAGTTTGAACCGCAGTAATGCTTTTCTATTTTAAAAGAAAACGAGGCCAATACCACAGCAAAGGCCATAACCGTAGACACTATTCTTGAAAAAACAGATGGTTTCATACCGCAAAGTTATAAATATTTAGATAAATGAAGATTATGATGCTGTTTTATTATAAGAATTTTAACTATAGTTTAATCTTATGATTTTTTACATTTACCAAAAATTGATGCATGGCTTTTAAAAATTTAAAAACCAAAATAACAGATCTTGTTGAAAACTCGAGCAAAGTAGAAGACGCTCTGCTACACATTTGTACGTTGCTAAAATCGGAAGTTTCTTACTACGATTGGGTGGGCTTTTATTTCAAAAATGGTAATAAAAACGAACTCAAACTAGGGCCCTATGCTGGTACACCCACCGATCATACCATCATCCCATTTGGAAAAGGAATTTGTGGCCAAGTAGCCGTGAGTAACAAAAATTTTGTGGTCCCGGACGTCCAAGCACAAGACAACTATATTGCCTGTAGCATTAGTGTAAAATCTGAAATTGTAATCCCCATATTTGTCAATGGCGAAAATGTTGGGCAAATCGATATTGACTCGAACACTTTAGACCCTTTCAGCAAAAAGGACGAAGATTTTCTAGAATTTATCTGTACAAAAGTGGCTACACTGCTGTAGATGTTAATAACTCTTGGTTTTGTTTAAAAATTATCTGTTTTTTAAGTATAATCAAGATTAAATTTGGGGTTTATTTTCCTATTTTTGAAGCTTATAATTTTCACTAAAAATGAGTCAAAACAAAGCAATTTCTTCGGCATTAATTTCGGTTTTCAGTAAAGATGGACTTGCCCCCATTGTCAAAAAATTAAACGAACAAGGAGTCACCATATATTCAACTGGTGGCACACAAAAATTCATCAATGATCTTGGGATTGATATTGTACCCGTAGAAAACGTCACAGATTACCCTTCCATATTGGGTGGCCGTGTAAAAACTTTACATCCAAAAATATTTGGCGGCATCCTCAACCGTCAAGACAATTCGTCTGATGTAGAAGAAATGAAAAGCTTCAATATCCCACAAATTGACTTAGTGATTGTAGACTTGTACCCCTTCGAAAAAACGGTAGCTTCTGGCGCAAGCCATCAAGACATCATTGAAAAAATTGACATAGGCGGAATTTCACTTATTCGTGCAGCAGCCAAAAACTTTAAAGACGTTTTGTGTGTATCCTCAGTTGATGATTATGCGGAACTCTTAGAACTGATTTCAAAAGATAATGGAATAGTATCCTACGAAGACCGCCAACGCTTTGCTGCAAAATCTTTCAATGTATCATCGCACTACGATAGTGCAATTTTTAATTATTTCAATCAAAATAATGATGAAGTGGTTTTGAAATTAAGCGAACAAAATGGCAAAACTTTACGCTACGGCGAAAACCCTCACCAACAAGGGTTTTTCTTTGGCGATTTTGATGCAATGTTTGATAAATTACACGGAAAAGAACTCAGTTACAACAACTTACTCGATGTAGACGCTGCTGTAAATTTAATGAATGAGTTTTTAAATGAAGCACCAACATTCGCCATCCTAAAGCACAACAACGCTTGCGGTTTGGCACAACGTGACACACTTCACCAGGCCTATGTAGATGCATTGGCAGGAGATCCTGTCTCTGCTTTTGGAGGTGTTCTAATTTGTAATACTGAACTAGATTTGGCCACAGCAGAAGAAATCCACAAACTGTTTTGTGAAGTCGTCATTGCACCAAGTTTTAGTGCCGATGCTTTAGCTCTTTTAAAAGGCAAAAAGAATAGGATTTTACTCATTCAGAAATTAACTGAATTACCCAAAAACTCTGTGCGCACATGCCTTAATGGATATTTGGTACAAGACAAAGATGGTATTACAGATTCTGTAGACATGCTAGAAACCGCCACAACATTGAGTCCAACAGAAAATGAAGTTGATGATTTATTGTTTGCTTCAAAACTTTGTAAACACACCAAATCGAATACGATTGTTTTGGCCAAAAACAAACAATTGTGTGCAAGTGGTACAGGACAAACAAGCCGTGTAGATGCATTGAACCAAGCCATTCACAAAGCACAATCTTTTGATTTTGATCTCAAGGGTGCGGTAATGGCTAGTGATGCCTTTTTCCCTTTTCCTGACTGTGTAGAAATTGCCAACAAAGCAGGGATCAAAGCGGTGATTCAGCCAGGAGGATCAATAAAAGACCAACTTAGCATAGATTATTGCAATGAAAACGAAGTGGCAATGGTTTTTACAAAAACACGTCATTTTAAACATTAAAAAAATACTTTTTTGGAGATTGACTAAAATTTATTTTTAGTACATTTACAGCTAAGCACATTTTTTTAGAACACCAACATAATTTTTACTTCCTATGGGATTTTTTGACTTCTTAACCGAAGAAATTGCCATCGATTTGGGTACAGCCAATACACTCATCATCCACAACGACAAAGTTGTTATAGACAGCCCTTCTATAGTTGCCAGAGATCGGGTTTCTGGTAAAATCATTGCCGTTGGGAAAGAGGCCAATTTGATGCAAGGTAAAACACATGAAAACATCAAAACAATCCGTCCTCTTAAAGATGGAGTTATTGCCGATTTTGATGCTTCTGAGCAGATGATCAGCATGTTTATCAAAAGTATTCCAGCACTTAAGAAAAAATTATTTGCGCCATCATTGCGTATGGTCATTTGTATTCCATCAGGAATCACTGAAGTGGAAATGCGGGCAGTAAAAGAATCTGCTGAACGCGTCAATGGCAAAGAAGTATACCTCATTCATGAGCCCATGGCAGCAGCCATCGGAATTGGTGTAGACATCATGCAACCTAAGGGAAATATGATTGTAGACATTGGAGGTGGAACAACAGAAATTGCAGTAATTGCACTTGGTGGAATTGTATGCGACAAATCTGTGAAAGTTGCCGGTGATGTGTTTACCAATGACATCATATATTACATGCGTACACAACACAATCTTTATGTTGGTGACCGCACTGCTGAAAAAATTAAAATACAAATTGGTGCGGCTACAGAAGACCTCGAACTTCCACCCGATGAAATGAATGTTCAAGGACGAGATTTACTTACAGGAAAGCCAAAACAAGTTCAAATTTCGCACCGTGAAATTGCAAAAGCATTAGACAAATCAATTCTTCGGATTGAAGATTCCGTCATGGAAACGTTGTCTCAAACGCCACCTGAACTTGCAGCAGATATCTACAATACTGGGATTTACCTCGCTGGTGGTGGATCGATGCTAAGAGGACTTGACAAACGCTTGTCGCAAAAAACAGATCTCCCCGTCTACATTGCCGAAGACCCGCTTAGAGCTGTTGTTCGTGGAACAGGTATTGTTCTAAAAAATATCGCAAAATATAAGAGTGTCTTGATCAAATAGCCATTGAGTCATGCAGCAACTCCTAAACTTCTTTTTTAAAAACAGGACAAGTATCTTGTTTTTAATCTTGTTTTTTATAGCATTTGCTCTAACCACTCAGGCGCATGACTACCATAGAGTAAAATTTATCAACTCTGCAAATCAAATCTCGGGGAGTATCCACGGCGCCTTTGCCAAAGTTGGAAATTATTTTTATTTGAAAGAAGAAAACGCGCTACTTTTGGAAGAAAACAACTACCTGAAATCTGCTGTATTTAATACGCTAGCCAAACAGTCAGAAAACGTAAATATTGAAGAAAAATTCCAGTTAACTCCTGCTTTGGTCAACAAAAATAGCTACCGGTATTTGGACAATTACATCACGATCGACAAAGGTGAACGTGACAGTATTAAGGAAGATTTTGGTGTAATTACTGCCAAAGGTATTGTTGGTGTTATTGATAAAACATCCGCAAAATATGCACGAGTACTTTCCATTCTAAACACCAAAAGCAAAATTAATGCAAAACTGAAACAAAGCAATCATTTTGGAACCTTGGGTTGGGACGGAGTACACCACAACATTGTACAACTAAATGACATCCAAGATTTAGCTACAATAAATATTGGCGACACTATTGTGACCAGTGGTTTTTCTTATACTTTTCCTGAAAACATTCCAATTGGTGCGGTAGAATCTTATCGACTCAACGACACAAAAGACCTCTACATTATCAATGTTCGGCTGTTTAATGACATGACCAATTTGCGCCATGTTCATGTGATTGAAAATACAGATTTAGACTCATTACAAACATTAAACCCAATCAATGAATAGCATGTTATTTTCAAACATAGTACGGTTTGTTGTATTGGTTCTCCTACAGGTACTCATTTGCAATCAAATGAATTTTTTGGGAAGTCTTAATCCCTACATTTATATTTTATTTATTTTACTGTACCCTGTAAAAAACAACCGATTAAGTTTTATTTTTATCAGTTTTTGTCTTGGGCTTATTATTGATTTATTCCTAGATTCTGGCGGAGCACATGCAGCTGCTTGCGTCACCATTGCATATATAAGACCAGTATTTTTAAAATCCTCTTTTGGTGCTGCTTATGAATATCAAGCCATCAAATTTAACGACTCTGATTTGCTCCCGCGCATTGTTTATTTTGCTATGATGATACTTATTCATCATTTTATTTTATTCATCCTGATTGTTTTTGACAATTCAAAAGCAGGATTGGTGGTCTCTAGAGCTTTAAGCTCGGCGCTTTTTACACTTTTTCTCACATTGACATTGCACACACTTTTTAGTCGAAAAGAAAAATGAGAAAGGTATTACTCTTAGGACTTGTTATTCTTACCGGCATCACATTCGTTGGAAGATTATTTCACTTACAATTGTACCAAGGTCAAGCCAACAACCTTGAGGATGATAATGCCATCCGCAAAATATACCAATACCCAAAACGTGGATACATATACGATCGCAATGGAAAATTACTGGTTGCCAATCAACCAACTTATGATGTGGTAGTGATCCCCAGAGAAGTTGAAGCCCTAGATACTTTATTGTTTTGTTCACTACTTAATATTGATAAAACTCAATTTTTAAAGTCATACAATCGTGCAAAGCGATATTCTCCTCGCTTACCCTCCGTTTTTTTATCACATCTTTCCAAAGAAGATTATGCTTTTTTGTCTGAAAAACTAAGAAAATTTAAAGGATTTTATGTCCAAAAAAGAGCTGTACGCGACTACCAAACAGAAATTGGAGCTAATGTTTTGGGCTATATAGCAGAGGTAAATCCTGATAACCTTTCAGAAGATGGTTATTATAAATTAGGTGATTTGATTGGAAAGCAAGGCGTTGAAAAATCATACGAGAATGTTTTAAGGGGCGAAAAAGGGGTGAAATACATTCAAAAGGACATCTATAACAGAGATATAGGATCGTACAAGAATGGCCAATTTGATACACTTCCCATTCCTGGAAAAAACATTACACTTACCATAGACGCAACACTGCAAGAATATGGCGAAAAATTGATGCAAAACAAAATGGGGGGTATTGTTGCCATTGACCCTAGCTCAGGAGAATTGTTGAGTATCGTTTCTGCACCATCATACAACCCAGCATTGTTGGTCGGAAGAGAACGCTCAAAAAATTACACTAAACTCTACACAGATTCTATTTATAGACCACTTTTTGACAAGGCACTCATCCGAATGCATGCAGCGGGGTCGCCTTTCAAAACCCTTGTTGCCCTTGCCGCATTACAAGAAAATGCGATTTCAACAAAAGAAACCATTTATTGTACCGAAAGCTATGTTTACGGAAAAAATAAACGAACTATGGGATGCCATTGTGGTAGGGGGTACAGGAATTTATATTCCGCTATAAGCAAATCATGTAATTCCTATTTTGCAACAGCTTTTAGAAAAACTATTGACAAGCACGAGAATGCAACTATCGGAATGAATATTTGGAGCAATCACATAAAAAGTTTTGGACTCGGCAACTTCTTAGGAAATGATTTGTCTGTTGGGAAAAAAGGGAATATCCCCGATGGCGCCTATTATGATGCTTGGTATCCCGATTTTAGATGGGGCGCCACCACCATTCTATCAAACGCGATAGGGCAAGGTGAAATTTTAGTCACGCCAATTCAATTGGCCAATATGACCGCAGCCATCGCCAATAGGGGATTTTATTACACGCCTCACATCATCAAAGCTATTGAAAACGAATCTATAGATGAAAAATTTACCATCAAAAAAGAAACCACGATTGATCCTGCACATTTTGATCCCATTATTGAAGGTATGCACGGAGTCTATACAAATGGGACCGCAGGGTTTTTAAAAGTCCCAGGAATTCAGATTTGTGGTAAAACAGGTACAGCCGAGAATTTTACAAAAATTGACGGCATCAAAACACAACTCACGGACCACTCTATTTTTGTGGCATTTGCACCAAAAGACGATCCAAAAATTGCCATTGCTGTACTAGTAGAAAATGGATATTATGGTGCTCGTTGGGCCGGACGAATTGCAAGTTTGATGATTGAAAAATACCTGAAAGATGAAGTCAGCTTAAAGTATATGGAACAACTTGTTTTGAACAAAAGTTTAGAAGAAGAATACCTCAAACCTTACAGTGGAAAACCCTTTAAAATTAATCAATAATGAACCTTAATCGTGCAAATAGCTTTCAACTGGACTGGTTAGTCGTTCTGATATACTTGGCACTCGTAATGTTTGGTTATTTTAATATTGTTTCGGCAGCTACAGACGGAGCATTTAGCTCATATTTTGACCTGTCTGCACCCTACGGAAAACAAACTGTTTTTATTGGTCTTTCACTGATTTCTATTGTGCTAATATTGTCTATTGACGCCAAATTTTATGAACGCTTTGCAAGTATAATTTATCTGCTTTCTTTAGCGGCACTTGCTGGACTTTTTCTTTTTGGAAAAAAAGTAAATGGCGCCTTGTCTTGGTATGAAATTGGTGGCGCTACTTTGCAACCTAGCGAATTTGCGAAATTTGCAACAGCCCTCGCTGTTGCCAAATATGTGAGCGACTTACAAACCAATATTAAAAATAGCAAAGACCAACTTCAAGCCGCACTGATTGTAGCTGTTCCAGCCATCTTGATTTTATTGCAAAATGATGCGGGTAGTACCCTTGTTTTTGCCGGACTAATCTTTGTATTTTACAGAGAAGGTATTCCTCAAAAGTACATTCTTTTTGGCACTACGCTTTTGGTTATTGCTGTTGCAACACTTAAATTTTCTGCACTAATTGTAACAAGTGTGCTTGCGGCTTGTCTTCTAATTTATCAACTACTACTCAAGCGTAAAAAAAAGAAAATATCTGGCACTTTACTGGTGCTTATCTTGTGCTCAGGTCTAAGTTTTGGAACCGAATGGAGTTTTGACAACGTGTTACAAAAACACCAACAAGATCGAATAGAACTTTGGCTACGACTTGAAAAAGATCCAGAAAAATTAAGAATCATGAGGCGAAATATTTCTTACAACCTTAATGAATCTGAAAAAGCCATACGCTCAGGGGGATTTACTGGAAAAGGATTTAAAGAAGGAACGCGAACCAAAGGAAAGTTTGTCCCTGAACAACACACCGATTACATTTTTAGTACCGTTGCCGAAGAATGGGGCTTTTTGGGCAGTAGTACTGTTGTTATCCTTTTTGTTGTATTGATTGGGCGTATTTTGTTCCTTGCCGAACGCCACAAATCACAATTCAGCAGGGCCTATGGCTATGGCGTTGCCTCTATTATTTTTGTACATTTTTTAATCAATATCGGAATGGTTATGGGGCTCGTCCCAACAATTGGTATTCCACTACCCTTTTTTAGTTACGGAGGATCTGGGTTATTGGCCTTTACAATTTTAATTTTTATTTTTCTGAAACTAGACGCCAATCGCCTTAACGTTTGGTAAAAAATTGGGGGGGATTAATTTTTCTTTAAATCAAGTTTTTCGGCGAAATAATCACAAAAATCTTTCATCGTTGCAGTCATTTTTTCGTCTTGTGTGGCACGCATAAAAGTAGAACTCATGGCTACTAAAGTTTGATGAAAAAACAACTTCATTTCATCAACAGGCATGTCTTTTGTCCATAAATCGATGCGTAAAGATTCTTGTGCTTTGGAATCCCAAACAGAAAGGAAAATGGCTTTGGCTTCTGCATTGGAAATTCCCCCATCCTCTGCAGTCCAATTTAATTTTTCTGGGATACGGTTTTCATCCAATTCAACATTCAATTCTATTCTTGATGTGTGTGTTTTAGCCATTATTTTCTGGGTTTGTATTTTGCTTTATTAAAAATTGATTGCGCATTCATTTGAAGCATTTGTAGGACAGATGTATCATTATTTTCCATGTACGAACGAACGATTTGCCAACCGATGTATTGTCCTATTGCACCTGGCGATTCGCTATCGAGTTCCAAATTGAAACGCGAAAAAGGAGCTGGTGCAATAAAACGTCCAACAAGTTTATCATCGGTACTATACAGCAGTTCGTTTTCGACAAAATATTGCCAAATGTAAAATTCATTGTCTTGAGTCCACAAAAATTCCTCAGGGGTGTATCCTACCTTTGTTTGATCTGTTGCATTAGGCACCCAAAGGTCTTTTAGGTATAATTTTTTTCCCTGATAAATTAGTTCTTCCAAGAAAGTATGTCGCCTAGGTTGATTCAAAAAACGAGATGCATATGCATCCGCAAGATCCATTACGATCTGATCTTTCTTTAGGTTTTTTCTGATATACTTATAAAAACTATCATAAAACTCATGATCCGTACCTAAATAATTATCAATCCCAATAAGAACAATAGAATCGGTAACAATGACTTTATTGCGGTAATCAACATCAGAAAATACTGTGATCACGCGTGGTTTTTTAAAGGAGGGATTGTAATATTTAATGTGTTTGAACAGCGACTTTACTCCTGCTTCCGTAGGTTCAAAATCTGAAAAAACACTGTCAACTGACTTTTGAATCAACTTTTGAATAGGGTCTTGTGTACGTTCCAAAAAAATAGAATCAGGAGTTTGTTTAGGAAACAAAAAGGGGTATTGTGTTTTCAAAGTAGGTAAGCTCTCTTTAGTTGATTGCATAAAAACTTTATCGAAACGTTCAACTTTTAATTCCATTGGAACAGCTTCAACCTCTTTTTTGAGTTTTGAATTTTTGTCACATGACATTAAAAGCGTCATAAGAAGAGCGCTTAGTACAACATAACATTTTGGATATAAACGATCTTTAAAAACCATTTTTTCTTTTTGGAAAATTCTTTTACAAAGGTAATTAATCTCATGCTAATGCAACACCTAAACATCAAAATGAAACGAGTTAGGGGATAAAAACTCAAGAGACTAAAAAAAATACTGCCCCCTACACATCAAAATGTTAATTGAAATTTAAATTATTGCTAATCTGAGTCAAAATGTTTCAAAGATGAAAGGAATAGTTTATTTTTGTACAACACCCATAAATTATAACAAATATATGAACACAAACGCTGTCGTGAAGCACATTACAGATTGGTTAAAAAACTATGCTGATAAGGCCGGAATTAAAGGATTTGTGGTTGGTATTTCTGGAGGGATTGATTCAGCTGTAACCTCAACACTTTGTGCGCACACTGGCTTGGATGTGTTGTGTTTGGAAATGCCCATACATCAAGATAAAAATCATGTTAGTCGTGCTCAAGAGCATATTCATTTTTTAAAAAATAACTTTTCTAATGTACGCTCATCTCAGGTAGATTTAACCCCAGTTTTTGAGTCCCTAAAATCTGAAATGGACATCAACAAAGATCAAAAAAGAGTAGATATGGCTTTGGCCAACACACGCGCTCGCTTGCGGATGACCACCCTTTATTACTATGCAGGACTACATGGATTTTTAGTTGCTGGAACCGGTAATAAAGTTGAAGATTTTGGGGTTGGTTTTTACACAAAATATGGTGATGGCGGTGTAGATTTGAGTCCAATTGCCGATTTATTAAAATCAGAAGTTTATGCTTTAGGTGCAACGCTAAAAGTTCCCAAAAGCATTATGGAGGCAGCGCCAAGCGATGGTTTGTTTGGTGATGCACGTACCGATGAAGCACAAATTGGTGCTTCTTATGACGAGTTAGAATGGGCTATGAACATGAAAGATAAGGGTAGAAATGAAAATGATTTTGAAGGTAGAAAAAAAGAAGTTTTTGCGATTTTCAACCGATTCAATACCGCCAATGCACACAAAATGAATCCAATTCCAGTGTGTATGATTCCAGAAACTTTGAAACAATAAGTCATGATAAGGGTTCTTGTAGCAGATCATCAACCGATTGTGAATTATGGAATCCGAATGCTTTTTGAAAACTCCAATGATATCAAAATTGTGAGTACCGTCAATACTGCTAAGCAACTCATCAATTACTTAAAAAAAGGTAATGTAGACCTTGTATTAATGTCTATGGATTTGCCCGACAAAAATGGTATTACAATTTTAAGAACCATAAAAAAAAATTACAACAATGTTCGGGTGATTATTTTTACTGCTCAACCAGAAAATATTTATGCATCAAGCGGAATAAGGGCTGGGGCATCAGGATTTTTATCGAAAACAGCAACAACGAGCACCATCAAAAAGGCCATCCTTAAAGTATATAAAGGGGGAATGTACGTCACTAATGCTATGGCTCAGAAATTAACTTTTGACAAGAATCAAAACGATACAGATTTGTACCACAAGCTTTCTATGCGTGAAATTGAAGTTTTGAAGCTGATATGCAATGGAAAGAAAAACAATGAAATCGCAGATGAACTAAACATCAACCCAAAAACAGTAAGCACCTATAAATCTCGGCTGATGGAAAAGTTAAATGTAACCAATTTGATTTCTTTGATTGATTTGGGCCGACAAAAAACCTAAAGTACTCTGTTGAGTTTTCTTGAAAGCAATCTTTTAAGGTTAGAATAATTCAAAACATCTTCCAAAACACTAGTATGATCTGACGAATTTTCATGAGTGGCTGCTTTAAACTCATTCACTTTTAGATCAATTAAAAAACAGCGCAGATTCAATATTGTTTCACTGACCAATTGTGCCACATTGAAATCTTTTCGTTTTGGAAAAATATTATTTTTTTCCCAATTATGAAGTCTATACCGCTCGTCATTCATCAAAATATCAGAGACGAAAGGAACCAACTTTGGGTCGAGTTCATGCATGAAATTTTCTATACTGAACGTTTCATTTTGGTTCAAGTAATCAATAATCAAATAGTAAATGGTTTTAAAATTTTCGTTCCCAAATTGCATTTCATCTTCTTGAAGATCTAAGTAGATTTTTTCAAAAACTTTAGCTTTATGAATAACGGGTTCAAGAACTAAATCACCTTCATCGTTCTCTTTTAAAATTAAATCTTCGAAATCCTCTGTTCGACTGCCATACAACAATAAAATTTCGATGATTTTTTGTTCTAATTCATATTGAACATCAACCTTTTTGGTAGGTGTTGTTGCTTTGACAACATCAAAAGCTTTCTTTTTCTTTTGTGCGGTTTTACTGGCATCCAATTGGGCTTTTTTGCTCATTTGTGCCAATGTGCTAAAGAGAACTTCCTCACTAATGTCCATAATTCTGGCACATTCGCGGATGTAAAGTTCTTGCTTTATTTGATCGGCAATTTTGGAGATACTGGTTACCATATCACGAATCAACTCTGCCTTAGCAATGGGGTCGTTGTTTGCCTCCTCCATAAGCAATGAAGCTTTATAGGCAATAAAGTCTTTGGCATTATCTTTAAGATATTTTTGCAGTTCTTCCAGCGTGTTCTGTTTGGCAAAGCTATCGGGGTCTTCTCCTTGAGGAAACGTACAGACCTTTACATTCATGCCTTGTTCCAAAATCAAATCAATTCCGCGCAATGAGGCACGAATTCCTGCTGCATCACCATCAAAAAGAACCGTAATATTTTTGGTTAGACGATTGATGAGGCGAATTTGATCTGAAGTTAAAGCAGTACCCGAAGATGATACCACATTTTTGATGCCTGTTTGATGAAATTGAATCACGTCTGTATAGCCCTCAACTAAATAGCAGTTGTCTTCTTTGGCAATGGTTTGTTTGGCATAATAAATACCATAAAGTACTTTGCTTTTGTGGTAAATATCACTTTCAGGAGAATTTAGATATTTGGCGGCTTTTTCATTTTTCGCCAAAATACGTCCACCAAATCCCAAAACGCGCCCAGACATGCTGTGGATAGGAAACATCACTCGGCCCTTGAATCGATCAAATTGTTTTTCTTCTTTGACAATGGTCAGCCCTGTTTTTTCTAAATATTTTAGTTGATATCCTTTTTTTACAGCCGCATCTGTAAAACCACTCCACTCGTCTAATGAATATCCTAATTGGAATTTATTGATAGTGTCATCGGTAAATCCGCGTTCTTTGAAATAACTTAAACCAATGGCTTTTCCTGCATCGGTTTTGTGCAGTATATTTTGAAAATAAGTGTTGGCATATTCACTCACCAAATACATACTTTCTCGCTCACCTGCTGCTTCTTTTTCGGCATCAGACTGAACGGTTTCTTCAATTTCAATGTTATATTTTTTGGCCAGATATTTAATGGCTTCTGGATAAGTAAAATGCTCGTGCTCCATCAAAAAAGAAACTACTGTACCCCCTTTACCAGTAGAAAAATCTTTCCAAATTTGTTTGACAGGAGAAACCATAAAACTTGGTGTACGCTCTTCACTAAAAGGGCTAAGCCCCTTGAAATTACTCCCCGCTTTTTTTAATTGTACGAAATCACCAATGACCTCCTCTACACGAGCCATGTCGAACACCTGATCTATGGTTGCTTTTGATATCAATTAAATGGGCTTATTTGATGAATAAAAATTTGTCGAATTGTAAAGATATAAAATCTTCACTAGTAAAAAGAAAAAAGAAGTTTGGCTTGTGTTATAATGCTATTTATTGCGATCAATAACATAGTTGACCATCAAAATAAGGGCATCTTTATATTCCGATTTTGGGTAATGTTCAATAAGTTGAAGGGCTTCTTTTTGAAATTGTTTCATTTTTGAAACTGCATAATCCAATCCACCTTGTTGTTTTACGAAAGCAATAACTTCTTTAACGCGTTTGGGATTTTTGTTGTGGGTTTTAATGGAATTAATGAGCCAATCATGCTCTTTTTTTGAGCAATTATTCAGCACATGAATCAAAGGAAGTGTCATTTTTTGTTCTTTAATATCTATTCCTGTGGGTTTTCCAATTTTTTCATTTCCATAGTCAAACAAATCATCTTTGATTTGAAAGGCCATGCCTATGAGTTCGCCAAATTTTCTCATGGTTTCAACCTCATTGGAATGAGGTTTTATGGAGGCAGCACCCAAACTACAACATGCAGCAATAAGCGTTGCTGTTTTCTGACGAATAATTTCGTAATATACTTCTTCTGTAATGTCTAGTTTTCGTGCTTTTTCTATCTGTAACAACTCTCCTTCACTCATTTCACGAACGGCAACAGAAATTATTTTTAGCAAATCAAAATCATTGTTATCAATACAAAAAAGTAATCCTTTTGATAAGAGAAAATCGCCAACCAAGACTGCAATTTTATTTTTCCATAACGCATTGATGGAGAAAAAACCACGACGATGGTTACTGTCGTCTACCACATCGTCGTGCACCAAAGTTGCGGTATGAATCAGCTCTATAACAGAAGCTCCGCGAAAGGTTCGTTCATTGAGTTGACCATTGGAAACCATTTTTGCGGTAAGAAAAACAAACATAGGACGCATCTGTTTTCCTTTTCGATTTACGATATAGTGCGTGATTCGATTTAGTAAAGCAACTTTACTAGACATCGAAAGACGAAACTTTTTTTCGAAGAGTTCCATCTCATAACTGATGGGTTGTTTTATGCGTTCAATGATTTTCAAGCACTGTAATTTTTGGCAAAATTACGCATATAAAATATATTGCTCTGAGAATTTAAGTTAAAACTAAATTAATTTAGCTTATTGAATCACTTTAACGCAGAAAAAATGGCTTTAATATTATCACTTTTGCCCATTGAATAATAATGCAATACGGGGACATTTGCTGCTAAAAGTTCTTTGGACTGTTCTATACACCACTCTATTCCAACTTGACGAACAGCTTTGTTGTTTTGACAAGACGAAACGGCTTCAATTAGTGGCTCTGGTAAGTCGACCTTGAAAGCATGTGGCAAAAGTTGAAGATGCTTTAATGTTGACAAAGGTTTGAGTCCGGGAATTATGGGGACTTCAATTTTTGCCGCTCGTGCAGCAGCAACAAATTCGAAGTATTTTTTATTATCAAAAAACATTTGAGTCACTACATAATCTGCACCAGCATCTACTTTTTCTTTTAACCGTTTTAAATCTGTTTGTAACGAGGGGGCTTCAATGTGTTTTTCGGGATAACCAGCAACCCCTATACAAAAGTCTGATTTGTGGTCTACTTCTGTTACATCATGCAAATATTTTCCTTTATTCAAGTTCTGAATTTGATTTACTAGCTCTTTGGCATAGCTATGTCCTCCTTTTGTAGGTTGGAAATATTTTTGATGACTCATGGCATCTCCTCGTAATGCCATGACATTATCTATCCCAAGATAATGACAATCTACCAGTAGATATTCTGTTTCTTCTTTTGTGAAACCTCCACACAAAACATGAGGTACAGTATCGATATTATATTTGTGTTTTATGGCCGCACAAATCCCTAAAGTTCCTGGTCGCATTCTTGTAATTTTACGGTCTAACAATCCATCTTTATCGATATAGACATACTCTTCTCTGGATGTAGTAACGTCAATGAATGGAGGAGCAAATTCTATAAGTGGATCAATATTGCTGTATAGCTCTTGAATATTGTTCCCTTTTTTTGGCGGAATAATTTCAAAAGAGAATAATGTTTCGCCTTTTGCTTGTTTTATGTGGTCTATTATTTTCATTTTATTCGTTTATAAGGTTTGGGTTAAGCCATTTTTTTGCTTGGTCCAAATCAATTTCTCTTCGTTGGCTGTAGTCTTTTAATTGGTCGTCGGTTATTTTTCCTAAGCCAAAATATTTTGATTCTGGATGTGCAAAATAATAACCACTTACACTAGCTGCCGGCCACATGGCCAAGCTTTCTGTAAGCTCCACTCCGATGGTTTCTTTTACGTTTAAAAGTTTCCAAATAGTATTTTTTTCTAAATGATCTGGGCATGCGGGATACCCTGGTGCTGGCCGAATGCCTTTATAAGTTTCTTTTATTAATTCTTCATTATTTAAATGCTCCTCTGATGCATAACCCCAAATATTTTTTCGCACAAATTCATGAAGATATTCTGCAAATGCTTCAGCTAATCTATCGGCTAATGCTTTGATCATAATTGAATTATAATCGTCGAGTTCTGCTTCAAATTGTTGTGCAAGAGCTCGGGTTCCAAAGCCAGTCGACACACAAAAACATCCCATGTAATCTTGCTTTCCAAGTTCTTTTGGTGCAATAAAATCTGCTAAAGCGATATTGGGGACTCCTTGGCGTTTTTTTAACTGCTGCCGAAGCGTTAAAAAATTGAATTGCTTATCGCCGTAGGTCAATTCTATATCGTCGTGGTTTACTGTATTTGCTGGGAAAATACCATATACAGCTTTCGCTTTTAGTAGTTTTTGATCCAACACTTTTTTCAATAGTTTTTGCGCATCTTGAAAGAGTTCTGTTGCTTGTTTGCCAACAACCTCATCATTTAGAATTTCTGGATATTTGCCGTGTAAATCCCAACTTCTAAAAAATGGCGACCAGTCTATATATGGTTCTAGTGTTTTGAGGTCAAAATTTTCTATGGTCTGTGGGCCTAGTGTTTTTGGGGTCACAATTTGAGTTGAATTCCAATCGATTTTTAATTTATTTTTTCGAGCTTGTTCAATAGAAATGTATTCTTTGCGTTTTGTTCTAGAAAGAAATTGTTCTCTAAATTTTTTGTATTCATCTCGAATTTGTGCTTTGTAGTTGCTGTTATCCTTTTTAAGTAAGTTTCCTACTACAGTTACGGCACGTGAGGCATCATTTACATGCACTACGCTATGGCTATAATTAGGTGCAATTTTTACTGCTGAATGTGCTTTTGATGTGGTAGCTCCTCCTATGAGCAATGGGATGTCTAGTGCTTCTTTTTCCATTGATTTTGACACATAAACCATCTCGTCTAAGGAAGGTGTAATCAATCCACTTAGTCCTATAGCATCTACTTGTTCTTTTTTGGCTGTTTCAATGATTTTTTCGGGGGGTACCATCACGCCAAGGTCTATAATTTCATAGTTGTTGCACCCCAATACAACACTGACAATATTTTTACCAATATCATGTACATCGCCTTTTACGGTTGCCATTAATATTTTACCTGCAAATTGTGCAGCACCATCTTTTTCAGCTTCTATAAAAGGTTGCAAATAGGCCACTGCTTTTTTCATTACCCGTGCCGATTTTACTACTTGTGGCAAGAACATTTTTCCACTTCCAAACAAATCTCCTACCACATTCATTCCTTTCATTAGATGTCCTTCAATGACTTCAATTGGACTTGAAACCGATTGTCTTGCTTCTTCAACATCTTCAATTATAAAGGCATCAATACCTTTTACCAAAGCATGTGTGATACGCTCTTGCACGGCATCATTTCTCCATTCTTGAACTGCATGATCGTGTTCTTTTTTCTTTCCTTTGAGGGTTTCTGCGAAATCCAGTAGACGTTCTGTGGCATCATCTCTTCGGTCTAAAAGTACATCTTCTACTCGCTTTAATAGTTCTTGTGGTATATCATCGTAAACTTCCAGTAGTGTTGGATTTACAATACCCATGTTCATACCATTTTTTATTGCGTGATATAAAAATGCAGAGTGCATTGCTTCGCGTACTGTATTGTTTCCTCTAAATGAAAAAGATACATTACTCACACCTCCCGATACGTTTGCATAGGGTAAGTGTTCACGAATCCATTTTGTTGCATTAAAAAAGTCCAATGCATTTTTGCGATGTTCTTCCATGCCTGTAGCCACAGGAAAAATATTTGGATCAAATATGATGTCCTGCGGAGGAAAACCAACACTATCGACCAATATTCTGTAGGAGCGCTCACAAATTTCTATGCGACGTTCATAATTGTCGGCTTGTCCATGCTCATCAAAAGCCATAACAATTACAGCAGCACCATATCGAAGTACAAGTTTTGCTTGCCTGATAAATTCTTCTTCGCCTTCTTTTAAACTGATGGAATTTACAATACATTTTCCTTGTACAACACGTAAGCCAGCTTCAATAATCTCCCATTTTGAGCTATCGATCATAACCGGTACCCGCGCAATATCTGGTTCAGATGCAATGAGGTTCAAAAAAGTGGTCATGGCTTCTACGCCATCGAGCATTCCTTCGTCCATATTGACATCAATAATTTGGGCACCACCTTCAACTTGATCTCTTGCTATTTCTAGGGCTTCATCAAATTTTTCTTCTTTGATTAAACGCAAGAATCTTCTGGACCCTGTAACATTAGTACGTTCTCCAACATTTATGAAATTTATTTCTGGAGAAACGACTAAAGGTTCTAAACCTGAGAGAGTCAAAAAGTGATTTGTTGAATTTTTCATTGCTTACTAAATGTCATTTAAAACAATCCCTTGGTTGATATTTTTCTGCAACCTCTGCGATGGCTTTTATGTGCTCTGGAGTTGTACCGCAACAACCGCCAATAATATTTACAAGTCCATCTTGCAAATAGGGTTCAATGAATTGTTGTGTTTGTTGTGGTGTTTCGTCATATTCACCAAACGCATTTGGCAAACCTGCATTGGGATGTGCAGAAGTAAAAAATGTTGTAGTATGAGACAAACGCTGTAAATATGGTTTTAGTTGTTGTGCGCCCAAGGCACAATTGAGCCCTACACTTAGCAATGGCACGTGGGCGATTGATGTTAAAAATGCTTCAACAGTTTGCCCAGAAAGTGTTCTCCCGGAAGCATCGGTGATGGTTCCAGATACCATTATGGGAATATTGATGTTGCGTTCTTCTTTGACTTCCTCTATGGCAAATAATGCAGCTTTGGCATTTAGGGTGTCAAAAACAGTTTCGACTAAGAGGAGGTCTACACCTCCATCGATTAATGCTTCTACTTGCTCCTTGTATGCAATTCGTAATTCTTCAAAAGATGTGGCTCTGTATTCTGGGCGATTTACGTCTGGAGACAAACTTGCTGTTTTGTTTGTTGGTCCAATACTTCCAGCGACAAAACGAGGTTTTTGGGGGTTTTGTTTTGTGAATTGATCTGCGACTTGTTTTGCAATTTTTGCGGAATTATAATTGAGTTCATACACCAAATCTTCCATCTGGTAATCTGCCATGCCTATTGTTGTTGCCGAAAAAGTATTGGTTTCTACAATATCTGCGCCTACTTCAAAATATTTTGCGTGTATTTCTGCAATGGCATCTGGCTGGGTAATGGAAAGTAAATCATTATTCCCTTTGACAGAAGTTGGAAAGTGTTTAAACCGTTCTCCACGATAATCTTCTTCAGAAAAATTGTACTGTTGGAGCATAGTACCCATGGCACCATCGAGTACTAAAATTCTTTTTTCTAATAATTGTCTAATATTTGACATCTTTGATAAATTGTATCAATATGTCATCAGGAAAGTACGTTGAGAATACTTGCGGTTATCTGTCCTTAAAATCTAGAAATAAATCTAGAAAGGTTAGAATTTAGCACCTTCTTTAGAATAAGTAAAGGGTTGCTAAGGCTTCATAGGGTCTATTCCCTCGGCCTTTCGTGATAACAATCAATAAATAAATGAACACAACAAATTAAAGGAATAAATTTTTATTTTCACTAACTTTTAAATAGAATTTATTCAAATAAATTTTGAGTATTTGAAACGGTTCCTGAATCACAAATTGAATATTACTTAATATTCTGGAGCAAGCTCAATTTCTAGTCCTTCTAGTTGTTCTGTAATTGCTATTTGACATCCTAATCTACTGTTGTCTTGTACAAAGAATGCTTCGCTTAGCATAGCTTCTTCATCTTCGTTTTTTTCAGGAAGGTCTGTTTTTGATAATATATAGCATTGACATGAGGCACACATGGCCATACCGCCACAGGTTCCTTCAACAGGTAATTCATAGGCCTTACATATTTCCATGATGTTCATGGCCATATCGGTAGGGGCAACAACTTGATGTATTACGCCTTCTCGATCTTTAATTTTTAAATTTATATCTGACATAGTTGATTTAGTTTATAGATTGTACAACTGCTTTTGGGGCTTCTTTACGACTACCATCGAAACCATCTATTCCACTTACAGTGGTGTATTTTAGCACATATCTTTTTCCAGGATTAATTATTTTGTAGGCGGATTGACACATTAGAGTGGCTTCGTGAAAACCACAAAGAATCAGTTTTAGTTTTCCTTGGTAAGTATTGACGTCTCCTATTGCGAAAACACCCGGAATATTGGTTTGGTAGTCTAGTGTATCTACTTTTATGGCATTTTTTTCTATATCTAGACCCCAATTGGCAATTGGCCCTAATTTTGGTGATAAGCCAAAAAGAGGGATGAAATGATCGGTTTCTAAAACTTGCTCTTGTCCATCAATGGTTACTGTAATTGCTTCCAATTTATCTTTTCCATGCAATGCAGTTACCTCGGCTGGCGTAATTAGATTTACTTTATTTAAAAGCTTTAATTCTCTTACTTTCTCAACAGAATCTAAAGCACCTCTGAATTCATTTCGGCGATGGATGAGTGTAACCTCTGAAGCAATATCAGCCAAAAAGATGCTCCAATCCAATGCAGAATCTCCACCTCCAGCAATGACTACTCTTTTATTTCTGTAGACTTCGGGATCTTTAATGATATATGCAACACCATTGTCTTCATATGTATCTATGTTGTCGATCATAGGTTTTCTGGGTTCAAATGAACCCAACCCGCCAGCAATTGCTACAATTGGTGCATGGTGTTTTGTCCCTTTGTTTGTAGTAACTATAAAACTACCATCTTCTAGTTTATCTATAGTTTCTGCACGTTCTCCAAGTGTGAATCCAGGTTCAAATTGTTTGCCTTGCTCGAGCAAGTTTTTGGTTAAATCACCTGCTAGAATTTCAGGGAATCCAGGGATATCATATATTGGTTTTTTGGGATATATTTCGCTACACTGACCGCCTGGCTGTGCTAACGCATCGATCAAATGGCATTTTAATTTTAATAGACCCGCTTCAAATACTGTAAATAAACCAGTAGGCCCAGCACCAATGATTAGAATATCTGTTTTTATCATTTTAATTATTTATTAAAGTTTCCGTTATTTTGTTTAGAGTGTTTACTTTTTCTTCAAAATCTCCTTTTATTGTTTTTCTAAATATATTTAAATTAGATACGAGTTTATTGATATCCTCTGGTATTACTTCTTCGAAAAACTGGCGCAACCTTTTTGCAGTTGTTGGAGATTTTCCATTTGTAGAAATAGCAATTTTTACGTTGCCTTTTGTCACAATTCCGCCCATATAAAAATCACACAAAGGGGGGTTGTCGGCAACATTAACTAACTTTTGTTCCAATCTACAATCCTCATAAATTTTTAAATTCACATTTGGCTTGTCGGTTGTAGCAATAACGATGTGCTTAGCCTTTAAATACGCAATATTGTATTTGTCCTCTATCAAAATTACATTGCCTTTTTTGGCCAAAGCAACCGTCCCTTCTCTATATATTGGGGCTACCATAGTGACTTTAGCGTCAGGACTAGATTTTAATAAAAAAGTTAATTTTTCTTCAGCTACATACCCGCCTCCAATAATTAGAATTTCTAATTGTTGCGTTTTTAAAAAAATAGGATATAAATTATTTCTTTCCATAATTAAACAGCTAAAGCACTTACTTGATTATAAATTGACGATAACTCTACCCTTTTTTCTACGACTTCTCCAATGACGATAATTGCTGGGTTCGACAACCCTTTTTGTTCAACAATATTGCAAATGGTTCCGACTGTTCCAATGCCAATTTTTTCATGCGGTGTTGTACCATTTTGAATAATTGCTACAGGTGTATTTTCTTTTCCATGAGCTGAAAATATATTCGTGATTTCTTTAAGTTTAGACATTCCCATTAAAATCACTACTGTTGCTGTAGATTGTGCTGCTAATGGAATATCATTAGAAATTTTATACGCTTTTGTTGTTCCTGTTATGACCCAAAAACTCTCTGAAACATCTCTTTTGGTGAGTGGGATTCCCTGATAAGCTGGAACAGCTATTGCAGATGATATTCCTGGCACGACTTCTGTTTCTAATCCAAAATTTCTAGCATAGTCTATCTCTTCGGCACCTCGTCCAAAAACAAATGGATCTCCTCCTTTGAGTCTCAACACACTTCCTTTGCTATTTGCACGAGCGACAATCAATTCATTAATTTGATCTTGCTGGTAAGTATAGCAACCCTTCCTTTTGCCAACAAAAATTAATTCTGCTAAAGGCGACGCATGGGTCAATAAATCTGTGTTGATTAATGAGTCATATAAAATGACATCAGCTGATTCTATGGCTTTTATGGCTTTAATTGTTATTAAGTCTATATCGCCTGGTCCTGCTCCTACAACAGTAAGTTTTGGTGTTTTCATACTACTCTATGTTAAAGTTTTACCAGCTTTTGTTGTTGTTCTCTATAGGCCCTGACTACGTTCAAAAATGATACTGCATTGTGTATATATGCTTCCGAAAATGATGCTGATGGAGCGTATTCTCTAATTTGATAGATTAGCTCTGAAAAAGAAGTTTCTAACTTAATTTTATTAGTTTGAACAAAATCTTCATCAAACTGACTAATAATTGATGATTGCGTATTGGTCTTGATGTTTTCTGACAACAACAACGCTTTGGCAGAATTGACCATCGAACTGTATGCAAAGTAGACTGCATTGGAATACACCTTATGGTTTAAAGCATTTTTGGCTAAATCTATTTTTTCTTCACTTTCTAAAAATAATGTGGCTATCAAATCTATTACCACACCGGCACATTCGCCTATTCCGATTGCTTTGATGTATTTTTCATTTGTTCCCCAATCGATAAAGTCGTCTTGAGTTAGGTTTGTTATGTCTGATAAATCGGTTAAGAGTTGATAGAAGTATTTTTCTCCTTGCTGCGCATAGTATTCAAAAAAAGATATTCCTTTGCCATTCTTCTCAAAATTGTTCAGGATTCGGCGTAAAGCTTCTGGTCCTCTTTTGCTTGGTATTTTTACAACCTTGTCTGCAAATACCCCTTGACCATTTCCTTTATTTCCTCCTCCTAATAGCACTTGGAGCGCTGGGGCAACTAGTTTTTCTGGTGTTCGAATTGACATGCCTTGAAAACCAATATTGGCCATATTGTGTTGCCCACAAGCATTCATACAACCACTAATTTTGATGACTAAATCTTTGTTGTCTATGTACTGAGGGTACTCAGCTTTTATGACACGCTCTAATTCCTTGGCAATTCCTGTACTGCTTGAAATTCCTAAATTACAAGTGTCTGTTCCAGGACATGCCGTAATGTCTAAAGCTTTGTTATATCCAATTTCTGCAAATCCTAATTTTTGCAATTCTTGATAGAAAAATGGCAATAAATCCTCTCTAACAAAAGGAATTAGAATATTTTGGCGTAAAGTCAATCGAATTTCACCTGCAGCGTAGTTTTGTACTAAATCGGCTAATAATCTGGCTTTATCAGTGTAAAAATCACCCAATAGCACTTTTATGCCTATTGCAAAATAACCTTCTTGTTTTTGAGGAATAAGGTTCGTTGACTTCCATAAATCATATGCAGCAGTGTCCTTTAACTCGATTTTAGGCGCTTTTACTTTTACAGGTTTTGATACTGTAAATTCATTGAACTCAATAGGTACTGATTTGAACTCAATGGCATTTTGCTCTTCTTGAACCAATTTTCTGAATGCTTCTAATCCAATATCTTTTATTAAGAATTTCATACGTGCTTTGGCGCGGCTTTTTCGTTCTCCATGACGATCAAAAATTCTTAAAACTCCTTCCATTAGTGGAATAATTTTGTCTGAAGCCAAAAAATCATACATAACATCTGCATGACGTGGTTGAGATCCTAGCCCCCCACCCAGAAGTACTTTAAATCCTCTAATTCCATTTTCTATTTTGGCAATAAAACCCAGGTCGTGGATGTATGATAATCCTGTATCATCATCTGTTGCAGAAAAAGAAACTTTGAACTTTCGTCCCATTTCTTGACAAATTGGATTACGCAGAAAAAAGCGAAACACCGCATCAGCATAAGGCGATACATCAAAAGGTTCATTGATGTCTATTCCAGCTGTTTCACTTGCTGTTACATTACGGACGGTATTCCCACAAGCTTCTCTGAGTGTTACATCATCCCGCTCGAGCTCTGCCCATAGTTCTGGGGTTCGTTCTAAATCTACATAATGAATTTGGATATCCTGACGTGTGGTAATATGTAGCCGCCCACGAGAATATTCATCTGATACGTCTGCAATTCTATGCAACTGATTACTTAAAACTTTACCAAATGGTAGTTTGATACGAATCATTTGCACGCCTGGTTGTCTTTGTCCATAAACACCTCGTGCTAGACGAAGACTTCTAAATTTTTCTTCATCTACTTTCCCTTTTTTGAATAGCTCAATTTTCTTTGCTAATTCTATAATGTCTTGTTCAACAACAGGGTTTTCTATTTCGGTTCTAAAACTTTGCATAATTTTTTATTGAAGTTACTCGGTCTTCTTCTTTATTTTTTTGAGTAAAAATTAATGGGATTGTAGGTGCCTATTGATGCAAAAATTGTTGCTTTTCTAACAACGCTTCTTCTGTTTCTATATGATTGTCGTCAGGAACACAACAATCTACTGGGCATACGGCAGCACATTGTGGTTCTTCATGAAATCCCTTGCATTCAGTACATTTATCTGGGACTATAAAGTAAAATTCATCTGAGACTGGCTCTTGATCTTCGTCTGCATCAACATCCTTACCATTTGGCAAGGTGATATTTCCAGCCAAAGATGTTCCATTTCTGTATTGCCAATGTTCAGCGCCCTCATAAATAGCAGTGTTTGGGCATTCTGGTTCACAAGCGCCACAATTTATACATTCATCTGTTATTATTATTGCCATATTTTATTGAATAAATCCGACGCCTGCGGTATTATTGGATTGAGTATCGATTAAAATAAACGAGCCGTTGGTACGGTGCTTTTTAAATTCATCTAAATAAATTGGTTTATTTAGTTTGAAAGAAACCAAAGCAATATCGTTCATTTCCAAAGCATTTACCTCTGTGTCATTTCCTGAGTAATCAGGATTTATTTTATGGTGAATTTGATCAACTTTTGCCAAAACTTTGTGCACCCCATGCTGTAATAAATACTTACTTCCAGTTTGTAGATTTTCAGAATCCATCCATGAAATAGTGGCCGTAAATTGTTTTTCTATCTTAGGTAAATCATTAGCTTTTACGAGCATATCTCCTCTGCTGACATTGATCTCATCTTCTAATGTGATGGTCACTGAGGTGCGTCTGGAGGCTGTTTGATACTTTTCATCATAAAAATAAATGTCTTTAATTTTAGACTTGGTTTTGGAGGGTAAGGCAACAACCTCATCGCCAACGCTCAGTTGCCCTCCATATACTTTTCCAGCATAACCTCTGAAATCATGGAATTCGTCGGTCTTAGGTCTTACTACATACTGAACAGGAAATCTAGGCGTACCTTCATTGTAAACATCCTCCTTATTCAAGTTTTCCAAATGCTCCAAAAGTGTTTGCCCAGTGTACCAAGGTATTTGCTCAGATTTCTGTACTACGTTATCTCCTTTTAGAGCGCTAACAGGGATAAATGTTATGTTTTGATCCTTGTAATCGCGTTTTTGCATCAGCGCTTCGAAATCTAATTTAATGGCATTGTATTTTTCCTCAGAAAAATCTACTAAATCCATTTTATTGATGGCTACAATTATGTCTTTTACACGCAAAAGATTACTAATAAAAAAGTGACGATATGTTTGATCTACAACGCCTTTTCGTGCATCAATGAGAATAATTGCAACCTGTGAAGTTGATGCTCCAGTAACCATATTTCTTGTGTATTCTACATGGCCTGGCGTATCTGCGATAATGTAACTTTTCTTTTGTGTTGAAAAATATATATGTGCTACATCTATGGTAATGCCTTGTTCTCTTTCTGCTACTAAACCATCAGTGGCTAGGGAAAAATCTAAATAGTCGTACCCCTTTTGTTGACTGGTTTTTTCAATGGCTTCTATTTTGTCTGAAGTCAACGATTTTGTGTCGTACAGGATTCTTCCGATTAAAGTACTTTTACCGTCATCTACACTTCCTGCTGTTGCAATTTTTAATACTTCCATTTTTTTCTTTTTAAAAATAACCCTGTTGTTTTCGTTTCTCCATTGCTGCTTCCGAGCGCTTGTCGTCTATTCTTGCACCACGTTCAGATAGTGTTGAAGCTCTAATTTCTTCAACAACTGTTGCTATGTCCGATGCGCTGGAAAGCACCGCAGCGGTACAGCTCATATCGCCAACTGTTCTAAAACGTACTAAACGATCCTCTACGGTTTCGTCGTCTTCTCTATAAACGACATCGTCATTTGCAGACCAAATCAATCCGTCTCTTAAAAATGTTGCTCTTGTATGTGCAAAATAAATTGATGGAATTTCTATGTTTTCTTTTTCTATATAAGACCATACGTCTAATTCTGTCCAATTAGAAATTGGAAAGACTCTTACATTTTGTCCTAATTCTATTTGACCATTAAGCATATCGAATAGTTCTGGCCGTTGGTTTTTTTCGTCCCATTGTCCAAAATCATCACGAACAGAGAAAATACGTTCTTTGGCACGCGCTTTTTCTTCATCTCGTCTTGCGCCTCCAATACATGCATCAAATTTAAATTCATCTATTGCATCTAGTAGAGTTGTTGTTTGTAACCTATTTCTGCTCGCATATTTCCCTGACTCTTCTGTTACTTTTCCTTGGTCTATAGATTCTTGAACATTTCGGACAATTAAATTCAGCCCTAACTCTTGAACCAGGCGGTCTCTAAATTCTATAGTTTCAGGAAAATTATGCCCTGTGTCTATATGCATCAAAGGGAAAGGGATTTTGGCTGGATAAAATGCTTTTTGTGCCAATCTTACTAAGGTTATGGAGTCCTTACCACCTGAAAACAACAACACAGGATTTTCAAATTGTGCTGCTACTTCTCTAAATATATAAATAGCTTCGTTTTCTAATGGATTTATTGTTGAGGTATCGATATTCATTGTTAAATTTATTTTAGATGTAAACCACATTCTCTATTCTCCAACTGCTTAGTGGGGTCAAAATATTTAAACTCGTTTGGTATATTATTGGCAGTTAGATATGTGTCTAAATCGCTGTCGGAGTAGTGATAAAATGGACTGACTTTGATGATGCCATCAGCTCCTTTGGAGACTACGTCTATACTATTTCTAAATGCTGTTTGTCCTTTGCGCAAATTTGTAAACCAAACATCTGGCTGGTGTTCAGCCATAGCGCGCTTGAAGGGCTCTAATTTGACTTGCTCTGTAAAAATCTTGTGCTTCGGGTCGTCTATTGATGGTATTCCTAAAACCGAATTCCTGTGAGCAACGGTTTGTTTTGGCACATATAACTTAATATTAAGTTGTAGCTTTTCAGTTAATTCTTCCGCGTGTTTGTAGGTATTGGGAGTATTGTACCCTGTATCACACCATACAACAGGGATGTCTTTTTTTTGTTTGGATACAGCATATAAAATTGCACCCTCATATGGCCTAAAATTGGTCGTCAGCACAGGTTTTTGAGCTATACTCAAAGCCCATTTGATGATTTCATGAGGCAATTTATGAGCTAATTTTCTATTGATCTCTTCTATATTCATAGTCATTATTTCCCCCATTTAATTTGATTCCAAAGGCGCTCATGAAAAAAGTAGAGTATCATTTTAGTAATCAATTCAATTGTTCCTATAGACAAGGCAAGTGTCATTTCACCTGTAATTAACCACGAAATGAGTATGGTGTCTAAGGTGCCTATTACTCTCCAGCTTATTGTTTTTAGTAAACTTCTTTTTATCTTTTCTTTAGGTGTTTCGTTTGAGCTATTTTTCCTCAACTTAATCTGCAAAACATTATCTATAATCATATTTTCAATTATTAAATCTATTTGCCTATCGGCTTAATAGGATAAAGGGCAAATTTACTAAAATATTTAAACTATCAAACAATTTTTCTGTGATTTATGAAATGATATCGGCAAGCGATTTATTATTGAATATTGTAAGCGTATTGTCTCTTACTTCCAACATTAAATTGTGTACGGCACAAGTGTTTTCGTCTGGACAATCGGCACATTTTTCATAAAAATTTAGACTCACGCATGGAACCAATGCTATTGGTCCTTCTAAAACACGCATCACATCCGTCATTCTGATGTCCTCTGGATTTTTAAACAAATAGTATCCTCCATTTTTACCTTTTTTTGATCCCAGAAAACCTGCCTTACGCAAAGTGAGTAATATACTTTCCAAATATTTTTGTGAAATATTTTCATGCTCAGCTATTGTTGCAATCTGCACAGGAATTTTAGACTCCTGTTTAGCCATGAATGTCATCGCCTTTATTCCATATTTTGTTTTCGATGAAAGCATATTCAAATATAACAATTATAACTCGAATGAGGATTTCACAATAATGCTTGGTCTAAATCATTCAAAATATCTTCTACGTCTTCTAGTCCTACCGAAATTCGCACCAATCCATCTGTAATGTTTACTTCTAAGCGATCTTCTTCACTCAATTTACTGTGCGTGGTAGAAGCTGGATGCGTTACTATGGTTCTTGTATCACCCAAATTTGCGGATAGTGAACATAATTTTATGGCATCTAAAAATCGACGTCCATTGGTAATACCTCCTTTTATTTCAAAAGCCACAATACTGCCTCCCAATTTCATTTGCTTTTTGGCTATTTCGTATTGTGGATGTGATTTTAAAAATGGATATTTTACCCAATTTACCTTGTCGTGATTCTCTAAAAATTGTGCTATTCTTAAAGCATTTTCACAATGCCTATCGACACGAACAGCCAAGGTTTCTAAACTTTTGGATAAAACCCAAGCATTGAATGGAGATAATGCTGGCCCTGTATTCCTAGAAAACAAGTAAATTTCTCTAATGAGATCTGCTCTACCTACAGTAGCGCCACCCAATACTCGGCCTTGACCATCTATTAGTTTTGTAGCTGAGTGAATCACAAGATCTGCGCCAAATTTTATAGGTTGTTGCAAATAAGGGGTGGCAAAACAATTATCTATAATTAAAATAAGATTATGTTTTTTTGCTATGGCACCCAACAATTCTAAATCTAAAATATCTACAGCAGGATTTGTAGGCGTTTCTGCATACAATATTTTGGTTTTAGGGGTAATCAAACGCTCTATTGTATCGACTTCGTTAATCTTAAAGTAACTCGTTTCGATATTCCACTTTGGGAAATATTTAGTGAATAATGTATGTGTCGAACCAAATACGGATTGCGCAGACACAATGTGATCTCCACTGTTCAACAAAGCAGCAAAAGTAGAAAACACAGCGGCCATTCCAGTAGCAAAGGCAAAACCATCCTCCGCACCTTCCATCTTGCATACTTTTTCAACAAATTCAGAGGTATTTGGATTTGTAAATCGGCTATAAATATTACGCTCTTTTTCTTCCGAAAATGATGCTCTCATGTCTTCAGCATCTTCAAAAACGAAGCTTGAGGTCAAATATAATGGGGTAGAATGTTCGAGAAATTGAGAGCGTTCGATTTGGGTTCGAATGATATCGGTTTGTTTTTTATACATAGGGCTTATACTAATTCTAATTTAAATATTTTATCGATTATAGAGTTTAGTTGTTCATATTCAATCAAAAATGCATCATGCCCATGAATAGAGGTTATTTCATGGTAATAAACATTTGAGAGGTTGGGATGTAACAGTTTCAGAGTCGCTGTGTTTTCTTCGGATACAAAAAACATATCTGAATCAATTCCGATAATGTGAATATCAGCTTCAATAGTTTGTAGCACATCTGTTGCAGTTCCTCTATTTGTGGTTATGTCAATTGTTTTTAGTAATTGATTCATCAATTTATAAGCCGACAACTGAAATCGCTTTTGCAACTTGTCGCCATGATGCAACAACCATGTTTCAATATTGAAAAGATTGTACTCTGTATTTTGTGAACGCTGAAATCTATTTTTTAATGATTCTGGTGTTCTGTAGCACAACATAGCATGCATTCTTGCGTCCTGTAATGGCTGACTTGAATTGACCAAAAATTGCTCTTGTATCAAGCAATTTGCAATAATCCAATCTGTTGATTTCCAATCACTTGCCACAGGAATCAGATGTTTGGTAATCTTTGGACTAATCGCTGCCATTTCCCAAGCAATGCCTCCGCCTAAAGAACCTCCTATAGCAGCAAATAATTGATGAACCCCAAGCTCTTTCAATCCTAACAAAAATAATGCTGCAATATCTCTTGCAACAAAATCTTTGTAATTTTCTATCAAATGATCAGAATTTCCATCATAACCATTACCAGGAATATTGAAAGACAAAACTGTAAATTGTTGGGTGTCTATTGGTTTGTTTGAGCCAATGAGTGCGTTCCACCATCCTTGTGGACCTGTAACATTAGAATTTCCTGTAAGGGCATGGTTGACCAATACAACCGGCGCACTATGTAACGCACACCCAAACAACTGGTAAGACAAATTTATAGACAATGTCTTACCAGAAATTGTGGTGTACCTTGGGATTTCTATGTATTGAAGCTTACTCAAGAACAGAACTGTTTTATAGATTCAAAAAATTATACTTCAACTGTGGCATCTACTGCTTTAAATGCTTCAATAAGATCAGCTTTTAAATCTTCAATATTTTCCAATCCAACAGACAAACGAATAAGGTCTTTTGTAACTCCTGTAGTCTCCTGAGCTTCATCACTCAATTGCTGATGTGTTGTACTTGCTGGATGAATAATGAGTGATTTGGTATCACCAATATTGGCCAATAATGAGAATAATTTTGTTGTGTCTACAATTTTCTTTGCAGATTCAAATCCTCCATTTACTCCAAAAGTTACAATACCACTTTGTCCTTCAGGCAAATAACGCTGTGCTAATGCGTGGTATGGACTAGATTTTAGCCCTGGATAATTGACCCAGGCAACTTGATCCTGCTCTGATAACCACTGAGCCAATGCCAATGCATTTTCACTGTGTTTTTTGATTCTCAATTCTAAAGTTTCTAATCCTTGAATGATTTGAAAAGCGTTGAATGGACTCAATGCTGCTCCGTAATCTCTTAAACCTTCAATTCTAACTTTAGCAATAAATGCTGCCGCTTCTAGTGCTTCGCTGTAGACGAGTCCATGATATCCAGGAGATGGTTCTGTGAATTCTGGGAATTTCCCATTCGCCCAATCAAATGTTCCTGCATCAATAATTACACCACCTAAAGCAGTACCATTTCCATTGATGTATTTTGTAAGGGAGTGAATAACAATATTTGCGCCATGCTCAATTGGGTTTAACAAATAAGGAGTAGCTACCGTGTTGTCTACAATTAGTGGCACTTTGTATGCTTTAGCTTCTTTTGAAATCGCTTCAATATCTAATACATCTAGCTTTGGGTTTCCAAGTGATTCAATAAAGAAAGCACGCGTATTTTCTTGTGCTGCTTTTTTGAAATTTTCTGCATCAGAAGGATCAACAAAAGTTGTTGTGATACCGTGTCTTGGCAAAGTAACACTCAACAAGTTATAGGTACCTCCATACAAACTACTAGAAGCGACAATATGATCGCCAGCTTTCAAAAGCGTAAGCAAAGAGGTCGCAATTGCAGACGTTCCAGAAGCTGTAACAACAGCAGCAATACCCCCTTCTAAAGCCGCTAATCGTTGCTCGAGAACATCATTTGTAGGGTTATTGATTCGGGTGTAAATGTTTCCTGTTTCGGCAAGGGCAAAAAGATTTGCCGCATGATCTGAATCATTAAAAACATAAGCCGTAGATTGATAAATTGGTACAGCACGTGTACCACCATTTTGTGCGGTGTCGTGTCCCGCGTGTAATGCATTAGTTGCAAATTTTTGTGTACTCATTTTTCTATTTTTTGAGTTAATAATAAATTAAAACAAAAGTCAAACAC
>ERZ1048068.445-NODE-445-length-38631-cov-5.542410_pt1 | contig 38631 bp, 33 predicted proteins | sample MGYA00383098_ERZ1048068 | MGnify/ENA primary metagenome ERZ1048068 (study PRJEB29581, sample SAMEA5548368) | metagenome | biome: marine; feature: coastal; material: water | depth 1 m | study: Short-term variability in the microbial, nano- and picoplankton dynamics... | reverse complement strand
AACGCACGTTAAAAAACGTTATACGTGCTACTGGCGTGGGTCTCCACACCGGTGAGAAGGTCTATTTAACGCTGCACCCCGCGAAGCCTGACAGCGGTATCCTGTTCCGCCGTACAGACCTTGATCCCGTCGTTGAAATTGCAGCCAAAGCGGAAAATGTTGGCGACACAACCCTGTCGACCACATTGATGAATGGCGATGTGCGTGTCTCCACTGTCGAGCACCTGCTCTCCGCCTTTGCCGGCCTGGGTATCGACAACGTGATTGTCGATGTTTCGGCCCCGGAAATTCCGATTATGGATGGCAGTGCCGGGCCCTTTGTATTTTTACTTCAGTCCGCTGGTATCTGTGAGCAGGACGCGCCTAAGAAATTTATTCGCATCAAGCGCGATGTCACCATTAAGCAGGACGACAAAATAGCCACCTTTAAGCCATTCGAGGGCTTTAAGGTCAACTTCGTGATCGACTTTGATCACCCGGTGTTCAAGCACCACGCGGTGAAAGCGAGTATTGATTTCTCCACCACCTCATTTGTCAAAGAAGTCAGCCGTGCGCGAACCTTTGGGTTTATGCACGAGTTTGAATATCTGCGTTCAGTGGGCCTAGCCCGCGGAGGCAGCTTTGAGAACGCCATTGTCGTCGATGAATTTCAGATATTGAACGAAGACGGTCTGCGCTACGAAGATGAATTCGTTAAGCATAAAATCCTCGATGCGATCGGCGATCTCTACCTGCTTGGCAACAGCCTGATCGGTGAGTTCAACGCCCATAAATCCGGCCATGGGCTCAACAATGCCTCAGTGCGCGCGCTGATGGCCGATACCGATGCCTGGGAAGTGGTAACCTTTGAAGATAATCCTCAGGATGTACCCATCAACTATATGGCTGCGAGCTAAGTCCTTCCGTGAAAATTATCCTTATCAGCAACCGGGCCGACAAAGCCCGCACCCTGACGCTCAATAGCTGGGCGAAAGGGCTGCTCTCAGTATTGCTGCTGGGTATCCCCGTGGCAGCCGGCACCATGATGGGCGTTAAGATTGCCGATGGCCGCTGGGAGCTGTTATTCGAAAACAGCGTCAACGAAATGCAGCGCGAAATTGTTGTCCAGCAAGCCGATGTCGACGCCGGCCGCACCGAGGCCAACAATACTCTTACCGCCATGACCCTCAAGCTCGCGGAAATGCAAGCCCGGCTGGTGCGTCTCGATGCTCTCGGCGAGCACCTTACGCAGCTAGCCAGCCTTGAAGACGGCGAGTTCGATTTCTCCTCGGCGCCCGGTCTCGGTGGCCCGGAAGCACCCATTCAGTATTCAAGTGGCGATCAGTTATCAGTAAACGATGAGCTGCACGCCGTATTTTCCAGACTTGATCGCCAGTTGCAGAGCCGTGAATCTCAGTTGCAGATTCTGACCTCGATGATGTCAGACAGCTTGCTGGAAAAAGAACAGACCGTTGCCGGCCGGCCGATAAGTAAAGGCTGGATGTCCTCTAAATACGGTATGCGCACAGATCCGTTTCACGGTGATCAGCGCTGGCACGCCGGTGTCGACTTTGCCGGTAAAGCCGGCTCGCCAATTGTTGCTGTCGCCTCAGGTATTGTCACCTGGTCTGGCGTGCGCAGCGGCTATGGAAATCTTGTTGAATTAAATCACAGCGATGGCTATGTCACCCGCTACGGCCACAACCAAGAGAACCTTGTAGAGCTAGGTACGGTGGTTAAAAAGGGCGAGCAGATTGCCCGCATGGGAAGCTCAGGCCGCTCCACCGGACCTCATGTCCACTTTGAAGTCTTCAAAAATGGTCGCACCGTCGACCCCGCAACTTATATTCACAAAACTCACCGCTGAATATCGCAACCTCTGACCCGAACACCATGCGCTGTGCCTCTTGAGGAGCTACAGCACAGCTGTTTTGTAAATTAGTGCTATAAACTGTTAAGCAATTAGCGGCAGCAAAACAGCAGCAACCTTTAATTTTTGTTATTTATGGAAAAATGTCATGTTTGCCAATCTGGTTAAAAAAGTTTTCGGCACAAAAAATGATCGTGAAGTGCGTAAACTTCAAAAAACTGTCAGTAAAATCAATGCATTGGAAGCTGGCCTTGGTGAGTTAAGCGATGCTGACCTCAAGGCGGAAACCGGCCGCTTGCGCCAGCAGTTAGCCGCGGGCAAAACCCTTGATGAGATACTGCCTGAAGCCTTTGCGGTTGTTCGCGAGACAGCCCGCCGGGTGATGGGAATGCGTCACTTCGATGTTCAGATGATCGGTGGCCTCACTCTCCATCAGGGTCGTATCGCCGAGATGCGCACCGGTGAGGGTAAAACGCTGGTAGCCACCCTCGCTGCCTACCTCAATGCCCTGCCTGCTGAGGGCGTGCATGTGATTACCGTCAACGACTACCTGGCGCGCCGTGACGCCCAGTGGATGGGACCTCTTTACCGCGCGCTGGGACTCTCGGTGGGGATTATCCAGTCCTATCAGGGCGCGGATACAGCCAACTCCTTTTTGATTGGCGACTCCGACGAGCCACAACCCTGTAGTCGCCGCGAAGCCTATGCCGCGGACATTACCTATGGCACTAACAATGAATTTGGCTTTGACTACCTGCGCGACAATATGGCCCTGCGCCTTAGCGACAAGTCACAGCGTGCACTGAGCTTTGCGATTATCGATGAGGTCGACTCAATCCTAATCGATGAAGCGCGCACCCCGCTGGTTATCTCCGGCGCTGCGCAAGATAGCTCATCCCTCTACCGCAGCGTCAATAAACTGATTCAAAAGCTCGAGGCGGGCACTGATGAAGATGCCGTGAGCGAAGGGGACGCAGCCACCGAGGTCAAGGTCGGTGACTTTACTGTCGACGAAAAAGCCCGTCAGGTAGAACTGACCGAAGAGGGCTTCCAGAAGATCGAGGATATCCTGATTGCCGAGGGCCTGCTGCAACCTGAAGAGAGTCTCTATCAGGCAACTAACCTTGGCCTACTGCACCATGTGCACTCGGCGCTGCGCGCCCACCACCTGTTCCAGAACGATGTTGAATATATAGTCCAGGGCGGTCAGGCAGTACTGATCGACGAGCACACCGGTCGCACCATGCCCGGGCGTCGTCTCTCCGAGGGATTACACCAGGCCATTGAAGCCAAAGAGGGCTTAAATATCCAGCAAGAGAGCCAAACTCTGGCCTCAACCACATTTCAGAACTATTTCCGTCTCTACGCAAAACTCGCCGGGATGACCGGTACCGCCGATACTGAAGCCTACGAATTTCAACAGATCTATGGCCTGCAAGTGATGGTGATTCCGACCAATGTCGAGGTTAAGCGCAAAGACCACAATGATCTGGTGTTCCTCACCCAGGAAGAAAAATTTACTGCAGTGATTGAAGATATAGGTGAAATTACCGCCGCGGGTGCTCCTGTATTGGTCGGCACCGCCTCGGTAGAGACCTCCGAGCTACTCTCTAAAATGCTGCACAGTGCCGGTATCAAACACAATGTCCTCAACGCCAAGCAGCACGAGCGCGAAGCGAATATTATTGTTGAAGCCGGGCGCCCCGGCGCGGTGACCATCGCCACCAATATGGCCGGTCGCGGCACCGATATTGTCCTCGGCGGTAACCTCGAAGCCGAAATTAAAGCGCTGGATAATCCCACTGACGCTGAAATCGCCGCCCTGAGAGCCGATTGGGATAAACGTCACCAAACAGTTCTCGACGCTGGCGGCCTGCATATTATTGCCACCGAGCGCCATGAATCGCGACGTATCGACAACCAGTTGCGCGGCCGTTCTGGACGTCAGGGTGACCCTGGGGTGTCGCGTTTTTACCTGTCCCTGGAAGATCCGCTGATGCGCTTGTTCGCCTCCGAGCGGATGAAAAATATGATGCGCTCAATGGGCATGGAACAGGGTGAGTCCATCGAGCACCGCATGGTGACCAATGCCATTGTCAAAGCCCAGCGCAAAGTCGAGGGCCGCAATTTCGATATCCGCAAGCACCTTCTCGAATACGATGATGTCGCCAATGACCAGCGTCAGGTGGTCTACGAACAGCGTAACTATCTGCTTGAAGATGAAGATATCTCCGAGATTATTACCAGCGTTCGCGAAGATGTGGTCAGCCAGGCTATTGCCAGTCATATTCCGCCGATGAGCCTCGAAGAGCAGTGGGATATTGAGGGGCTGGAAAAAACCCTGGCCACAGATTTTGCCATTCAGTTGCCGGTGGCTAAGTGGCTCGAAGAAGACAGCCGACTGGATGAAGATGCTTTGCGTCAGCGCATTGTCGAACAGGTCCAGAGCGACTACGAAACTCGCTACGCCCATGTCGGTCAACAGATGCGTGAAGTCGAGCGCCAAATTATGCTTCAGGTACTCGATAATCTGTGGAAGGATCACCTGGCAAATATGGACCAGCTGCGCCAGGGTATTGGACTGCGCGCCTACGCCCAGAAAAACCCCAAACAGGAATACAAGCGCGAATCGTTCGAGATGTTCGAGGGTTTACTCAACAATATTAAAGTTGAAACCGTGCGTCTCCTCAGTCATATTCAGGTGGCCAGCGAAGAGGATATGCGCAAGCTGGAAGAGCAGCGTCGCCGCGAGCAGGAAGGACGCGAATATCAGCATGCTGCCACTGAAAGTCTTGCCGGGGAGGCTGATTCAGCCGAGGCCGTCGCTGGCGCTGCGCCACAGGGTCAGAAGCCCATGCTGCGTTCGACCCCCAAAGTCGGTCGCAACGATCCCTGTACCTGTGGGTCTGGCAAGAAATACAAACAGTGCTGCGGCAAATTGTAAGCGCCGCAGGGTAATAAACCGACAACCAAGGAATCGAAATGGCCACAGGCAGCGGAAAATTTCCACAGATGCACCCAGTCCCGGGCGTTAGGCTGGGCACTGCATGCGCCGGGATAAAAACTCCAGGCCGCAAAGATCTCGTGGTAATGGAGCTCTGCGACGCGGCATCGGTCGCCGCAGTTTTCACCCAGAATGCCTTTTGCGCGGCACCGGTCAGCGTAGCCAAACAGCATCTGGCCTCCGCAGCGCCACGCTACCTGTTGATTAACACCGGTAATGCCAATGCCGGCACCGGCGAGATCGGCCTGGCCGATGCCCGACAGAGCTGTCAGGTACTGGCCGACTTACAGTCCCTGTCAGCATCGCAGGTGCTGCCATTTTCGACTGGGGTTATTGGTGAAACACTGCCAATGGACAAGCTCCTGGCGGGTATCCCCCAAGCGCTTGAAGCTGTGGATGAAAATGGCTGGGCTGATGCCGCCGAGGGTATCTTAACCACCGATACGCGTCCCAAGGGCGCCAGCCTGCAGTTCAATGTCGATGGCAATAGCGATCCCTCCGCCAGGCTGACAATCACCGGCATTACCAAAGGCTCGGGTATGATCAAGCCAAATATGGCGACCATGCTTGGGTTTGTCGCCACGGATGCCCAGATCGATCCAGAGCTGTTGCATCGTGCCCTGCGCCTGGTAAGCAATAAATCCTTTAACCGCATTACCGTCGACAGTGATACATCGACCAATGATGCAGTGGTCCTGGTCGCAACCGGTGCCAGTGGCATTGTTATTGACGAGAGCCGTTTCTATGAGTTTGTTGCCCAGCTTGAGAGCGTCTTTATTGAGCTGGCCCAGTCCATTATTCGCGACGGTGAAGGCGCCAGTAAATTTGTCTCTGTGGTCGTCGACAGCGCAGAAAATTCAGCGGAAGCAGTAAAAGTCGCCTACTGTATTGCCGAGTCGCCACTGGTGAAAACTGCACTGGCCGCCTCCGATGCCAACTGGGGAAGAATACTCGCCGCCGTAGGTCGCGCCGGTGTCGACAACCTCGATGTCAGTAAAGTGGCCATCAGCTTAAATCAGGTATTAATTGTTGAGCGCGGTGGCCGCGCCGCCAGCTACAGCGAACAGGCCGGCGAGCAAGCGATGGCAGCGGAAGACATTACCATTCATGTCTCCCTCAATCGTGGCACAGCTGTGGAGACCGTCTGGACCACCGACCTGACCTATGAATATGTGCGCATCAATGCAGAATATCGTACCTAGTTCCGCCAACCAGTAGTTGTAAATAAAGGTCTATCAATGAAGCGTATTCATGTTGTCGCCGCGGTGATTGTCAGTCCTGATCGACAGCAGATTTTTATCTCGCGGCGCGCCGAGCATCTCCACCAGGGCGGATTTTGGGAGTTTCCCGGCGGTAAACTTGAAGCGGGTGAAAGCCCCGAGTCTGCCCTGGCCCGGGAGCTTTTTGAAGAGTTGGATATTCGTATTGAAACTGCGCAACCCTATATGCAGATCGAATACGATTATTCCGACAAACAGGTATTCCTGGATATCTGGCAGGTCAATCGATTTACTGGTACAGCGCGGGGTAAGGAAGGGCAGGAGTGTCGCTGGGTTGATATAGCCGAGTTGTTAGCGGATAAGCCTGAACGCCTGTTTGACTTTCCGGCAGCCAACCGGCCCATACTACAGCGGCTCTCCGAGCAGGGGATTTGCCAGTAGCTATTTTTATAGCAGCAGCTAATTTAAGGGCAACTAATCCAACAGCTTTGGATCAATCAGCCCGGCTTCCACAAGCTCAGCACCCAGTTGCTCTGCATCCATCAGCTCCGGATCGACAATTGCAGAGCCCTTGATAGCGAAACTCTCCTGAGCCCAGCCACCAAAATCTATCTGTTTGCAGCGATCGCTGCAAAACGGGCGATAGGGCGATTTATCAGTCCACTGTACTTTGCTTTTACAGGTGGGACAGTCAACGGTGGTAACGCTTTTCATACTATATCCTTGGTATTGCTATGGGTGTTGCTTGTTGTGTGAATAGTTGTGTGACTTGTTGTGTGAATTGTCGTGTTACTAAAGATTTAAGCCCTCGCCAAACTTAAAAAATGGTGGTGCAGATCGGCCACCCTGCCCGCCATAGTCTCCAGCGGTTGCGCATTATCGAAGACAATATCCGCCCTTAATAATTTTTCCTGCCGCGGCATCTGAGCAGTGATTATACGCTTGATTTGATCCGCAAGATTATTGTCACGGGCGCAGGCACGCTGTATTTGCAGTTCCTCCGGCAAATCCACCAGCACAACCATATCTGCAAGCTGATGCTGGTCAGTTTCAAACAGCAGTGGGGACTCGAGAATCACATAGGGGCCGGAACTGTGTTGCAACTGCTGGATAATCCACTGGCGAATTAAAGGGTGCAGAAGAGCTTCCAGCCAGGCCTTTTGCTGCGGATCGGAAAAAATAATACTGCGCAGTGCTGCGCGGTCGAGACTGCCATCAGCCTGAAGAATATCCGCGCCGAAGTGATCGCCAATCGCTGCCAGCGCCGGCATACCCGGTTCGACAACTGCGCGGGATGCCTGGTCGGCATCCACAGTATCGACACCCAGTTGACGAAAAGCTGCGGCAACAGTGCTTTTGCCACTGCCGATACCGCCGGTTAAACCGATGATGGGTTTATCTGAAACGTTCAATCTGTCTCGCTTAAATTCCCGTTAATAAACGACTTCTAAAAAGCACAGCGTCTTAAATAATCAGACTCAAATAAGTCTCGAGAATCTTATCACCCCAGATTAGGGCAATCCAACCGGCCATCGCCAGAAAAGGACCAAAGGCAATCGGCACCTGACGATCGCGAGATTTGGCGACCACGGCAATAATACCCACCGCGGCGCCAACAAAGGTCGAGAGAACAATGATCAGCGGCAGCATCTGCCAGCCCATCCAGGCACCCAGCGCCGCCAGCAGCTTAAAGTCGCCGTAGCCCATACCCTCCTTGCCGGTCAGCCATTTGAATATCCAGAACACAGACCACAGTGATAGGTAACCGGCAAGGGCACCGATTACCGCCTCATTGATGGGCACAAAGGTAGCGCTTAGGTTGGCAAACAGTCCCAGCCACAACAGCGGCAGGGTAATCTGATCCGGGAGTAGCTGGTCGTGGTAATCAATGCCGGTCAAGGCAATCAGGATCCAGGTAAACAGCAGGCAGTAGGCAGTGAACAGCGAAAGCCCGAATTGAAAGACCACAAAGGCTGTCGCCAAGCCGCAGAGCAGTTCCACCAGCGGGTATTGGATAGAGATAGGCGTTGAACAGGCCGTGCATTTACCGCGCAGGAACACATAGCTGATCACCGGAATATTGTGCCATGGCTTGATAGGCACGCCGCAGGAAGGGCAGCGCGAAGCAGGCATTGCCAGGGAAATCTCCTCTGCGGGTTCCGCCGGCAGGCCTAAAAAATCTTGCGACTCGCGTCGCCAATTATTTTTTAGTTGCTCTGGAAAGCGCAAAATAACCACATTGAGAAAGCTGCCAATAATCAGCCCAAAGGGCAGGGCGGCCAGCGCCAGTGCAGAAGGTGATAAGCCGGAATCTAAAAACATAGGTATTTCACAGATAAGTCATGAGTCATTTGAGCGCTGGTATCACCGGCACCGGTAAGAGCGAGTAAAACGGGTTGTTCACCTTAATTTAGACTAACTCCCTCAATAGCACCTAATTATGTGGTGAATAACGGATAAAGTCATCCTCGTGCGAGTTGCAGAGATCTCTCACTTGCGTTCGAGATGACAAGGGAGCCAGCGTCATCCCGACAGAGCGCTGTAATTCTGTCATCCCAACAAAGCATTGTAATTCTGTTATCCCGACAGGGCGTTGTAATTCTGTCATCCCGACAGGGCGTTGTAATTCTGTCATCCCGACAGAGCGCTGTAATTCTGTCATCCCGACAGAGCGAAGCGACGAGGGATCTCCCTGCCAATTACAAAGCCCCCTCCCATTCGTTCCAGATAACAAATAAACCACCTAAACAACATTGCCCAACTGGAATATCGGCAGGTACATCGCAATCAACAGCCCGCCAACCAGAATACCCAGCACCGCCATAATCATCGGTTCCAACAGGCTGGTGAGATTATCCACAGAATTATCTACCTGCTCCTCGTAATGAGTTGCCGCCTTTTCCAGCATCTCGTCCAGTGCACCGGACTCCTCACCAATAGCCGCCATCTGTTGCAGCAAAATAGGAAACATCCCGCTGGCTTTGATGGCCTGATGCAATTGAATACCCGTAGTCACATCATCGCGAACCCGCAGAATCGCATCACGGTAAAGGGCATTGCCGGCAGCCCCGGCCACAGATTCAAGGGCATCGACAATAGGCACACCAGCGGCAAAGGTTGTCGCCAGAGTACGGGCAAAGCGCGCCACAATTGCATCGTAGACAATCGCGCCAACAATCGGCACTTTGAGAATATATTTATCTACCCCGTAGGCAAATGTCTGCGACCTGAAACGCGCCTCCTTAAAGGCATAAATAGCCCCTGCAGTGACAGCCAAAACCACCATCCATGAATTTTGCAGCGCTTCTGACAGCCCCAGTACAAACAGTGTAAAAGCCGGCAGGTCGGCGCCAAAACTACTAAAAGTCTCGGCAAAAACCGGCACCACCTTAATAAGCAGAATAGCCGTGACAACAAGCGCCACCACCAGCACGGCAATCGGGTAGGTCATGGCCTTTTTGATTTTTGCTTTAAGCTGCTCGGTCTTCTCCTTGTAGGTGGCAACCCGATCGAGCATAGTCTCCAGCGCACCCGCCGTTTCACCGGAATCCACCAGACTACAGAAGAGATCATCGAAATAGCGCGGGCTCTTGCGCAGTGCATTGGCAAAGCCACCGCCGGCGGCAACATCATCGCGAATCTGGAAGATCAACTCCTTCATCGATTCATTGTCGAAACCATCGGCAACAATATCAAACGACTGTACCAGGGGAACGCCAGCCTTCATCATGGTTGCCAGTTGCCGGGTAAACAGCGCAATATCGGCCGGCGTAATCTTTTTGCTGCGCTGAAACAGCGCCTTAGGTTTCTTTTTTAACGATGTCGAAATAATCCCCTGTTTGCGCAGTTGGCCCTTGGCCAGCGAGAGGCTGTCGGCACGCAGTTCGCCCTCAACTTTTTCGCCCTTGCGGTTTTTGCCCCTGTAGACGAATAACTGGGTATCGGCTGTTGTCGCCATGAAAAATTCCTTCCTTTGATGCTGATGTTTTTTTCAGTAGTTAGTCTTTAGTGATGCGGTTGGCTTCCTCAATACTAATTAGACCAAGTGCGGCCTTGCGTAAAGCGGATACACGTAAGGGTCGAAAACCCTCCTTAACCGCCGCATCGAGAATATCCAGAGAGCTGCCCCCTTGCATAATAATCCGCGAGAGGGTCGGGGTGATCTTCAGGGTTTCGTAGACACCTACGCGACCCTTGTAACCATTATTGCAAGCGGCGCAGCCGACCGGCTTAAACAGCGTGATCTCCTCGCGCGTGAGACCGATATTGTCAAACCCTTCCTCGCTGAAAACATTCTCGGGAATATCATCAAAGGATTGGCGACACTGCTGGCACAGCTTGCGACCCAGACGCTGGGCAATAATCAGATTCACCGACGTCGCCACATTAAATGAAGGTACACCCATATTCAGCAGCCGCGTCAGAGTCTCCGGCGCACTGTTGGTATGCAGGGTAGAGAGCACCAGGTGACCGGTCTGGGCAGCTTTAATCGAGATCTCAGCGGTCTCCAGATCACGGATCTCACCGACCATCACCACATCTGGATCCTGGCGCAAAAACGAGCGCAGCGCCTCGGCAAATGAGAGGCCGACACGCATATTAATCTGCGTCTGGTTAATACCCTCCATATTGATTTCAATCGGATCTTCCGCTGTGGAAATATTGCGCTCCGGGGTGTTGAGAATATTGAGACCCGTATACAGAGACACAGTCTTGCCACTGCCGGTTGGTCCCGTCACCAGAATCATCCCCTGGGGACGCGCCAGCGCCTCCATATACAGCGTTTTCTGATCCTCTTCATAGCCAAGGGCATCAATGCCCATCTTGGCGCTGCTGGGATCGAGAATACGCAGGACAATTTTTTCGCCAAACTGCAGCGGCAGAGTGTTGACGCGGAAATCAATCGCCTTGTTTTTCGACAGTTTGAGTTTCACCCGGCCATCCTGGGGAACCCGGCGCTCGGAAATATCCATTCGTGACATCACCTTGAGTCGCGCGGCCAGACGCGGTGCCAAATTGCTCGGCGGTTTCGACATCTCCTGAAGGATGCCATCGATACGAAAGCGCACCCGGTAGGTTTTTTCATAGGGTTCAAAATGAATATCCGAGGCGCCAAGGCGAATAGCATCGAGCAGCATCTTATTGACAAAGCGCACAATTGGCGCGTCGTCCTCGGCGCTGTGCGCGCCGCTATCAGCCTGGTCTTCGTCGTCCAGGGTTTCCATATCCAGATCATCGAGGTGCACATCATCGATGGTCCCCAGCGCCTCACCAATATCCCCGTCAGCGGCGCTCTCCAGCCACTTTTCCAGAGTCTGATTAATTGCCGAATAGAGCGCCAGTACCGGCTCCACAGCCAGCCCGGTCTGAAACTGAATCTCGGTGATCGCCCGCTGGTTGGTCGGATCGGCTATCGCCATAAACAGTCGATTGCCGCGCTGCAGCAGTGGAACAGCCTGGTGCTTCTTAAGTAATTTAGTCTCGACCAAATCTTTCGGAAAGCTGTCGGGATTATGTTTGTCCAGGGCATAGAGGGGAATACCGAACTCTTTGGCTGCGGATCGACCAATCTGCTCAGAGGAGAGCAGGTGCTTGTCGCAGAGATACTGCACCAGTGAAATCTTGCTGGTCTTGGCAGAGGTCGAAGCCTCCTCAAGTACCGTAGCAGCGATCAGTTGATCGTCTACCAGACGTTTGGGTAAACCTTGCAAGGCAATATGCGGCATATTCATAGAGGTAAAACCACGCTTGTTTGTTGTTATCGGCGAGTCTAATCAGCCCCTCAGTTTTATGCTGTGCCAGAGGCCACAGAACAAAAAAAATTATGTGAACCAGAGAGCACATTTTTTAAAAACAGTCGGCATCTTCTGGCAACGAAAACATGCCGATAAAAAGTTGCCAACAAGTTTTTTAAAAAGCAAAAACCACTGACAAAAAAAGTCACAAATTGACAGACAGTGAATAAAAATCGCTGCTGCAGCTTGTCGGAAAAACTGAATTTTCATTTAAGTTATTGATATAAAACGCTAAAAAAAGTTTGGCATGGCAATTGCTCAACCCTTGATCGACAGTTATGAAAATAAATTTTTCAGTTAACTAAATTGAAATAATTTTTTTACTTTAATCAATGGAGAGTAATGATGAAAATGGATAGACAACAGAAGGGTTTTACCCTGATCGAATTAATGATTGTAGTCGCGATTATTGGTATTTTGGCGGCTGTGGCTTTGCCGGCTTATCAGGATTACACGGTGCGCGCCAAGGTTTCCGAAGTGGTTTTGGCTGCATCGTCTTGTCGTACCTCAATTACAGAGGCTGTTCAGACTGCGAGCGGCGTTGATGTAAGCGGTACTTTGCCGAATGTATGCGGTACTACAACCAGTAAATATGTCTCTTCTCGTTCTGTGAGTGCAAATGGCGTGATAACGGTTGTAGGCAATGCGACAAATTTGGGTGGAGATACTTCAGCAACGGCAAATACTATTACACTGACGCCAATTCAAACAGGAACTACTGCTTTAGTTGGTACTACTGATGGTGGTAAAACTATTGCAAGTTGGACCTGTGGGCCGGCTGGCACTAACGGCATGCCTGCCAAGTACCTCCCGGGTTCTTGTCAAGGCTAAGCAGATATCCTAAAAATTTTTTAACTGATAAAAATAAAAAAAGGCTCCCAAGGGAGCCTTTTTTATTTGCTAATTTACCTAACCAACAAACCGCATCGATAAATCCACCGCCCGCAGATGCTTGGTTAAACTTCCCGAGGAAATAAAACCAATGGCACTGTGGTTATAGGCACGCAATGTCTCTTCGGTAATATCTCCGGAGACTTCAATTTTAGTCTCCCCCAGGTCGATCGACGACAGGCGTTGAATATCCGCCGCTGAAAAATTATCCAGCATAATAATATCCGCCTTGGCGGCCAGTGCCTGATGCAGTTCATCGAGGCTTTCCACTTCCACTTCAACGGCTTTTCCCGGGGCGATTTCGCGGGCTTTTGCCACTGCCTCGGCGATACCACCACAGGCGGCAATATGATTTTCCTTGATTAAAAAGGCATCATACAAACCGACGCGATGATTGTGGCAGCCGCCGACCGCGGTGGCATATTTCTGCGCCAGGCGCAGGCCGGGGATGGTTTTGCGCGTGTCGAGAATCTTAACCTGGCGGTTCGGGGCAAGCTGGGCATAATGCCTGGCGGTTGTTGCGGTGCCTGATAGAGTCTGTAAAAAATTCAGTGCGCTGCGCTCGCCGGTCAACAGAACGCGGGCACTGCCGCTTAGGGTAAACAGTTTCTGGTTGGCCTCTACACTGTCCCCCTCGTTGATATGCCATGTAATATTAGTATTGTTATCCAGCTGTTTAAATACCTCATCAACCCAGGGGCGACCACAGATAACCGCCGCCTCGCGGCTGATAACCACGGCTGTTGCCTGTTTGTCCTCGGGGATTAATTGCGCGGTAATATCGCCGCCGCCAATATCCTCTTTTAGCGCCCGTGCGATTGCATGGGGTATATCTCTCAGGGTTTCAGCGGGTAGATGTACAGCGCTCATTGGGCTCGTCCTAAATTATTTTGACGCTTAAATTTTAACCACAGGGTGATTTTCGCCGGAGTATAGCAGCAATGCCTGTTGAGTCATTCCCTGTGTTGGCTTTTTTAAGATTGGTTTTTGTTAGTTGATCTGTTTCAATATCGTCTGGACAGCGATCGGTTCGCGGTTTAAGCGTCGACCATTTCTCGCCTGTCTCGCCAAGGGGTTGGCAGGTTTCATGAGCAAGGGATTAGTTAAGGGACATAAACAGCTCGTACAGTCGTTGGGGCAGCTCTGCCAGCAACATATTTCTGATGCCTTTAAAAAATTCAATGAGCGCTGTTCTACGGATCTGGTGGGCCTGGCGGCGCGCGCCGAGAGCAATCGCCTGCAAACTCTGTATATGGATTCCCAGCGCTTGCTGAGAAAGCAGCGATCGGCCATTGAAGTGGCGACTGTCGCGGCGCTGATGGAGTATTTTGCTGCGCTGGCGCTGCCGGCATCCGCTGTCGAAGCCAGGCAAGTTGAAGCCTCTCCGCAAGTGGGGGGGACTGATTCTGAGCCCGCCGATGGCAATAATCTCAAGCTGCTTGGCCATGAAGATCTCGAGGTGATGATTGCCCTGGATAACTGTTCCAGCCGCGTGCATGAGGAGTTGCGTGGTCCCCTGCACCAGCTCGAGGGACGGCTAAAGGCCCTGTTGGATTGCGCGTCGGCGATCAAGACCCTGCCACTGTCACCAGATGCCATTCTCGAGGCCTTTGCCACTGCCATCGATGGCGATATGGTCGCGGTTGAGGTGCAGCTGGAGTTGATTCGCCTCTTTGACCAGTGCTGCTTTGATAAAGGCTATGCTGAGATGCTCGATGAGGCCAACCGGCAGCTTGAAGAGGCCGGCGTTTCTCCCCTTGCGGATTTGCCAGTGCAAGCGCCGCAGAAAAAAACTGCTGAACAGCACTCTCCTGAATTACCCGTTTCTCCAATGGAGCAGCCACTCGAGCAGCCACTAAAGCATTCACAGCAACACTCACAACCGCATCTGGCGGACTCCCAACAAACGCCCAGCCGGGATAGCGTTGCTATTGAAATTGATCAGGTCAGCGAGGCGCTTGCCAGCTATGCCAATGATAAAAATGAACCCCCTGTGATAAGCAATAGCCGGGTTCAAACCGAGCTGTTGGCCAAGATTACCTCTATGCTCGAGCACGCCGATTCACAAGCGTCGCCCGCCGCACCCTGCGCAGAGTCGCTCTCGACGTTGAATCCTGCAGCGACCAACGGCCAGCCGCAGCAGTCTGGGGAGCAGTCCAATAAGCAGTCCAATAAGCAGTCCAACAGACAGTCCGACAGACAGTCCGACAAACTATCCGCGCAGTTGAAACCCTGTATGGACAAGCCGCAACTGCTGGCTGAGATCAATAAACATATGCACAACCTGATTGCCAACCGCGCTGAGTTGCTTGGCAATGGCCAGATTACCCGGGAATTGGCAACTGCATTAAAGCAGTTGACGGCGGGCGAACGCGGCACGCGCCTGCACCGCAATGACCAGAGCCTGTTTCAGGTGGTGGAGAATATCTTTTGCAGCTTTGGCCAGTCCATGGTGGTAGCGCCAGAGGTACAGCAGGTGATCAATCGCTGTGAGTTACCCATGCTGAAAATGGCAATTAAGAAACCGCTGATTCTTGAGCAGGAAAATCATCCGATTCGACGCCTGTTCAATGAAATGGCCAAATATGCGATTGGCCTTGAGCAGGGGGATTGCCAGGATAATCAGATCTACCAGCAGATGTTGAAGCTTTCCGAGTCTATGGTCGGTGAGTCATTCGATGAACAGAAACTGCCGGCTATGCTCTCGGCGTTTATGGCGAATGTCGATCGCGATAAGCGCGAGACTTCGGTTACCGAGGCGCGAGAACTGGAGCAGATCGCTGCGCAGGAGAAGGTCAACTGGGCGCGCACCCGGGTTGAGGAGGAAATCACCCGACGACTTGTCGGTAAAAAACTCTCAGAGACGGTGGTCGATTTTATCCAGCGCAGCTGGTGTGTGGTGATGCATATGGCCCATCTGCGCTCGGGTGAGGCGGGCAGCGATTGGCTGGTGGCCATCAAGATACTGGAAAACCTGATCTATTTAGCGCGGCGCCAAGCCAGCGAGGCAGATAGGAAATATCGCCACGAATTGATTGCGCATATAGATGCCCGGCTTGGACATATCGCCGTCGATATCGCCCAGCGCAGCCTGCAGGTAAAGCAGCTCAGCCAGGCGCTGGGTGTTGCCGAGCTGCCGAAGGAACAGTCGGCGGTGGTCACTGCGATTACCCCGAGCGCGTCTAAACGCAGGAGAAAAAAGCCGGCCGCCAAGTCGGCTGTCTCTCAGGGCACGAAGTCAGTCGAGCAGGATAGGGTCGAGGAGGTCAGGCGTATTGTGGTGTCGGCGGTAAAAGCCGAGTTGCCGGGGAAAAATATTTCACAGGCGGTGCGCGATGCCGAGAGCCTGGACAGCAGCGCCCAGCGGGTTTTAATGGCGCTGCAAAAGGGTTGCTGGATTGAATTGGGCGGTGATATAAAGGCCCATAAGCGCGGTAAGCTGGCCGGCATTGTCGGGCCATCCTGGAAGTATGTATTTGTCGATAATAAAGGTAAGCTTATTGCCGAGCGTGACAGGGCGCGTTTAGCGCTGGAATTATTGGACGGCAAAGTGACGGTGCTGGATAATTCCCATCTGTTCGATAAAGCCATCAAGCAGGCGATTACTCAAATCAAAGGGTTGCCTGTTGCAAGTTAGCAGATACCCGAATGCAGATAAAAAATGGCTGGTTGAAATCCGCCTCTGAAGTTCCTTCACCAAATGTCGATCGTCGGCCGGATAGTGCTGATATCAGTCTTTTGGTTATTCACAATATCAGTTTGCCGCCCAACCAGTTTGGTGGTGGCTATATTGAGCAGTTTTTTAGCAACTGCCTGGATCCTGGCGCCGACGACTATTTCGCCACTATTTGTGATCTCAGGGTTTCTTCTCATCTGTTGATTGATCGCCTGGGCAATATCACCCAGTTTGCTCCTTTTACCGTGCGTGCCTGGCATGCTGGGGTGTCGCACTTTGACGGTCGCGAAAACTGCAATGACTTCTCCATTGGCATTGAGATGGAGGGCGCGGATAATATTGCTTACACTGATACTCAGTACAAGGTGTTGGCCGAGGTCACTGCAGCGCTGTGCAGAGAATACCCGCTGATCACGGCAGACCGCATAGTGGGTCACAGTGATATCGCCCCGGGCCGAAAAACCGATCCCGGCGAGGCATTTGACTGGCAGCGTTACCGGCAGATGTTGTCTGCGTAAAGAGAGAGACATTAATTGCTTAAGCATAGAGCTTAGTAAAAGAGTCTTAGCAAAATAGTTTTAGCAACAATTTACCGAGGTGTGCAGTGCATTTTTTAATTGTTCTGGTGGCGATAATTGCCCTTGAGAACTACAGCCAGATGGCTTTTATCCAGCGTGATGCCTGGGTGCAAAAATGGCATAGCCAATTATCCAGACTGTCGATGTTGGCCGGCTCCGCTGTCCTTAAGCTGATAGCCTTCGTGCTGGCGCCAGTGATTGCGCTGTATCTGGTTATTTTACTGTTGAGCAGTAGCGGTTACGGGTTGCTGGTGTTTGTTCTCGAGCTGGGGGTGCTGCTCTACAGCTTTGGTCGCGGGGATATCAGTGCACAGATTGAGCTGCTCAAGTCAGATATTGAACGCGATGACCTGCAGGCGGCCTACCATGATGCAGCGGTATTTAATATTGCCCATCGCAGCAGCAGTGCCGAAAACGCCGCTGATCTCTACCAGGAATTGGTTGCTGCCTTACCCTACAGGATTTTTGAGCGCAGGTTTGCCGCGGTCTTCTGGTTCTTTGTTCTCGGTGCCCCGGCGGCACTGGCCTACCGCCTGCTGGCTTTGCACGGTGATATGTCCCTCGGTGATATATCTCGCGGTGAGAGCGAGGCAGGGCTCAATGTGCAAGCCGAGAATAGCTCGCTTGAGAATAGCCCGCTCGAGAAAGACCAAGTTACTGCCGATCCGCAAGTGGACTGCAGTGAAAAAGCTAATACTGCACTCTGGCTATTGGAGTGGGTTCCGGTGCGTCTGTTGGCGCTTACTCTGGGTCTGGTGGGCAGCTTTGCCCATGCGACGGCACCTCTCAAAGAGTTAATTCTATGTCCGCGAACCTCAACTGCTGACCTGTTGCGACGCTGTGTTAGTGGCGCGCTAGGTGATATTCAGCGGCCCCACATGGTTGTCGGGACTGATGCTGGGGGCCATGAAGATACAGCCGCTGGATTGGCGCTTATCAGCGAGATGGTGGCACTGTTTACTCGGGCAATGATGGGTTGGCTGGTGGTTATTGCACTGCTGGTGATGCTCAGCTAAGCATTAAAATGCCTAACCACTGTGCTGCTGAGCGCTGTTCCACGGGGCAACCTTGAACAGCAACAGCATCCCCGGAATCGCCAGGGCGGTGCACAGGTAGAAGAAACTCTCCCAGCCCACTCCCTCGACAATAATCCCGGTCACAGAGCTTGCCATTGTCCGCGGTACCGCGGTTAGCGCGGTGAACAGGGCTAACTGCGTGGCAGCAAAAGCAGGGTGGGTCGAACGGGCGATAAACGCGACAAAGGCCGCGGTGCCGAGACCGACACCCAAATATTCAAAGCTGATAACCAGTCCCAGCAGCCACAGGCCCTCGCCGACACGAGCGAGAACTGCAAAGCCGAGAATAGAGATAATCTGTACCAGGCCAAACAGCCACAGGGCGCGATTAATGCCTATCTTGAGCATCAGGATCCCGCCCAGAATACCGCCAAAAATCATTGGCCACAGCGCCGCATGTTTAGCGATAAGGCCAATCTGGGTCATGCTAAAACCGAGATCCAGGTAAAACGGTGTCGCCAGAGCCGTGGCCATACTGTCGCCGAGTTTATACAGCAGCATAAAGGCCAGTATCAGCGATGCCTGCCTGACCCCCTGACGACTGAAGAATTCATTAAAGGGCTCGACTATCGCACTCTGCAATGTGGTTGGATGGCGAACATGAGCGCGGGGTTCGGCGACACTGATAGTCAGGCCGATACCGACAAACATAAACGCCGCAGTGATCGGAAATACCTGCTGCCAGGGCAAGCTATCTGCCAGTATTAGCGACAGCGATCCCGGCACCAGTCCGGCAATTCGGTAGGCGTTGACATGAATTGAATTGCCTAGGCCCAACTCCTGATCCGGCAGGATCTGCCGGCGATAGGCATCGAGAACAATATCCTGAGTGGCACTGAGAAAGGCGATGGCCAGACACAGCCAGGCAATTGACCAGATCTGTGTGGCTGGATCAAAAAATCCCAGTGCGGCGATCGCGGCAAATAGCAAAATCTGCGTGGCGAACATCCAGCTGCGGCGCAGGCCAAAGCTACGGGAAAACAGTGATAGTTGATAGCGGTCGAGAAGTGGTGACCAGAGAAACTTCCAGGTGTAGGGCAGTCCTATCAGGGCAAAGAAACCAATCTCCACCAGGCCGACACCCTCGGTGCGCAGCCATGCTGGAACCAGAGATATAAGGAGATACAGTGGCATGCCCGAGGCCAGGCCGGTAAAGATGCAGATCAACATGCGCCGGTTTAAAAGCGCCTGCCTGATAGTTGCTGTGCTCATTGGAATCCTTGAGGCTATTTTTTGCAGCCTTGTTAATAGAGCCCTGCAAAAGCCCAATAGTCGGCAAAGGGTTAGGGTTGCCAGTTAAAATTTTTCAGGCTGACCCGGTTATTGTCTAACACCACGCCCTCATCCTGGAGGCGTGTCTTCTGTAGATAAAAGCCGGGGCTATCCTCTGCCAGGCTGATCTTGCCCGCAGCATTGATAACCCGGTGCCAGGGTAATTGCGTTTTCCCGGGCAGGTCACCGAGGATCCGCCCGACCATTCTTGCCGCCCCTGGCAATCCGGCCAGTTCGGCCAGCTGACCATAGGTGATAACGCGACCTGCGGGCACCGCGGCCAGAACCATATACACCTTTTCCGCTGGTGTGAGATGTTCTAGGCTGGGTTCCTTCCCAACAGACTGGTGTCGGCCTGTGTTTTTCATGGCGTAAGACTACGCTATTCAGGGTGCTGTTGAAATAGTCAAAACGACCCCAATCTGATAACTCAGAGCGAGATATAAATTATTAACAGAAACCCTTTAGAGAGACGCTAATTGTGCGCACGCTATTTTTGATCTTTGTGATTATCCCGGTGCTGGAGATGTGGCTGCTGATTACCGTTGGCAATTATCTCGGCGCACTGCCGACCATTGGTCTGGTGTTGTTGACGGCATTTGTAGGTGTCAATCTGCTGCGCGCCCAGGGCTTTGAGACATTGTGGCGCGGCCGCCTTAGGTTTGAGGAGGGCCAGCTGCCAGCCCGGGAGATAGCCGAAGGTATTATCCTCGCCGTTTCCGGTGCCCTGCTGTTGACTCCGGGCTTTGTGACGGATGTCGTTGGATTTGCCGGTCTGGTGCCTTTTTTGCGCGGTGTTGTAGCGCAATTTGTACTGAGTAGGATGGTGATTGGCAGCGTATCTACCAGAGAATATGGCTCGGGATCATCCGCAGGCCACAGAAAATCCGCTGATGAGGATGTGATTGAAGGTGAATCCTGGGACGAGAAAGACCGTTTGTAAATATTTAAGGAGCGCAGGGAAATGTAAAAACAGGGAGTGTAATAAAAAATCTGTCGTGATCCCTTGAAAAAGAATCGCGGCACCACAATATGACAAACAGCTGCGGTAATCCGCAAGATCGTTAACAGTTGCAGATAGATAAATTGGAGAGACAAAGTATGAAGATTCGCCCACTACATGACCGAGTGATCGTTCGTCGCGAGGAAGAGGAAGCCAAAACAGCTGGTGGTATTTTGTTGCCTGGCTCAGCTCAGGAAAAGCCCAATCAGGGTGAAGTTGTCGCTGTCGGCATAGGTCGTATTCTCGACAATGGCGACTTGCGTCCGGTTGACGTCAATGTCGGTGATAAGGTCGTTTTTGGTAAGTACGCTGGACAGGACACTATCGATGTCGACGGCGAAGAGCTCATTATCCTCAGTGAATCTGATATCAAGGCTGTAGTAGAAGCTTAAATTGAATCAGGTTTAAAAAGATTTTGTGATAACTAGTTTTGAAAGGAAATAATCATGTCAGCAAAAGAAGTTAAATTTGGCAGCAACGCTCGCCAAGGTATGTTGGACGGAGTAAACATCCTCGCCAATGCAGTAAAAGTTACCCTGGGTCCAAAAGGCCGCAATGTTGTTCTCGAGAAGTCATTTGGCGCGCCTACAGTGACTAAAGATGGTGTATCCGTTGCCAAAGAGATCGAGCTCAGCGACAAGTTTGAAAATATGGGTGCCCAGATGGTTAAGGAAGTCGCCTCTAAAGCGTCTGACGATGCCGGTGATGGCACCACAACAGCTACGGTACTGGCCCAGTCAATTATTATTGAAGGCCTCAAGTCTGTGGCTGCGGGTATGAACCCCATGGATCTTAAGCGCGGCATCGATAAGGCTGTTGTTGCAGCTGTTGCCGAAATCGCCGACGTTGCCAAGCCCTGTTCCGAGTCAAAAGAAGTGGCCCAGGTGGGTACTATCTCTGCCAACAGTGATTCACATATTGGTGACATCATTGCCGAGGCGATGGATAAGGTTGGCAAAGAGGGTGTGATCACTGTCGAAGAGGGTTCCGGTCTGGAAAATGAACTCGACGTGGTTGAGGGTATGCAGTTTGATCGCGGCTACCTGTCTCCCTACTTTATCAGCAATCAGGAAGCCATGAGCGCCGAGCAGGACAGCCCGTTTATCCTGCTGGTTGATAAAAAGATCTCCAATATACGTGAGCTTTTGCCACTCTTGGAGAACGTTGCCAAAGCCGGCAAGCCACTGATGATTATTGCTGAAGACGTTGAGGGCGAAGCCCTGGCGACCCTGGTTGTTAACAACCTGCGTGGCATCGTAAAAGTTGCTGCCTGTAAGGCGCCTGGTTTTGGTGATCGTCGCAAGGCGATGCTTGAAGATATTGCTATCCTGACCGGTGGTACTGTGATTTCAGAAGAAGTTGGTCTGGATCTTGAGACAGCAACCCTTGAGCACCTGGGTACAGCCAAGCGCGTCACCATGAGCAAAGAAGCCACGACTATTGTCGATGGCGCTGGCGATCCAAAAGCCATTGAAGCACGCGTCCAGCAGATTCGTGCGCAGATCGAAGAGACCAGTTCAGAGTACGACCGTGAGAAACTTCAGGAGCGTGTTGCCAAACTGGCCGGCGGTGTTGCGGTTATCAAGGTTGGTGCAACCACTGAAATGGAAATGAAAGAGAAGAAAGCCCGGGTTGAAGACGCATTGCACGCAACTCGCGCAGCGGTTGAAGAGGGTGTTGTACCTGGCGGCGGTGTTGCTCTGGTCCGTGTCCTGCAGAAAATTTCTGGCCTTACCGGTGATAACAACGACCAGACTGTGGGTGTCAGCATCGCGCTTCGCGCCATGGAAGCACCTCTGCGTCAAATCGTTGAAAATGCTGGCGGCGAAGGCTCTGTGGTTGTTGACAAGGTCAAGGCGGGTAAGGGTAACTTTGGTTACAACGCCGCGACTGGTGAGTACGGCGATATGATCGAACTGGGTATTCTCGATCCCGCCAAAGTATCGCGCACTGCACTTCAGGCCGCGGCCTCTATTGCCGGCCTGATGATCACCACCGAAGCCATGGTTGCTGATGCACCTGCTGCTGAAGGTGCTGCACCAGCCATGCCTGATATGGGTGGCATGGGCGGTATGGGTGGCATGGGCGGCATGATGTAAGCTGCTGTCACTGTGACGCTGAGCCCCGCAATGAATAGTTGCGGGGCTTTTTTTTGTCATCCTCCCGACAGAGCGCAGCGACGAGGGATCTCCTGCCACAAGCAGAGATCTCTCACTACGTTCGAGATGACAAAGAAACTACCGTCATCCTCCCGACAGAGCGAAGCGATGAGGGACCTCCTGCCACATACAGAGATCTCTCAATACCCTCAAGCAGACAAAAAAAGTCCCCAAGCAGGACAAAGGTGATTGCTATTTAGTCTGTATTGCCGAACAATTGAGGCCTGTCAAATCAATAGCCCAGATGGGCTGTATAAATTACTAAAAGAAAACAGGAGTCTGCTATGACCGTCGAATTTTTAAATTTTCTAGTCCGTTGGGGCCATTTGCTGTTCGGTATTACCTGGATCGGTATGCTTTACTACTTTAACTTTGTCCAGGGCGGTTACTTCAAATCGGCGACTCCTGAAGCGCTTTCAGATGCCAAAGCCAAGCTGGCACCCAGTGCACTCTGGTGGTTCCGCTGGGGTGCAATGTTCACCTTTATCACCGGTTTGTATCTGCTGCACGTTGCCACTGGCCTCAGCCAGTTGAATAACTACATCGTTGTCGGTGCGGTTATGGGTACACTGATGTTCCTCAATGTGTGGACGGTTATCTGGCCAGCACAGAAAATTGCCCTGGGCCTTGTTGAAGGTGGCGATAAAGCTGCGGCGGCTGGTAAAGCACTGCTGGCTTCACGAACCAATGTCTTGTTCTCAGGACCTATGGCTCTCGGTATGCTGGCTGGTGCGCACTATCCTGGTCACGGTTACGGCACTGCTGTTGGCGGTACTGGGCTGATCGTAATGCTGGTGATCGTTGCGCTGCTGGAAGTCAATGCGCTGGTCGGTAAGCAGGGTCCTTTGACTACCGTGAAGGGTGTGATTCACTCAAGCCTTGGTCTGACGGCGGTGATGATTGCGGTGCTTAACTATTTATAAAAAGCCCGTAATATCCGTTCAAAAAAAACCGGCCCTGTGCCGATTTTTTTGTGCGCGCGAATAGCAGCACGTAGTTAAATAACGCATCATTTCGGGATGGAGGACTCTTGCAATTGGCGTATAATAAAGCCATTAATGCTCCCTGAAACAGGATTCTAAAATGTCCGCGGATAAAAACCGTATAAACCCCATAGTTCCCGAGCGGGACGATATGATTGGGCGTTCCTCCAGTTCGGCCGGTTCTTCCGGTAAAAAGGCGCTTTCCAAATCTGACAGTAGCCATTCATCTTCCGACGGCACCAATGGAACCCGTGGTGGTTTTTGGAGGTTATTGATAGCCCTGTTGTCGGTTGCTCTTGTTGGGGGCGGTGGATTTGGCTGGTACCAATTTAACAGCCTAGCAAACAATCACGCAGATCTTCAGCAGCGTTTTAACGCACTCGAATCACGCCTCAGCAGCACCGATGAATCGATGACTCAATCCGGTGCGGCCCTGCAGTTAAAAATTAGCAAGCAGGGCGAGTCGCTGGAGAGACACTGGGCAGAAATCAAAAAACTCTGGGGTGTTTCCAACGATATCAACAAGGGTAAAATTGAAAAAAATAAAAAAGATATCGCATTTCTAGCTGCCAAGCGCACGGCCTTGGAAAAGAGTGCAGCGGATCTCAGCGCACGGCTGGATAAAGAGAATCGCAGTCTGACCAATCTCAGTGGTAACTACCTGGCGATTACCGCCGATATCGACGGTATCAATACAGCCGCTCGCAACCAGTCTGACAAGCTTGCCCGCCTTGAGGCGGCGCTTAATAAAATCGATCAACAGCTGAAAAGTAATGCCGAGGCGATTGAATCAATGGATGCATTCCGCCGTCAGACCAACCAGAAAATTTACAACCTTGAGAATAAACCTCAAGCGGCCACTCAAAATCCGGAGTCCACGTTTGCAGCTCCGGCCAGCGTAAAATAAAACGGAACAGATCAAGTTAATGACAATTATTCGCCAAGAAGATGTTATCGACAGTGTTGCAGATGCACTGCAATATATTTCCTATTACCACCCGGTAGATTTTATCCAGGCGGTCAAGGCCGCCTATGACCGCGAAGAGTCCAAGGCAGCCAAAGATGCCATGGCGCAGATACTGATTAACTCGCGCATGTGTGCCATGGGTCATCGGCCAATCTGTCAGGATACCGGTATCGTCACTGTGTTTGTGCGCGTTGGTATGGATGTGCAGTGGCAGGCTGAGATGAGCCTGACCGAGATGATCAATGAGGGTGTGCGCCGCGCCTACACTCATCCGGACAATATCCTCCGCGCCTCAATACTCGCCGACCCGGATGGCGCGCGCAAAAATACTGGCGATAATACGCCGGCAGTTATTCACTATGAAATTGTTCCCGGCAATACAGTCTCCATTGATGTGGCTGCCAAGGGGGGTGGTTCCGAGGCAAAATCAAAATTTGCCATGCTCAACCCCTCCGATTCCATCGTCGACTGGGTGCTGAAAATGGTGCCGACTATGGGCGCCGGCTGGTGCCCGCCAGGTATTCTCGGTATAGGAATTGGCGGCACGGCGGAAAAGGCCATGATTATGGCCAAGGAAGCACTTCTCGATCATATTGATATCAATGAGTTGCAGGCAAAGGGTGCTGAAAATCGCAATGAAGAGCTGCGCTTGGAGCTGTTTGATAAGGTCAATGCGCTGGGCATAGGTGCTCAGGGGCTGGGTGGTTTGACCACCGTGCTGGATATTAAAATTAAAGACTATCCCTCCCATGCGGCCAATAAGGCTGTGGCCATTATTCCCAACTGTGCAGCGACGCGCCATGCGCATTTTGTGCTCGATGGCTCCGGCCCGGCGCAACTGGATCCCCCCAATCTGGAAGACTGGCCAGAGATCACCTGGGAAGCCGATGAAACCGTACGTCGTGTTAATCTCGACACTGTAACCGAGAAGGATATTGCCCAGTGGAAGCCCGGTGATACTCTGCTGCTATCGGGGAAAATGCTTACCGGCCGCGATGCTGCCCATAAAAAAATGACCGATATACTGGCCCGCGGCGAACAGCTGCCGGTGGACTTAACCGGCCGTTTTATCTACTACGTCGGCCCGGTGGATCCCATAGGTGATGAGGCTGTGGGTCCCGCTGGCCCAACCACTGCAACCCGCATGGATAAATTTACCCGTACCATGCTTGAGCAGACCGGCCTGATGGGGATGATCGGCAAGGCAGAGCGCGGCCAGATCGGCATTGATGCCATCAAAGATAATCAGGCGGTCTATCTGATCGCCGTTGGCGGGGCAGCCTATCTGGTCTCCAAAGCGATCACCAGGGCAGAGGTTATTGCCTTCCCGGAGCTGGGCATGGAGGCTATCTATGAATTTGAGGTCAATGAGATGCCAGTGACCGTTGCCGTAGATACTCAGGGTGAGTCTGTTCACAGAATTGGCCCGCAAACCTGGCAGGCTAAAATTGAAGAAAAAACTGTAAAGATAGGCTAACGTTACAGGGTGTAATTATAAAGCTTGCTGCTTACAGATGACGTCACAGGCTCCTTGGGGGAGCTAAATTTAAAAGGAACTAAAAATATGAAACACATTAATTTTCTTATTGGAGCCATTGCCTTCGCTATTGCCGGCAGTTGTTTTGCAAATGACCAGTGGTATCTTGGCGCAACGGCGGGTCATTACGATCTCGATAGTGATCGAGCGATTGTCGACGATCACCGCGCTGCGACAATTGGTCTTCAAGTCGGTAAGTATGTTGCCGACAATGTCGCTGTTGAATTTGGCTATGGCGCCAACGCCGGTCATGATGACTTTAGCGTCGCCTCACTAAATGCCCTTGTCTGGCTGGGCGATCAAGCTGATGCCTGGCGGCCATACCTGCTGGGTGGTTTTAATCAGTACGATTTTTCTGACACCAGTAATCTGATTTCCGGGCATGGTGAAAAGACAGATCAGCTGATGGTTGGTTTTGGTTTGGGCAAGCAGTTTGAGGGTGCACTGGAATTTCGTGCCGATATACGTGGAATGGCTGACCTCGAAGATATTCAAGCTGAGGAGTATGGATTTCAAATCTCCCTAAATAAATTGATTGGTAAAAAGTCAGCACCTGCGCCTGTTGTGACTGCCGTTGCCGCAGCGCCTGTCGTCGCTGAACCAGAGCCCGCGCCTGAACCTCAGGTGCGTACAATCACTGTGCGCCTGAATGTTGAATTTGAATTTAACAAAGCGGTGGTTCTGGCGATTTACGGCGATCAACTGGATGCCATTGCTGCCGCGATGAAAGCCCACGAGGATATCGATCTGGTGCTTGAAGGCCACTCAGATAGCCGCGGTTCAGATGATTACAATATGAGCCTGTCTGACCGTCGCGCCAAGGCTGTCAAAGCCAAGCTGGTCGACGATTACGGTATACCCGCCGAGCGAATTGCCGCTATGGGTTACGGTGAGACCCAGCCAGTGGCGAGCAATGCCACAGATGAGGGACGCGCGCGCAACCGCCGTGTGGTGGGCGAGCTGTCTTTCTCTGAAGTCTATTCTTTTTAGGCCTGTAGGCAATAAGTTTGGCTATAGATTTGACTGTAGATTTGACTAGAAAGTAGTTTACAAGCAGTATCCAAACGGCGCACTACTCAGCAGTAGGCGCCGTTTTTTTTTAGGTTTTTTTTAAAAATTTTGTTAAAAATTGCTTTAATCTGATTAGTAGGCGGCTTGGAGAATGGCAAATGGAAAACACATTTTATTGGCACGATTATGAGACCTTTGGGGCCAATCCGGCTGTCGACAGACCCAGTCAGTTTGCCGGGTTGCGTACCGACTTTGATCTCAACCCGATTGGCGAGCCACTGGTTATATACTGCCAGCCACAGTTGGATATTTTGCCCGCCCCCCAAGCTTGCTTGATAACCGGTATTACGCCGCAACTAGCGCTGGAAAAAGGCCTGCCCGAACCGCAATTTATCCAGGCGATTCATCAGCAGTTAGCGCAGCCTAAAACCTGTGGTGTCGGCTACAACAGTATTCGTTTTGACGACGAGGTCACCCGTTACACCCTGTATAGAAACTTCTACGACCCCTACCAGCGCGAGTGGAAAAATGGCAACTCGCGGTGGGATATTATCGATATGATGCGGCTTACCCGGGCGCTGCGACCCGAGGGCATAGAGTGGCCGGACCATGAGCCCGGCCGTCCGAGTTTTAAGCTCGAAGATCTCACCGCGGCCAATGGTTTGGCCCATGAAGCCGCTCACGACGCGCTGTCGGATGTAACCGCAACCATTGCCATGGCCAAACTGGTCAAGGACAAACAGCCGCGTCTATTTGACTACCTGTTGCAAAATCGCGGTAAAAAGCAGATCGCTGCAATGCTCAATCTCAGTGAGCGCAAACCGTTTTTTCATATCTCCGGCATGCTCTCCAAAGCGCATATGTACGGCGCGATTATGATGCCCCTGGCCAAGCATCCGACTAACAGTAACGCTATTATCTGTGTTGACCTGTCGGCAGACCCGCAACCGCTGATAGACCTCAACGATGAACAGATCCGCCGGCGTGTATTTACCGCCGGCGACAAACTGGCCGAGGATGAAGAGAGGATTCCCCTTAAAGTTATCCATATCAATAAAGCGCCAGTGGTAACGACCCCGAAACTAATCGATAAACAGGCCGCTGCAAGACTGGCTATTGATCTTGAGCGCTGTGAAAAACACTGGCGGCAACTGATGGCCGTTGATCTCGGCAAAAAGGTTGCCGATGTCTTTTCCGAGAAGGAATTTGCACCGCGGCCAGAGGCGGAGCAGCAGCTCTATGGCGGTTTTTTACCCGACCAGGATCGCGGTCTGCTCGACGATATTCGTCGCGCCAGCGCAACGGATTTCCGGCAGCAACAGTATTATTTTGCCGATGACCGCTACAACCAGTTGCTGTTTAGTTACCGCGCTCGTTACTTTCCCGAGTCACTGTCGGAGGCCGAGCAGCAAACTTGGCTCGAGAGCTGTCGCTGGCGCTTGACCAGCGAGCAATCCGGTTATCTGACCATGGAAAAACACACACAGGAGCTCGCCCAACTGCTTGCGGAAAACAGTCTCAGTGAAAAAAAGCGCGACGTTCTCCTGGCGCTGCAGAGCTGGAGTCAGGATGTTGCCAGGCAGTTTTCCCTGTAGTCACAGCGCTGCGTTTCTCATTGAGAACAACCGCCAAACAAGCTAGAATCCGCCAACTCCATTGCCCCCGAGGTTACGCGTGAATTTCACTGGCGCGCATATTCTTTCCATCAGCCAATTTCAGCGACAGGATGTTGAGCAGATCTTCTCGGTCGCGGATCAAATGGAACCCTACGCCCTTCGCAAGCGAGTTACTCGGGTTCTCGAAGGTGCCATTCTCGGCAATATGTTTTTTGAGGCCAGTACCAGAACACGGGTCAGCTTTGGCTCGGCGTTTAATCTGCTTGGCGGCGAAGTGCGCGAGACCGCCGGTTTTGAAAGTTCGGCTCTGGTCAAGGGTGAATCACTGCAGGATACCGCCCGGGTACTGTCCGGCTTTAGCGATGTTATCTGCATGCGCCATCCCCAGGAGGGCTCGGTAGCCGATTTTGCCGCTGCCAGCCGGGTGCCGGTGATGAACGGTGGCGATGGCGCCAACGAGCACCCCACCCAGGCACTTCTGGATTTATATACCATCGCCCGCGAGCTAAAAGCCAAGGGTCGCAATATCGACGGCCTGAGAATTGCGATGATCGGTGATCTGCGCCACGGCCGCACCGTGCACTCTCTGAGCAAGCTGCTCAGCCTCTACGACAACGTTCAGGTAACTCTGGTCTCGCCCAAAGAGCTGGCCCTGCCCGAATCCATCGTTGAGGGTATGCGCAGTGCTGGCGTCAATGTCAGCGTCTCCGATAAGCTCAATAACAGTATTGCCAATGTCGATATTGTCTACTCGACGCGAATTCAGGAAGAGCGCTTTACCAGTAAGGAAGAGGCCGATTTGTACCGCGGCAAGTTTCGCTTAAACCAGGCGATCTACACCCAGTACTGCGAACCCAATACCGTGATTATGCACCCGCTGCCGAGAGACTCGCGCAGTGATGCCAACGAACTCGACTCCGATCTCGACAGCAATCCCAATCTGGCGATTTTCCGCCAGACCGATAATGGTCTGTTAGTGCGCATGGCATTGTTCGCGCTGGTTTTGGATGTGGTAGACAAGGTCGATGAATATTCCCACGACGTGCGTTGGTATAATTCCCGACAAAATTAAAAGACAGAATAACCTGTTAACCGGGCTTTTCCCTTTATTGCTCGGTTTACTGCATTTGATCTAAAGCGCAGGGAAAGTGCTTTTTAGAGGTTCCAATGAGTGAATTTGACGACATTCGTCCCTATAACGACAGTGAAGTGCCCGCGGTTATTGCGCGCCTGATTGCCGACCCTGAATTTATTGATCTGCTGCTGTCCCGCAAGCTGCCCCTGCTGGCAAAAATTTGTCCCTGGTTGTTGCGCCCCTTATTGCGTAGATCTCTCTCGAAAGCCGCTAAGCAAATTAACAGCGTGGATGACCTGCAGCGCTATATCACTGGCTCTCTAGTTGCGCTGGTGAATAAAACCACTGACGGTTATTCGGTCAGCGGTCTGGAAAATCTCGATCCCAACAAAGCCTACCTGTTTTTAAGCAACCACAGGGATATAGCGCTGGATCCGGCGATGGTTAACCTGGCTCTATTTAATTCGGGTATGGAAACCGTACGTATTGCGATTGGCGATAACCTGCTCAGCAAACCCTTTGCCTCTGATCTTATAAGGGTCAATCGCAGTTTTATTGTTAAGCGCTCGATTAGCGGCCGTCGCGAAAAGCTTGAGGCACTCAAGAAACTGTCTCGCTACATCCGCAAATCAATTACCGACGACGGCGTCTCAGTGTGGATTGCCCAGCGTGAGGGTCGCGCCAAAGATGGTCATGATCGCACTGAAACTGCACTGCTAAAGATGCTCACCCTGTCCCGCGACAAACAGCAGAGCTTTGCCGCGGCCATTGGTGAACTCAATCTGGTACCTGTCGCCATATCCTATGAATACGATCCCTGTGATGTCGATAAAGGTCGCGAGCTGTTCGCCAAAGAGCAGGGTGAGGATTATATTAAGCAGGAATTTGAGGATCTGGATACCATCCAGAAGGGCTTTGTCGGCTACAAGGGGCGCATCCATATCGCCTTTGGCGATCCTGTCGCAGAGCAGTATGAGGATGCAGACAGTTTGGCCGAAGCCATAGACGCCCAGATTTACACCAATTACAAACTGTTTCCGAGCAATATTGTCGCCTGTCAAATGCTCGGCTATACCCAGGATCTGGAGTTGGTCAAAAGCCAGTGGCCGGACCAGGATTGGCAGGATGCTGAATTGCGTTTTAAAGATTATTTAAATCGGGCGCCAGGGCTCTACCGGAAAATTATTACCGAGGGCTATGCGGCACCGGTTTTAAATTATTTAAAAGTAAGGCAGGCCAGTCACACAGGCTTGTAAAAATAAGGAAGTTACCCCTTTGCTAGATCCAGACGTTAAAGAAACCATACAGCAGGGCTACCGTCAGTTTCTAAAATCACGGGACCTCAGCCCCCGCTTGGGTCAAAAGCAGATGATCGCCGCGGTGGCCAACGCTCTGACCAACAGTGACCCCGACAAGCGCATCGCTGTGGTTGAAGCGGGCACCGGTACAGGTAAAACCGTCGGTTACCTTATCGCTGCGCTGCCGATTGCCAGGGCCCTGAAGAAAACCGTGGTGGTTGCCACCGGCACCATCGCCCTGCAAGAACAGCTAATTCATAAAGACCTTCCCGAACTACTTGAAGCCTGTGGCTGGGATCATAGCTGCGCGCTGGTAAAAGGCCGTGGACGCTACGCCTGTAATCTTAAGATGGAGCAGTGTCTCGACGCGATAAAATCCAAAGAGGCCGGGCTGTTTGTGTTTGAAGATGAAGTGGCCTTTAACCCCAACCAGCAGACTGAAGACCTCTATAGAGAGATGTCCGAGGCACTGGCCGAGGGTACCTGGGATGGCGATCGCGACGCCTGGGAGAGCCGTATCCAGGATGTTGAATGGCGCGCTCTGACTATAGACCGCCGTCAATGTACCGGCAGGCGCTGTCGCTTTGTCAATCAGTGCGCCTTCTTTAACGCCCGCAACGAGCTGGAAGAAAGTGAATGTATTGTCGCCAATCACGATCTGGTGATGGCTGATCTAGCACTGGGTGGTGGCGCCATATTGCCGCCGCCGGAAGACTGCATCTATATCTTTGATGAAGGTCATCGGCTTGGCGATACCGCTATTCGTCACTTTGGTGCCGAGTGTCGGGTCAACAGCAGCATTAGCTTTCTCGAGCGTCTGCAAAAACAGATTAAGGGTCAGGGTCCGCTGTTTGAAAAAGACAGCGCGCTCACCGAACAGCTGCCACGTATTGAAAAAGAGGCGGGCGCTATTATTGCGCTGCTCAATATCGCCTACCCACTCTTGCAGCAGAGTTTGGAGTCGGCAGATTATCCGGAGGATGGCCGCTATCGATACGCCCATGGTGATGTCGGCGCCACTATTCGCGATATAGCCAAGCAGTTAGCCCATAAAACCAGCGGCTGGTTGGGGCGTCTTGAAGTCTTGGTCGATACCCTCAATGACGCCTTGGGGGACAAGCAATACCCGGTGCCGCTGCCCGATATTGAAATGTTCTATCAGCAGGCTGGTAGCTGGCAGTCGCGCGCGGAGCAACTGCTGGCACTCTGGGATCGGCTGCATCGTGAGCTAAAACAAGGCGAGACGCCTATGGCCTGCTGGCTGCGTTTGGATGATAGTGGCGGCAATATCGATATCTCGGTCAATGCCAGTCCTATTCAAGCGGCCGAACTGCTCAGCGATCGCCTCTGGGGCAGTTGCTATGGGGCAGTCCTCACCTCGGCCACATTGCGGGCCCTGGGAAATTTTGAAACCCTCAAACGCGAGACCGGGGTGCCGGATTTTGCCAGTTTTATGTCTGTGGCCGGCGCGTTTAACTATGGCGAAGCTGCGCTTATTCGCGTGCCCGCCGATGCCGTCGAGGGCAACTCGGTTGAGGCGCACAGCAACTATATCGTGGATAACTTTGCCGGCCTGATCGAAAAGCGCTGTGGCACATTGGTGCTGTTTTCATCAAAACGGCAGATGGAGCAGGTCTATGATGCGCTGGATAGGGATCTGCAGAAAGAGATTATTATGCAGGGCCAGTTTTCCAATCGCGAAATGGTTCGGCTGCACAAAGAACGCGTTGATCAGGGACGTACCAGTGTGCTAATGGGGCTCGCCAGTTTTGCCGAGGGTGTCGATCTGCCCGGCGATTACTGTCGTCATGTGGTGATCGCCAAGCTGCCCTTTGCCGTGCCCGACGATCCCCTGCATGAAGCGCTCTCGGAATGGGTCGAAGAGCAGGGCGGCAACTCATTCTTTGATATATCGCTGCCGATCGCTTCACTGCGACTGATCCAGGCCTGTGGTCGGTTGCTGCGCACCGAGACAGATACCGGCACAGTGACTATTTTGGATAAACGGTTAATCACCAAACGCTATGGCGGGCAGTTGTTAAATGCACTGCCGCCGTTTCGTCGTGAAATAGGCTAAGAGAGAATGGTCGATCATTATCGCCGGTTAGCCAGTCTGTTGCAGACCGTGGAGAAAGAACTACGTGCAATGCAGCTCTGGGAGGAGCAGATGCCCTCTGCCGAGGCGCTGGCCAGCGATCAGCCCTTTGCTCTGGACAAGTTGAGTTTTAACCAGTGGTTACAGTTTATTTTTTTGCCAAAGATGGCGGGGATTGTCGAGACTGATTCAGCACTGCCTGAGAGCTGTAGTGTGGCTCCCATGGCTGAAGAGTTTTACAAGGCCGAACAAGTCGATGCGCTATCGCTTGTCCGGCATCTTGCCGCAATTGACGCGCTTATTTCCGGTTAGTGACCGGACGCTTGCGGGGTTTTCTTGGCTCGGAGCTCTTGCCTTTAAATGCCGGCTTCTTTCTAGCGCCTGGTGCACCACGATCTTTCTTGCCTTCTTTTTTAGATCTGTAGTCAGGCTTTGCATCGCGCTGTTCACCTGCAGTGCCATTATCAACACTGATCTTCAGAGGCTTCTGGCAGACGCGAACCTTGTAGAGATGATCAAATAGTTCTTTAGGCATACCCTCGGGTAGGTCGACAGTGCTGTAATCGTCATGCAGTTTAATATGACCGATGTACTGAGCATCTATATCCGCCTCATTGGCAATCGCGCCGACAATATTTTTCGGCGACACCTCATGATTGCGGCCTACCTCAATACGGTACGTCACCATTGGGATTTCATTGCCATCCTGATCTGCCGGGCCACTTTTTTGACGGCTGGGCTTCTCTCGCTGAACGCGTTCACTGCGATCCGAACGGTCGTTGCGTTCTGATCGCTCGCTGCGCTCTGGGCGCTTGCGCTCTTTTCTATCGCGCTCTTTCGACGATGCTCGAGGCGTATCCAAGGTGGCCAGTTTTGGGAACAGAGGACGATCTTTCTGAACTTCATAGGCCAGAGCTGCAGCCAGAACAGCCATATCGATATCGTTTTCGACGGCAACTTCTTTAACCAGCGAATTAAACTTATCCAGCTTGGTTGATTTCGACATGCCAACCAACTGCTCTTTAAACTGCGCAACCCGCTGACCACTGACTTCTTCATTGCTCGGCAGATTAAACTGACTAATTGCCTGACGTGTCGACTTCTCAATCGAACGCAGCATGCGGTTCTCTTTCTGAGTAATAAACAGAATTGCCTTGCCTTCACGACCGGCACGACCCGTTCGACCAATCCGGTGAACATAGGATTCATTATCGTAGGGAATATCGTAGTTGATTACATGGCTGATACGCTCAACATCGAGACCGCGCGCCGCAACATCGGTAGCCACAACAATATCAATCTGGCCCTTCTTTAAACGGTTAATGGTGCGCTCACGAACCGCCTGAGTCAGATCACCATTAAGCGCCGAAGAGGAAAATCCGCGTGCTTCAAGTTTTTCAGCAATTTCTAAGGTAGCAGACTTGGTGCGCACAAAAATAATCATGCCATCAAACTGCTCAACATCAAGAATGCGGGTCAGGGCATCCATCTTCTGGTGGCCTTTAACCATTAGGTAAGACTGCTCGATACGTTCTACAGTTTTGGTCTTCGCTTCAATGCTAACCACTTCAGCATCGCCCAAATACTTATCAGCAACACGCTTAATCGCCGGCGGCATAGTGGCCGAGAACAGTGCGCGTTGACAGTCAGCCGGAGTCTTGGAAAGAATGGTTTCAACATCATCGATAAAGCCCATGCGCAACATCTCATCAGCTTCATCGAGAATCAGGCCTTTAACCTGACTGAGGTCCAAGCTGCGACGACGCAGATGGTCAAGCATACGACCGGGAGTACCTACCACAACCTGGGCGCCGCGCTTTAGGCCGCGCAGCTGACCGCCAATATCGGCACCGCCATAAATCGGCAGCACGTGAAAGCCCTTCAGGTACTTGGCATAGCTTTGAAAAGCCTCGGCGACCTGAATGGCCAGCTCACGGGTCGGAGTCAGCACCAGAATTTGCGGTGTTTTCTGCTTTTCATCCAGCATGCTCAAGAATGGCAGAGCAAAAGCGGCTGTTTTTCCTGTACCAGTCTGGGCAGTACCCAAAAGGTTTTTACCTTCCAGAATAATAGGAATACTTGCCTCTTGAACAGGGGAGGGTTGCTCGTATCCGAGTTGTTTAACGGCTTTTTGAACGGGGGCGGAAAGACCCAGTGAAGCGAAGTCAGCTGACGACATTGATTTACCTGTGGCTTGGGGCGTTGAGGCCCCGGATTGAGAGGCGGCGGAGTATACTCCTAAGTTGTTCTTTTTTATAGTGGTTTTGGGGTTATTTTTAGTGGCGAGGAGGGGCTTTTAAGCTGGCTGTAATCTAATTTAGCTGAAAAATTGATTTGTTGAGAATATGGGGTAAAAGTCTGGTTTGTAACTTGAGATATAGGCTAGCTGCCTATCCAAAAAACTGAACTTAAGCTGCTGAAAGTGGTTTTACATTTAGAGTATTTCGAAACTGTTCAGCCTGCCATAGGTCATATTGAGATTGTTGGTTCACCCAGCTTTCAGATGAGGTATCAAAAGCGATAGAAAGACGAACGGCCATCTCTGGGCTAATGCCGGCTTTGCCATTGATAATGCATGACAGAGTTTTGCGGCTTACCCCTAACGCCTTTGCAGCGTCTGTGACTGAAAGCCCAAGCGGATCCAGGCACAGCTCTTTGATAATAGTCCCGGGATGTGGGGGGTTGTGCATCAGCATAGTATTACCTCAATGATAATCTTCATAATTTACTATCTCGACATTCTCACCTCTAAAGCGATAGGTGATACGCCAATTGCCGTTGACTCTAACTGACCATATTTCTGCTCTGCGTCCTGAAAGAGAGTGCAGGAAAAGCCCGGGTAGATTCATATCCTTGGGTGCAGTTGCAGCTTGGAGAGCACCAAGAATTAACTGTAGTTTTTTACTGTGCTGGGCATTTATCCCCGATTTCTTGCCAGTCTTAAAAAACAGCTCTAATCCCTTATGTTTGAAACTTAGAATCATGTAAAGTGTAACCTGTAACGTAACGGGTTTCTAGTTCGAATATTAATGATTTGCAGATTAACAGTTTGTTTTGCCTATTCTTGGGCATAGCTCTCAGTATTCGAGTGCTTGCATGGAATGGGTTTGATAAAATCTTTGCATCTATTCACGGTGGATTAATTAAGCTTTAATGGTCTTTTCTCAAGCAATTATTTTTAATCAAACGGGATTAAATAATGAGTGAGCTCTATCTGATACGCCACGCACAAGCTTCCTTTGGCGCTACAAATTACGATCAGCTGTCCGATCTTGGTCATCAGCAGTCACGCTGGCTTGGAGAGCACTTGGGAATGCGTGGTATTAGCTTCGATACCCTTGTTGTTGGTGATATGCAGCGCCATCATCAAACCATGGATGGTATCTGTGCAGGTATGGATAGAGATGGCAGTGATCGACTGGTGCTGCCAGGGCTAAATGAATATAACTTTACCGAGATGACCGAGGCCTATGGCATGCATTATGGCGATGATCCTCTCTACCAGCAGATTGCCGCTGACCCCTCGGATCGAAAAAACTATTACCGTTTGCTGCGCAAAGTATTAACGGTGTGGACGCAGGATAAGATTCCCGATGTGCCAGAGAGCTGGGGGGATTTTAAAGCCCGTGTCGATGCTGCCCAGCAGCAGATTCAGGGGATGGCGGATAGTGGTAAAAACATATTGGCGATTGGCTCTGGCGGTTCAATAAGTACCTTCGTTGGACTGGTGCTGGGAATCCCTGATGAGAAAATTTTTGATTTAAATCTGCAGTATAAAAATACCGCGATAAGTCATTTCTTTTTTAATACTAAGAAGATGAACTTAACCGGATTTAATGGAGTGCCACATTTGGATTCTAATCAGATGGAAGGCTATATCACTTATGGGTAATTCGCTTAAAAGCTAACTAAACAGCGCACCCAAAAACACCTCAAAAACCTATCTAATTCTCTCAGAACTCAATAGTCCTAATTTTTATCCGTAGCTGATCGTCAGCAGGTTAGACTGCGTAGTAACAAGTTAGAAAAATACCTAAAACCAATAACAAAAATTTAAAGAGAAAAATAATGACGACAGAATTTGATATGAGCGGCAAGGTCGCAATGGTCACTGGCGCATCCAGTGGTTTTGGGGTGCACTTCGCAAAGATTTTAGCCGCCCGTGGCGCCAGAGTTGTAGTAGCTGCCCGGCGCACGGCTCGCCTTGAATCGCTGGTAACTGAAATTCAGGCTGCTGGTGGGGAAGCATTTGCCGTGGCTATGGATGTCACTGATTCAGCATCGATTATTAAGGCCTTTGATCAGGCTGAAGCCGCCTTTGGCACGGTTACTGTGATTGCCAACAATGCCGGCGTCGCCGATGGTAAGAGCGCACTAAAAATAGATGAAGCTAATTGGGATAGGGTGATCGATACCAATCTTAAGGGCGTATGGATTGTCGCCCAAGAGGCAGCCAAGCGCATGATCGCGGCCGGTGTGGGTGGCAGTATTGTTAATACTGCCTCTATACTGGGTTTGCGGGTGGCCTTTGCTCAGTCGAGTTACTCGGCATCCAAAGCCGCGGTGGTACAGCTGAGCAAATCTCTGGCTCTTGAGGGGATTCGCAAGGGGAGTCGGGTCAATGCGCTGTGCCCTGGTTACTTTTTAACTGAGATGACCGAGGGATTATTTGAATCACCGCAGGGTCAGGCCTTTCTTGCCGGATCGCCCTCGGGCCGTGCCGGTAGCATGGATGAGATGAGTGCACCATTTTTGTTGCTGGCCAGTGATGCGGGCAGTTATTTAAATGGTGTTGCATTGCCGGTGGATGGCGGGCAATGTATAGGTAATATGTAGAGTAATATGCAACACTGCTGTTATAGATATTTTTAGACTGTTATCAGACTGTAATTAAAAGGACTGTTATGAGCCTTCAGGATAATCGCCGCGAATATGACTACGGCAAGCTAACCCGCGAGTCGCTGTTGGATAATCCCTTCGAGCAGTTTAAGCTGTGGATGGATCAGGCCCTTGAGGCCGGCATCCAGGATCCCACAGCGATGTCTGTGGCTACGGTGGATAGTGCCGGTAAGCCCTGGCAGCGCATGGTGCTGCTCAAGGACTTTGACCAGCATGGTTTTGTCTTTTATACCAATCTTGGCAGTCGCAAAGCGCGTGAGATTGAAGGTAATCCCCAGGTCAGTTTGCACTTTCCCTGGTTGCAGCTGGACCGCCAGGTAATTATTGGTGGCCGCGCCGAGCGTCTATCTACGGTTGATGTGATGAAATATTTCCTCACTCGTCCCAAAGGCAGTCAGCTGGCGGCCTGGGCCTCTAAACAGAGCAGTCGAATCAATTCCCGTCAGGCACTGGAAACCCAATTTGCCCAGGTTAAAGAGAAGTTCTCCAAGGGTGAAATACCACTGCCGGATTTTTGGGGTGGTTTTCGGGTGGTACCTGAGGAGATTGAGTTCTGGCAGGGGGGTGAACAGCGCTTGCACGATCGCTTTAGCTATCAGCTGGATAATGGCGATTGGGAAATTTCCC
>ERZ1048068.444-NODE-444-length-38675-cov-7.336613_pt1 | contig 38675 bp, 43 predicted proteins | sample MGYA00383098_ERZ1048068 | MGnify/ENA primary metagenome ERZ1048068 (study PRJEB29581, sample SAMEA5548368) | metagenome | biome: marine; feature: coastal; material: water | depth 1 m | study: Short-term variability in the microbial, nano- and picoplankton dynamics... | reverse complement strand
GACTTTGTTGTCACGAACGTACCATGCAAAATCTTTCTGAAAGATGCCATCGGTGAATGCATTGCAGAACTCGTTAATGATTGCATTCAAACGTGATTTGGTGGTGGTAGACTGCCAACCTCCATCAAATACAGTGACAAAATCATCACCTACTTTTGCGATTAAGTTACCATGAAGGCGAACTTCAGACACACCGTCTTGAGTCGTAACTGATGTGTTTGCTTTAGACCAGTTGGCGTTGCCGTGGATGGCAGCGTTCATTTGGGATTCGATCTTACGCATGAGAGTCGTTGGTTGTTTGTCTTGAATGTATTGTTGCAGGGATGGGGGTGAATTGCAACCCCCTGTGTGACACTATGCAGACTGACTGTCGCACTGCAGCATGATCTCCATGGCATGGTCTACTAAATCATCGTCTGCTTCAAACGGCATGATCTGCGAATCTACAAAATCCATCACCATTTCAAAGTCTGCCTCTGGATTGGTCAGGCAGAAGGAACGAATGGAAGGAGTGAGATCGGTCAGTGTTTTGTTCATGACTCTACAATACAGGGTTTTGAGTGCTGTGCCTATTTTGTGTGACACCTTGTGGATTGTCATAGTCCAGCGATGTAGTCTGCGACTGCCTCATCGTATTCTGCCTTGGTGTCAAAGGTGCGACCATAGATGGTGCGAGGATAGGTGGCATCACGACCAGCAGCGGCAACCATCTCGCAGTCTGCCCGATCGTATCCCATCTCCACGAGGTTCGCCACGTAGGGGTTGTGAATCTGCATCAGCACCTCATCGGTCTCAAGGGCAAGGGTGCAAGGGTCGTTGAATTTTGTCATGCTGTTAGTATGGCAGTTTTGAGGGACGATTGCAAGCGATAGTGGACAGTTCAGCGATTGGAGCGAAGCGGCTGACCTGGGTATCATTTAGTGATGAATGAGTTGTTGATAGAAACCATGAAAAAATCCCGAACATGTATACAATACACGAACGGGATTAAAAATCAAGTGTTATTGTGACACTTTGATTACTGTCTACTACCTATTGACAATTCAATCGAATTCATCGTAGTTTCTGAACTTCGCAGATCGTTTCGCTCTGCTTTTAAATCTTTTTGCATTCTTAACTTCATATCCGAAGTTCTCATAATCATCTTCAATCTGAAGTTGTTTGTCATTACTATCAGGATTGAACTTACGATTGTTTTTCATTGTTATTACTAATTAATATGCAATATATTGTGTATTATTTAGTTTTCACTTTGATTTCTTCAATATTCTTTTCTTTCAAAGCTTTATTGATGAATTTACCAACACTTTCACCGTTTGTAATTGTTTTATCTAACAATTCTACGAAGTTAGTGTTATTAATACAATAAGAATAGTCTTTATTACTAGTTGTAAACACAATTTTCAAATTATTACCATCAATAGTCAATTTATCAATGGCTGTTGAGTTAATATTGGAATAGGTCAATGGTTTGATAGTCATAGTTAATAGAAAAACACAAAAATCAATTAAATCTTAATTTTGAGTTTTTTGAAAAAGGCAGAAAACTTAAAAAGTCAACTTTTAGACTTTTTGAGATTTCCGATAAACTCATAATACTCGAAAACCTCGGAATTGTCAAGGTCTTGGGGGACACTTGGAGATCTGGCATACAACGGGTTGACTTTTGAGTGTTGGGGGTCTAAGCCAACAACAACTCCGCACAATATCTAACATTACCTATGTTTTTTAATACATTTAGTTTTCCACAGGTTTTTCCACAACTTGTTAAGAAAGTATCAAATTGTATCATCAAGACACCGGACTGTTACTGGGGAGTGCCTATACGGTGTATTGAGAGTATATCAGGTTTAGATAATAGTTTTTGTTCATGTACTGAATGTATGTGTATTCCTCTCTTAATCATTTTAATGGATGCTTCTTGTGCTGATTGAAGAGTAAAATAGACTGCTTTTGCCTTTGTACTATGTGTATGGTTGTAGTATATGTGATCATACTCAACAACATAGTAATTGGTTGGTGCTTTATGTCTATAGTTCAAGAGGAGAGTTGTTGTAAGATAACAAGGACTTCACGTAGTTGATGATAGTAGGGTTGATTGTTAACGTTATCACATTGAATATCACGTACACATTCTTCTACTAATTTCCATTGTGATTTTGTAAGTTTACCCATGAGTAAGTTATCGTAGGGAGCATATAGTGGACCATCATAATCATTCATTTTGTTTAGGTAGTGATGAGATGGTAGGTTCTATGCGTTTAATAACAATGAATGCATCTTTGTTATATTTTCTTGTTGATTTAAGTGGGGACCATTTAGTATCATTACCATCAATTTCATAGACTTGAGTACCACCGACACAGACTTCAAAGTTATCATGTCTTAAGTCCCAACCTAATTGATGTTGTAATTCAATGAGTGCTTCTTGTGTGTATGGAATCATTTACCGATACCATAATCAGGAGCAGAGGATTCAAGATCTTTAATATGTTGTTCAATTTGTTGTAGTTTCAATGCTTCAGGAGATAATGGTGGTGTAGTATCAGTAGGTTTTGATTCTTTACGATCATTTGATGAAGAAGTCATTTAAAGTAGAGAAGAGTTTGTTCTTTTTGTGTTTTTTTGGAAGTTTATGAGTATGATCTGGGAAGATATCTACTCTTGAGTTTTTAGGTGTGTAGTTGTAACGTTTAAGATGTTTGTTGAGATGTTGTTCACATTCAAAGAAAGCAATAACCTTATCTTCTTTATCAATGTATTCTAAACGATAAGGGAAAGCTTTCGCATGAGGTGGCCAGTCAGTGATCTTTTTACGTCTATCAGTTACGACGTGCTTCTTCTTTCTTTTGGTAGTAGAGGTCTTGGAGTTCTTCTTCATTGTAGAATACGATTAGGTCAGTATCATCAGCATGCTCTGGTGATAACCATTCATAGAATTCTTCACCAATACAGATAGCATCATCAACACGATCTTTACGAGTGAGGAACATAAAGCGACGTTCACGGTTTTCCATGATCTTATCAACTTGACGTGATAGACGCTCTTCAGTTTTCTTTTCTTCGCGTGTCATTTAGTAGTAACCTCAAGTTTGTTTTGGAGATGATCGTAAGATACGAAGTCGTATTGATCTGGTAAAGCTTTAGATAAAGCAGCAGCAAATTCAGCAGGGAAGTGTCCATGATACCGCCAGAACATTTGATATTCACGATCAGTGATATCAAGTCTTGGTTTAACCTTTAGTTCTTCAGTGATAGGTTCAAGTAATTCAAGAACATGTTCAGTGATGAGATTCATTTGGTATACACAGAATAAGTTTGATTGTAAGTCAGCAAGAAGTCATATGCTGCCTTATACATTTTATACTCTTCAGGAGTAAATTCCTCCCAATCAAGAGTATCATGACTGTCCCAGTCAATTGTACCGTCAATATCAACAAGATAAGTTGATGTTGTACCATTTTCTAACATGATTGCTTCGCCATTCAAGACGATATACATCGAATCGGATTCCATCGTGCTCATGAGAGTTGAACTGAAGATAGTATACTATGTATTGAGTGGGATGTCAACCCCTGCGGTACAGATAACCACCTGCCCAATCTGCATTTTCAAATAACCATTCACGTTCAGTGATGATAAGTAGATTGAAACGTACTCCTTTAGCAGGTTGTTTGATTGATGCTGGTTTGTATACTTCACCAGACTTACGATCAATAAATGCATGTACTGAATCAGTGTTACCATCGATACACTGCATCACTTTGTGATACTTCCTGCCAGAGACTAATGCATAAGAATAGTTACGACCTGTTGGATGAGAACACTGATAGTTCTGCTGTAACGCATCACATAACATCAGAGCATACTTTGTAACGTTAAGTTGATTCGCGTTACGTGCATCCTGTTGTGCTTTGAATTCAGTGAAGGTGGGAGACAAGGTGGTTTCCTTTGTTGATGAATTAATCATAGCAGGTGATGGCACGTCATCAGTGGGATCGAGTGCCAGTTTGAGGAGTGGCATAGCACTATATGCGGAAGTGCTTTTTACATCTACAATTTTACCGGGGCGTTTATGATTGATAGGCGCAATGTAACATCGTTTCTTGATGTTGTAGAATCCCCAGATAGATTTAACAGGATCGTTGGTGTAACTAAACCGAGCATGATTCCTAATCCAAATGCTAATGATGTTTGTCTTGAATACTTGCGTTTCATAACTATAGCCCTGTGGTGGATTGTACGGAAAATCAGTTGGTAGTGACAAAACCTTTATTTGGTAGGTTAATCGTTGTACGTGTTTTGTTTCTAATTAGCATTTTGCGACGTATTTGCCTACCATTCATCTTCTTACAGGGTTTGTTTTGAATGAATTCAAGATTGTTTCGTGGAAGAGTATCGAAGGTGCCAGATTGTTCGTACAGTGGTTCGTACATTAGTTTGATTGTTGAATGGTTGAATCGTAGTAGTTCATCATCTTACTATCACGATGTGCAAGGAACATCAAGTAAGAAACAAGGGTAAATGTAATACAAATACCCATAAGTGCATACTGTGTGACTTTCATTATGCGAACGTTTGTGCGATTGCATCAGACTTGAATCGTCTGCATAGTTTAAACAGCAGTTTCAGGTCATCTTTAATCACGTATCGGAATGAATCTGATTCGATAACAAAGTTACCATCTTCCAACCACACTTGTGGCAGTTGCTTCTTGTAGATCGGGAAGTCAGTTGGCATAGAGTGGGTTGCTGATGAATTAATTATAGAGCATGGATGGCTCTATGGGAGCAGTAGTGGACAGTTATTCAACTGACATCAGTATAGGATGCCTTCGGATCGCCCGTTGTAGGGTCCAGCAGAGGCGTTCCATCAATGTCTATAGGGAATTCCCTGTCCGTTGCCTCTGAACCCATCTCAAGGGCATTTAAGAGGACTTCAGAAGTCGTCTAACTCTGGTGGTAAGATCTCCTCACTGTCCCATAGAATCTCTTGTGATGCCTCTCGTAGGATAGCATCACGAATTGCAGGATCGTCAGCCCAGTTGTCGAAGTTGATTTCGTCCATAATAAGTCAGTTGTGTGTGTTGTTTCCGATTACAAGTTTTACGTCGTCAAATTGGTGCTTATATATCACCCGACATACATTTCTTACTGGTTCATCGGGAAATACCTTGGTGCAAATAGTCATACATTCACCCATTGGATCTACAAATTTTACAAATCCCAACACCCCATCATATTCTACTTGGGTGCCTACTGGTAACATTGGTTCATCGTTTGGTGTAACTTTGTCTTGTGATTGGTTGATCATGAATGATGAGGAAGTCAGTGTCAGGGTACAGTTTGTGAGCAATGTACTGTGCTAAATCTCTATCAGGTGCGATGAGATATGTTTCAACATTGAACACACCATTAGGTGGTTCTGCTTGGTCATCTTGCCATGGTTGTTCAAGTTCAACTCGCCACACATGACCACTATCTAAATGTGATTCAAGGTCATGTATAATATCAGCAGTCATAAAATCTATCGTGCATGTCGGACATTTGTTGTTTCAGTTCTTCAATGTAACCATCTTGGATACAAATTAGTTCGTTTTGATCTTTGATGAGTGATTTCATCTCATCAACCATTGAAGTTTCGATGTCAGTCATAGTAGAAAAGTAAGGTCTACGTGATTATGTAGTATTACATGAATTCTTCCATATAATAATCTACGGTAACCTCCAGTAGTTTAGCGCGTTCTTCAATTGCTGCAACAAATGCGGCATCCAAACTATCCTCATTGTCAGCATCTTCAAACATTTTGTTCAACCGTGATTGTTTTGACATCATTAAATGTACCATTGTTGTTGATGTAAGAGCTCACTGTATCCGCAACTTTGCGAGACACAACATGTCTTTGCGTAAACTTTCCGCTTTTTGATGTGATAGTGACGGTGTACTTGCTCATTTTGAATCAACCTACTGCCATGGGAGCATACTCGGAGCGTGGCATCTGATCCATGTTGTACCCAGTTACTGTAGCACCGTTAGCAATACGCTCGCTCCACTCGTGACGTGCTGTGAGAGCAGTGACAGTGCTGTATGACTTGAGACCGTTGGAGTTGAATGTGACACGCTTCTGGAAACGCTTGACGACAGTGCCGGACTCTTCAGCGATAAATGCTTCAGGAAAGAAGTCAACTGTGGTGACGAGTGTGGTGAGTTGCATTTGAGTGGGTTGGTTGCTGATGAATATAGTATAACGGATCAGGAGCGTGTTGGCACACGGACTGTGACACTATGCGTACCGTCCTTATTCAGTTGACGACCGAGCAATTCAGAATGTATGCTACGTGCCAACTGCTGATCAAGCGTCTCATAACCTACCTCACCATCTTCAGGAGTGACAGCAGTGATCAGGTAGTATTCAGAGCAGAGCATGGTGTGATTCCTTTGACTCTCTTAATATACATGGTTTTGGGGTGCTGTGCCACAATAGTGGACACTTCACAGAGTGGTCAGCTTGGACATGCCGATGAACAAGAGGAATGCCAACATGATCACCACGTCCCATGCTTTAGTACGAATGAAATAGGGCACACTGATCAAGTCAGCCACAAAATGAATGATCACACCAACTAATACATTAACATGCAAGACAATAAAATAGGCAGTGATGACACCAACACTGCCTACAATTCTTGCTTTACTATCTAATTTCATAATGCATCCATGTCACCACCATGTCTTGTCGTATGCTTCGCACCTTCTCGATATGATACTAATTTATTATACAGTGGTGCAATTGCACCAACTTCTTCCTCAATACGCATTTGTGCAGTGCGTTCGAGATACTGTAAAGAACAAGTGATCATGAATAGTTCACTATCAGTTAATGTTACTTGAATGGACATTGCCACGTTGCGTAGTCTTCATCAGATATTTTACCACATTCACGCAATATGTCAAGGAAATAACTCCAGTATAATTGCTTACCTGATGCATCTCCACGCAACTCTTTATGCCAAACCTTTATCATACGCCTGCATATCCACAGTGCTTCACGTTTAGTCAGGGTTTTTTGGGTTGTTGTTTCTATCATATGCAAGGTTACTCTATAATTGGTCCCCACGTACCACTATCTCCCTGTTGTCTATTCTCCAGCTTGTCAAATATACTATCCATAGTCTTCATTGCCTCAATCTTACCCATAAGGTCAGCAATACCGCTGCAAATGAATGGTTTCTCTTGTCTCGCAGCAAATGCTAATGCATTACGTAGACTTGCTTCTGCATCTTCTAATGAGTCGTTGACTGATTTTGATAGTGCCATTAGTTTTGTTTCTTTAGTGAAAATGATCCGTCTTTGTTGTCAATCCATTCTAATACATCCCCTGCATGCCAATCCAATGCATCCATCAATTCATCTGGGAATGTAAGTATACCCTCGTCATCGACAGGAACAATGTATCTTTGTTTATCAGGAGTAGTCCAGAAGTCTGTAATAGCATCTTTCATGTTAGATCCAGTGTGGTTTACGTTGTGGCATACGTAGGTAGTTATCTTTTACCCACGGTTTAGATGCAATATACATTTTGTATGCTGTAAATGTATCTATACTATCGTCAAACTTGAACTCGTCAGGCATTGCTCTAACGAATGGTGTGACACTATTCACGCTGCCCTTCGGAAAGAGATAATATGCATGAACTAAAGTATTATAGCACGAATGTTGCTTATCGTATCGTAATGTGTACTCATCACATAGATTCATACCGTGCTTGATTAACCACCACGCATTGTCGATAGTTTCTCTTGCCCATATAGTACAAGGATGATTCCTGAATGCTCCCTTATCTGTTTTGTATGGTGTACCATCTATTTTGGGTAGAGTGCCATAACCGTGACCCCACTTGTCTGATGCTACGATAGCAAGCATTTGACAGCATTCTAACGGCATCTTGACAATGTGCTTGTCAGGCAAACATATGGCACTCTCGGCTGGATATTCATTGGTGACAAAGATGTTCATATCACATGTGCTCACGTACTCTACAGTTTAACACCCATGGTGGCACTTCCAACCACTCTCGTATACAAATGTAATGTACCCTCTTGCTCACACTTAAGATGCCAGCGTGTCATAACAGTGACACCATCTTTAGTAGCACCAGTCATCATCTGACGACCTTCCTTCGTCATCGTAGAATATAATCCATACCTGGTTTCCCAGACATAGAAACATTCATCGATGAGTTCTGCACCTTTAGGTACAATAACCTCTGTTACTTCTTCAGTCACTTGCTCTCCATTGATTTGATGTTGGTGTGTGTTGATGATTAAACTCTTCCTTGCGTCGAACATTTAAATATTCTAACACTTCTTCTCTCCACTCCATCAGTTCATGATAACATTCCTGATTGTGAGCACAGTCACGTAGTTTGTGATCTGCTTTAAGTACACTCTCGTAGAATAATCCAAGAGCATCTATTCGCTTTTGTTCTTTACTCATCGAATACCTTACACATAGGTGAACCAGGGTGATCATCACAGAACTTATCTAACACCTTATCTTGGTGCCTTGATTGTGGATCAGCAATCTTACCTTCTGTCTTTGGATCCCACTCATCAGGTGAATGTGATTCATTAGCGTGGAAGTCTACCTTGTATTCATTCCACTTATCATTAGGATCATAGAGTGGATCTTGTGGGTCGCGTTGACGTGGTTGTGACATTATTCTTGCTCCTGTTTGAATAGTTTACGACACTTTTTAACTTCTTTGAGTTCATCTTTAATCAACTGATAGGCATCTTCAGGTGATATTTTCTTTGCCATTTCCATAGCAGTGATGATCTCAACTCTTGTTCCGAAGTGCTTAAGTGCCTCCTCAAAACAATTTAGTTCTTCATACATTATATCAGTCAGTAACGTGAATAGCAGGCAATCCTTTGACGAAAATAGTATCCACCAAATTCTGCAACCGCTTAATAGTATTTACACCGTAGTTTTTGAACACAGGTACAGTTACGAAGCCTGTAGTCTTACGATACATCTGACACGCACCAGGTGTAAGTTTGCCTGTTGCCATATCAGCAGCATCATCACGATTAACACGGATGACACGACCGATAGTCTGTGCCATCTCAATCACATTCAGATTACGAAGGAAGATAGTCTGGGTGAGACCGTGGACGTTGATACCTTCAGACAGAATAGAATAGTGGAAGATGATAAACTTCTTGTTAGGGTCACGACCCCACTGATCAAACTGGTGAAAGAACTGCTCACGGTTGACCTTGAGTGTGTTGACATAAGCACCATACTTGCTGGTGATATGCATCACTTCAAACCCACGATCCTTACACTGGTCGATGATATCAGTCTTGGTGAGAAGATTATACATGATACGACTGTTAGGTGCTGCCACAAGGATCTTGTGTGCTGTTGTATCGTTCAGTTTATCAAGTATACCCACCAGAGTCTCACGGTCGCCCTCACACGCCTGTACGCCCTTCTGACGCTCGAAGTCAACCTCGTAGGCATCAACAGTAGGAGGAAGGATAGAACCGTTGTTAATCAGTTCAGGAGCAGGACACTGTTCAATGATGTCACCGAACACCACATAGTTGTTCATACCATTAGCATATGGAGAACGTGTATGCTTTGGTGTCGCAGTGAAATAGTAATAACGCTTGGCGTTGCAGTTACCTACTTCCTGAAAGAAGTTCTTCTTGGTAGCATTGTGTGCTTCATCAAAGTATGCTACATCAAACTCAATACCAGCCTCATTAAGACGACGCAAGGAGTTATATGTAGTGAAGAAGATACGATGTGCTTGCATAGCAGCACACATATCATCAAAGAGACCGATACGATCTACCTTGGTAGTATGAAAGTGTACAGTCTCGCCACTATGAATGTGAGCAGGAACTACATCAGGGCGATTGATACCAGCATCAGCGAAAAACTCCTCACACAGTTGTGTAGCGAGGAGAATGCGCGGAGCAACAACAGCAATAGTCATAGGACGCTCTGCATTAGCAAAGCGATCCGCAAGATCTTTGATCATAATCATAGTCTTACCACCGCCAGTAGGGACAATGATCTGCCCGAACTTGTTACGCTGCATAGCAGCGAGAGCACGGGACTGGTGGGGACGGAGTTGCATGCTGTATGTCTGATATGAATATAGTATGACACAAAAAAAGGGGTCTGTCAAGACCCCTGTGACACTCATTGTACTGGATCAACAGTCAACAGCAAGACCATCAGTTCCTTCTTTCTCGAAACCAATTTTTTGATGTAAACCACCAAGACGTTGCCAAGAAATTTTACCGTGATTCTTGCAGACAGCAGATGTGTAATCCATACACAGATTATGCATTGTCATCAATTCTTTTTGAGAATCCTCACGACCATCATCAATCTCTTTGTGAGTTGTAGCATCACTATGAAAGTCAACGTACTTAAAAATAGTTCCGTTGTTCACATAGTTCTTCATAATCTTGGGGAACATACGAAGAGTACGAGTATTGTCTTTGGTATTCAAGACATCAGCACCAATACCATTACGTTCAAGGTGTGCCTCAGCTTCATCACGGGTAAAGGAGTTGATGATACCACGACGAGCAAAGTCTTTTGAAACAGTCTGGGCAATACCATTGACTTGATCATTAGAAAGATTCAAATCAAGACTATGAACCCAACGGGCAACTGCTTTCTTGCTACGGTCAGGGCGGTGTTCAAAACGTTTGCGACCAAGTTCAACTAACTCATCCTTGGTAATAACTTTTGCACCATCACCACCATTAGCAGCAGCACGAAAATCATCGATGTAATCTTGCTTGGTTACTTGAAACTCTGTTTTAGTGGACTCATCAATCGCATACTCCGCAAAGATCCACTCTTCATATCCATTTTGAGCGAGATTCTTATATCGGTTGAATCCATTCAGCAGATTGTCATCGGGGAAGATTGACGGTGTAAGTTTAGAAGTGTCGATACCTTTTGCAAGGGAAGTTTTTAGGACATCATTTGCACCAGTACCACCAATACGAACAGTATTGTCACTGTTTCCATCAGCATCTTTGGTATTGATTTGATCAAGACGACGCCAGACATATCGTACAAATTTCCATCCAGCAACAACTAATGGTTCTGGAAGTTCTGCTTCAATTTTAATACGAAGGTCGGCGGGGATGCTCTTGAACGGTAGTTTGATGATCATGAGTTTGAGAGGGGTTGTAGAGCCGTCAGGCTTGTTTACTCTCATAGTATAGCACCAAACCTCTGGTCTGTAAACCCCCTGTGACACTTAATAAACCATCCCACCGTTTTTATATGACAGTTCATTACCATCAGAATCATGATATATTTTCCATGTACGCGGTTCAGTTAAATTTTCAAACCTATGATACTGCCCAACATATACAATAACATCCACTAATTCAGTTCCTTTAAATATATGCTCAAATTGTAGTCTATTTTCAGTTGTTGGATCTGCAACAAATGGAATAGAATCTAATACAGCAATATGATCATCAGTCAATATATCATTAGCTCTATATCCTACAACATGAGATTGACTAATTTCACTATATGATACTTTTTTCTTATTCTTGATTCCAAGTGAACTCTTAATCAGGGATCCCTTCATAGATTCTTTCTTGGATTCACTAACATAGTGTGGATATATAAATCCAGAGTATATAGAGACTTCATTATTATTCCTAACAGTTAGGATACCTTCTGACCAGTTAGGAGCAATTTTAGAGTAACGAGCAACATTTTCAAGAGCAGGATTATTGTACGAACTTAAATCATATTCTCTACTCTGAATGGATAGACCTGTAATGTTTCCATTTATATCATGATCAACACCAGTAAATGCAGTGACTGGTCTCAATGTTGGCAGAATTACATCGATGAGTTTATCATATAATGGAAAATCTGAAGTAGATGTTTCTATCTTAAACCGTTTTATATTCTCTTCAAATACGGTCCACTTATACTTAACTGTGCTTCTAAAAGATTCAATAGCATCATCTATTGAATACACACAAAGAAACTTCTCTTCATCAAATATTGCTATTACATCTTCAACTTGATATTTGTAACCAAGTACTCTATTAAGAGAATTCTTAATAGAAATAGGAAGATATGGTTTGTATTGAGGATCAACTAGCGAAGTAAATAACCATGGCATGAAAGAATAGTCTGACAGTTGTTCACCACTGACTAAACTATACCTCTGAAATGCTGTGTAATTGTCGGAGAATATCATTCGTTATCCATGATAACTTGACCTTCATCATTATATAATGCATAGAAGATATAACGCTCTTTAGGTATACCCTCTTGTGATGTGGGGAAGTTATCAGTGAGAAACTTTTCTGCTTCAATAATACTCTCCATCTCTACAATCAGATACTCACTATCACGAAATAGTGTTGTAAAATCTAATGGCAAGATATCAGTATATAACTGTATTGATGCATTGATAGCATCTACATCAGTGCTGTTATTCCACCCATAGACACGGAAAAAAATCAGTGGTTTACCAGCTAATGCTGCATACCTACCAATAAATGTCTCCAAGTTATAAATTTGATATTCTGTGTTATTCATTTGTTCTTAATTTCCAAGCAATAGTAACTCTCAAAAATTTAAAATGCCTTGTAGTTCCAGAGGCACAATGTGGTATTTGACCAGGGAAGTAAACTGCTTTATTTCCCGACGGAAATACGCTAAACATTTCTCCTTCACTAATATGAAAGTTTGTAGATCCGCCCCAAGCATATTGCCAAGATGGATTTACATATAATAATAATGTATGACCATTAGGATCATGAGCATCAACATGAATAGATCCGTCACAACCATAAGTATGCCCATTAGCATACACCTGCTCTAAACTAAATGATGTATCAAGTTTCTGCTGTATCTTATTTAGAAGATATTCACTAAAGAATCTATCTTCATCTAATTGCATCTTCCAGAAAGGCACAGATTTTGTAAACTGCGGATCTTTATCACCTAATGATGTGTGTCCATATTGCCAGTTAGATCCAATTCCTGTCTTCTCTTTGATTACATTGTAATCTGCTTCATCAAAGAAATTATTGTACTTAACAATGTCACTATAATTATAAGTTGGCATACTCTCTCAACAAATTCAATCTCGTATTATCTAATCTTTCATATTGTTCCATTGTGATAGAAGACTTCTCATCATTCAGAAACATTTGTAACTCTATGAGGATTTCCCTCATTTTACTGTTAATGACACTACTTTCACCCCATCCAACAATAACTTTTCTGTCTCCAGACAATATCTCATTCACTTTATGACGAACACCTGTAGTATATAACACACATGTTCCTTTTGATTCCTTGATCTCTATCTCTTTTCCACCTATATCAAGAACCAACTCACCTCCTTCATATTCATCTGGATCATTTAAAAAACAGGTAAAACTATAATGAGAAGATACTCCTCCACAAGGGAATGCATCCATATGCCAATTATAGTAATCAGATTCTCTATACCAAGCAAGATATGGTTGACTTAATCTTTTAATGAGATATGTGCTTACCTTTGGTGTTATTTTATCCCAAAAATATTTACATATATCATCATGACTGTGATGTTTATAGTCAAAAGTAGAACTCTTTTTTCTACCAACATCTCCATGATTGTCGGAGTTATCAATAAAATTATATGGTGTCCAATCTTTTGTCAGGTGTTCAATATTATCATTGGTCAAAGCATTATTAATAATATAGATCATGGTTATTATTCAGTCAGTTCTTCTATATCTTCTTCTGTATAGATTTTGGTATAGTCTATTCCACCTTCAACAAAGTCTTCTAATCTCAATTCTTTCATAATATCTTTGACAACTTTGTTTGCTCTTCTTTCTGAAGTTATATAATTTTGACGCATACTGATAATATTTGCGAGTCGCGACTCAATCAAATCTCGGGAAGAATCTGTTTCTCTTTCCACCCACTGACTATCATTTGACAAGTATTCGACCGGATCTCCATTAATATCTAAACCATTAGGATATAATTCTCGATAATTTTTAGGGTCTATAGGCCACTTAATAGTATCGATATACTTAAAGAAATCAAGTCCAGTTGCAAACTCACCAGGTTCTCTCATGACAAGACCTCTAACAGTTTGTCTGTACTTGATCCATAAGTCTTTTTCCCCCTCGTAAGAATCTTCAACATCAGGTAAAATACGCCAATCAGTAGCTTCAAGGACATTATTTTTCTCACGAAGTCTTTTCAAATATGTTTTATCGAAAAATAAATATTCTTTATCAATTTTGCCAAGATACTGGTTGACCTTCAGTTCTTTAACAAGTTCTGTAGCTTTAAAGAAAGTTATAATCCTTTCTTTAAGAGTATTAGCCTGTTCAGCAGTGAATCCAGTAAATGTATATGTACTATACGCTTTTTGACCAGAAACGAAATCATATTTTAATTTCTTTCTTTGGCAAAATACACTACCATCTTCATAAAAAGAAACTGCTTCTAATTTATCAGTCTCCGTATGCCAAACAGAATCTACATTCTCCATAAACCTGTCAATATACTCATTACCAATATTATATTTGGGAATAGTAATATTACCATCATCCAAAATATATGCTGATTGAGTATTCATCAGAATATTATTAACAAGGTCCAACTCAAGAATACTTTTTTTGCCGTAAATTGTTGTCATTAGTTATAACCCGTTTTTAACGTACCATCCCGTTACTATGTATTTATCCTGTTCCCCTAAAACCAAATTTCCTTTGTGGACATGTGTCAATCCAGCAGGAAAAAATACTACTGTACCTGCTGATGGTGAAATTCTTCTTTTTTGATATTGAAATTCTGTCTCTCCACCGTCTTCGATGTCATTTAAGTAGATCATCCAAGTAAGTTCTCTTTGAGCATAATGAACAGAAGCATTTTCATAATGCCATAAATGATATCCACCACCAGGAGGAGTGCGTTGAAACTTAATATCAGTTGACATCATCCTAATATTTCTCAATTGAGAGAACATGTGGATGTAATGCATGGCGCATGACTTGAGAAATTGATTAACCTGAACTCCCCATTTTTCACTATGATAGTTCAACATAAAAGATCTATCATGACGATTATGTCTTCCCTTATACATCTGCTCACCGCTCATTATGTTACATCCATCAGCACCATAATTAACTTCATGACCAGTTTTGTCATCCAAAACTTTGTCGCCATAATCGATTAGTTGATCACAAAATGCTTTAGGAACAAAGTTTTCCCAAGTTACGATGAAATCTTTCTCATGACATTTAGTTAAATCGTCATTGATCATTAAGTCAAGGGGTCTATATGGAGCTAGACTACCATCCTGTTGATTACTCATATTATCTAGAATGCTTTAATAAGATATTTTACTTTATGAAACTCTGGTGCTAATGGTACAGTTCTATTTGGAGAAAATACTACATCAGGAATGGGTTTCTTTATACTAGTATTTAGGGTGAATACTCCAGGGTTCAATTCCATTCCAACCTCTGCTTGACTGAACGCAACATCAATCGAGTTTTGTGCTGCTCCAAGTCCTTCTCTCCGACTACCCGGACCATTTTGGTTACCATAACTAAAGTCTTCAGTAGGATCAATAACTGGTTGTAGTGTCAGAAGATGACTATGAGTTTTGATATTAGCTTGAGATGAATTGGTATTTCCAACCTCTTCAGGAGCTCCATCAACAATCTGTGGTGTATAAGAATCAACTCTTAAGAAACGTGGTCGGGTATCAATAACAGCAGAAACATTTCTTCCTTTAGTTCCAGCAGTTCCTCCATCTGCTGCAGTGTCATAATTACCGTCACCTGTTAATGGAGACACAGATTCTAATTCATTTAGTGTGGGTCCATCACTAAATGGAGATGCGAAAAATGTATCTGCAGAAAGTTGTAAAGATTTCTTTGATCGAGATTGCTCATTATTTACACTGGATGCAACACTTTGAATCAAAGTATCAACAGAAACTTGAAGATCATCAGCGCCAGAAATTTGTTCCCATTCAACTTGAAATTCAGGAGCTTTTTGACGTAATTTATCAAGATATAATGTAGTTATAGGTGTAGGATCAGAGGCGATAGTTCCATCAACAAAATCACGGTAATTATTAAGAGCTCCTGATCCTTGACCTATTCCAGATGAAGTAGTATGATTACCCAATTTAGATGATCCTCTAACATTCCATTCAATTAACGGATCTCCAGTATTTCCATCAGTTAATCCAGTTACATAAAGATGAGTATGTGCAGGCACATTAACTGCTGTATCTAATAATGGACCAACGGTTGCATTAACATATCCCGCAGCGGGAATATTAAAATCAACATCAGCTGTAATAGGTGAATTAAATACTGTTTTAACAGTACCAATACTAAAGAAGGTACTTTCTGTTCCTGTTGTATCATTAGTATCATCAGATATAATTATCTGATCAGGATCTGGTCCAGCAACATCCACATCATCAACATACCACCATCCACCAACTCCTCCTGCTCTATTGACACTCTTATCATCTTCAGGTGAAACTAATGCAGAACTTCCACGGTTTCCATCAACTACACCAGTTCCTACAATTTTTCTATTTCTATAATCAGGCACGTTAAAACTACCACTGTATACTTTGGTACCAGCATCATATGATGCATCTCCACCATAATGATTCTTAATTACCTGCCACAACCATGGGAACTCTGCCGCAAGATACTCTTCTCCATCACACTCAAGATAACCTGGGAATCTTGCATCTCTCCTACCTATTTCTTCACTATCAGTACCTTGCAAATCACCATATGATCCATCAGGTTTCTTAAGAACTGAAATGACTGTTCCAATAGCATGACCATCTTCTTTACTTTCAATAACATCACCATCAGTGTTAATATATGCTCCCTTCTTACTATACCAGGCACCTTTAAGATCTGGTGGTGGTGGAGCAACATTATAGTTACTTACTTGCCAAATAAATTGATTTGGTGATCCAGTACCAACAGTAACAGTTGTAGTTATTTGTCCAGCAGTGACTACACCATTTTCCACTACAAGAAGATCAGGAGAAGTGTCAATAAAGATACGGAACGAAGTATTTACATTAGGATCAAATGTAACTGTAGATGATGTAGCTGGTTGAAAATCAAGAGAGATTCTTGCACCATTCGTAGCAGAAATTGTAATTGGTCTATTAATTTGAGAGACAGTTACAATAGAGCTAACAATTTCAGTACCAGGAACTTGACCATTTTCATTAGTCGGCACTGAAAATACAGCATCAGTATCTGGTCCACTATTTGTAATAATAGTCCAGGGGGGAATTTGTCTAGTACCTACTTTAATAACAGTTGTTACTGCTGATGAGATAGTTGGAGTGGTAAATGTTTCTGAAGACCTGTTATATAATACAATTTTATCACCTATACGTACTTTTGTTGGAAACAATCCAATAGAACTCTCGCTTCCATCTGCATACTGAATCTTAATTCTTGGTTCATCTGCACCAGTATCATTAGAAGAAGTACTGCTTATTAATACAACATCAACTTCTCCAGGATCATCATTATTCTCAAAAGCAATGCCAGTATCAGGAGCAGGATCAGAGGCAATTAATGCATCTTCTAATACATCATCTACATTTGAGAATGAAAATGCAATAGGAGTGGTTGATGGAAAACTACCAGTACTTACATTCCATGCGGATCCATCAATTCCATCACCAATACTCAACTGACTGGTGGTTTGTACATTTGCTCCAGGTGCTGTCGTTAATTTTAGTTGAAGAAATTGTCCATTCGTAATTGTTGGAATGTCATCAGTGTCTTCAAAAGTTACTCCAGTTAAAACTTCAAATCCATCATCATTAGTCTCTGTATCATCTGTGTCGGAGATTGCAAAATATAAATTAATGTTTGTAGAACTTACAATAGCGGTATCGTTTAATCCTCCGACCGACAAAATATTACTATAAACAACACTATTTAATGCTTGATTAGTAAGGTTAATAAAAGTTGGAAATGGTTCAGGAGTATTTGGTGGAGATACTTTAGTAATAACCGTCCATCTTTCTGATCTCGCTCCAATAACAAGATCTAAAGTAGAAGCAAGTCCTTGAAGAATATTGGACCTTAATCTAACTTGAATTTCATCTGTATTTGTTACAGTTAGTGTGCCAGAAACTGGTATAATCCAATCTCCAAATGCAGTTTCTCCTTCAGAAACTTTCTTGACTCTAATTGAAAAATTATTTACATCTAGACTTAAAGAACTAAAAACAGTAACATTTGCTTGAGTTGATGGTGTTAATCCAGTTACAGTAACAATATCTTCTCCGGGTCTAGTTCCATCACCATAGACATACATTATGTCTGCATCTTGATCTTCAAGTGGTGTGAATGGATATGGATCAGGAGCAAAATCTTCTGGTATTGTAGTGATAAACCAGGACGTTGATCTTAAACCAATCTGAATACTAACACTTGCTGTTGTAGCCCAAGCTTCAGGAGCTTTATATTTAAAGCGAACTGTTTGTCCTTCGCTTACATATACTGGTGTAGTAGAATAAGAATATGTCATGGACTAAAGTTACTTCCTGCCATTACTGGTTCCCACTTTATTTATAGACTCAAATCCGCTCCACATCTACAAATATACCACTATTATCAATTTCTACCTGAATGGGGGAATCAGCTTTGATTTTTACTGGTACGTCTATATCAGTTACTAATACTTGTAAAGTAGTAACTTCTACATCAGGTGTGATGACTGGTGCCTGATCACGAATTTTTTCTTCTGATTCTGGAACATCAAAAGCATCTGGATCTCTATCAATATTACAGTTAACTATTGGAAGTACTGCCTCTTCAGTTAATCCCCCAACACCTACTCCTACTGTTCTATATTGAATATTTGCTGGTCCTCGACTATGCCATGGAATAACATGTGTATATGTTGTCTGTGCTGTCTCTTGGGAAGCTCCCAAATCAACTGTCTCTGTAGTTACATTATAATCTAAATCTGTCATGACAATTGTTAGATTGTATGAACTAGTTGATCTTATTTGGGAATGAGTTAACGTCACATCATTACCATAATCTACCGAAAAAGGTCCAGCCAAAGAAACTTCTGGCGCAGTCCATACTGTTAAAGTAACCTCTTCAGTATCACTACCAGCAGGACCATTAGCATATGCAGTATATGTAGTAGTTTGTGTTGGAGCAACTTGCTGGAAGGATGTAAGATTAGTATTACCAATTCCAGGTTGAATATTAAGCGAAGTTGCATCTCCACTAACACTCCACGACAATTTAGATTGTGTTCCTAAAGGAATTGGATTATCAGAAAGTTGTAAAGTGATTATAGGTGGAATATAAACAATATGTCCGATATACGCTTGATGACTGCCACCACTATAATATAATCTTACTGTCCACTCACCAGAGTTCTGTGGTTGCAAACTAATACTACTTGTTCCCGTAACAGTATATACAGTTCCCTCTGGACTTGTTAGTGTCATCCTACTAATAAATGATGTATATGTTGTTGACCAAGAGAAGCTTACAATATCACCTCTAATTATAGGATTTCTTGATACTGAAAATGAATTAAATGTTGGATTAGCAAGATCATATGAAACTGTTGCATAACCATCTCCGTAGTGATTTCGATCACCACTTGTAGATGTTACATATGATGTTAAGTAATAACTTCCTCCACCTCTGCCGCCCGTGCTTGCATATCCACCAGCACGTCTATCTGCACCCTCACGACCACCAGCACCGCCCCGTGCTCCACCGCCGCCTCCGCCGCCGCCTCCGCCGTCATAGCTTTGAGACGTGCCTTGATTACCAGAAGAAATACTACTCCTATAAGTAAGGAACATCTCCGAATATCCGCCCCCACCTCTCAAATAAGAATCAGGGTAGGATGCTCCACCGCCACCGCCACCACCTCCAGCGACAATAATATATTGTCCAGCATAAGTATCATATATTCCACTGCCAGCACCACCACCTCCGCCGCCACCAGAGTACCCCTGCGGACCAGGATTTCCTCCTCTTCCACCACTTGCTACGCCACCTGTTCCACCACTACCTCTACCAGTATTTGACCCAGAAGATGCATTTGACCCAGATTTTCCAATATAAATGTATAGTGTTCTTGAAACACCAGTATTATTTAATCTAAATGATTTTTGTCTTCCAGGTCCACGAGTTCCTCCGGGATTATTTGCATCACTACCACCATTACCACCTTGAGAACCAGCAATTGTTATTTGTACATTAATAGCACGATCTGGTATTGCAACAGTATGAGTTCCTCTATAGTAAGTATTGTTCATTATAGTTGCTCCACATCTTTCCAAATACCATCGTCATCAACCTGTATTTGAACAGGAGAACTTGCCTTGACTGTTACTGGTATATCTATACTGCTAATCTGTAACTTTATGGTGCTTTGTTCTTTTGGAGAGTAAACAGGATTTTGACTTTTTAAAGCATCATCTATTTCAGGTATTGTAATTACATCTGGATCTTGGTCAATGTATACATTTACACCTTCCATAGCACTTTGAGTCAAATAATTTGTAGTTCCAGATTCTTCATAAGAATATCCTACAGCATCTAAATTAAATTCAATTTTATATGGTCCCTTGTCTCCCCATGGAGTTAAATTATATACTGCAGTACTATCGACAAGATCCCCAGTTTCTAACTCAACATTATATTCACTACTCTCCAAAGTTGTCCCATCAACAAAATAAAATATAGGTCTTAAAGTTAGAGATGTTTCTACATTTGTTGCCTCATAAGACACTGATACATCATCACCATAATTTATATTCGCAGGAACAATAATACGAACAGTTGGTGATTGTAACACTATGAGTGTAACTTCCGATTCAGAAAATCCACCAATTACTCCATCTGCACGAAGAAAATATGTTGTTGTAGTTGTAGGAGTGACTGCGACTTCACTCACAAAATTACTTGCTCCTTGTGATAATAGTCCTGGTTCTGCTAATGCCCAATCAGCATCACCAGTAACTTCCCACTCAATAATAGCTGTCTGTCCTTCAATAATAGTATTATTTTCATTATTTTTAACATTGATATATGTACGAGTTTCATACTCCATATATACCGATGCTCTGCCAACAGTTCCACTTTGAGCAAATGGAGCAATAGGAGGACCATTCTCATCCCCAGCAACTCCAATGAAAAGAGAAGTAGTAATATCTAATAGTCCTCTTTCGACTAAATCTGGACGATCTAAAACTCCTGTAATTTCGGCACCACCACCTCCACCTCTTCCTAACAATGCACTCCTATCACCAGTAATTGATAGACCAAAACTACGAACATAACTGTTAACAGTTCCTCCACCTTGATTTTTTCGCTTACACCACCAGACACCAAGACTCGATGTAGTTTTTAAACCTACTTGCCCATATCCTCTAAATCTACCACCAGCAGCAGTACTCGATGCACTTGATGTTACGTATGCACTGTATGTATTGTTATCAAATGTATAATTAAAATTAACTTTATAGTATCGTGACCATGAATATGTTCCGCAAGGGGCATTTTGCGTCGAAGGATTCATTATGTCTATACTAATATCAGGGCTATATTCAACCTGTCCTTGTGACCATGGAGCACTATTCCGAAAAACATGATTTACGAAAAAATTATATGTTACTTGTTTTCCTGTTCCATCACCACCATCTCCGATAAACCTATCATTAAAAGAAGTTGCTGCAGATTCTCCACCAGCATTTATTCCGCCTCCAGTACCATTTGCTAAAGTTACAGTACTACTTCCTATTAATGCCTCTGGTCTAAAATCATAATTTCCCGTTGATGCTATACCACCATTTCCTCCACCATATTTTACACCTATACCACCACCTTGCCCACCACCAGCTGTCATTCCTAAAAATGTAGTGTCACCGCCACTGCTTGCGGGTGACGATTGCTCATTTAATCTAGAAATATGCTCGCCACCACCACCAGCACCTATTAATGTAAAAACAATTCTTTTTACATTTTCCGGAACTGGTAAAATAGATTCATCGCTAGTGTAAGTATTTGGCATATTAGATCGGTCTTACGTCTTGGTAATTACCACTATCATCAATTTCTACCTTAATTGGCGAATCAGCTTTAATTTCCACTGGTATATCTATATCATTAATCAATAATCCATTAGTATTTAATTGATCACCAGGAGTATAAACTGGTTGTTCGTTTTTTATCTTACCTTCAGACTCTGGAATCGCTATTTGATCTGGTTCTTGATCAATATCTACATTAACAATTATGTTATCCGAATCTTTTTGCTCTCCATATCCTTCAACATTCGCAATATATGCTATTTGTGATGGTCCTCTATCATCCCAAGGTGGAGTATCTGTAAATTCATCATCCAAATCATCACCAGTATCTAATTCGATCTCTTGTCCGATTGTTTCTATTCCATCAAGAGAGTAATAATATGGTGTTACTATAAATTCTGTCGGAATATTTTTACCCTTATATTGTATAGTGACATCCTCTCCATAATTAACCCTTTCAGGACCAATTAATTCTATAGAGGGAGAAGGATATACAATTAATTCAATTTCATCAGTATCTTCTCCTGCTATAGAATGACTTGCCTTTGCAGTATATGTTGTTGTAACTGTGGGGCTAACTGTTTCAAAGGATGTAATATTAGTATTACCAATTCCAGGTTGAATATTCAGCGTAGTAGCATCACCAGTAATAGTCCAAGATAATTCAGATGATTGTCCTTCGTTAATTGGGTTCTCTGATAACTTTAATGTTATTTCAGGCTTATCATAAACGGTTACCTTTACAACATTACTGATTGCTTGTCCACCCACATTAGTAGCTTTCACCGTGTATGAGGTGCTACCAGTTATATTGGAAGCGGGTGATATAACTACAGTTCCACTATTAGCATATAAATTTTTGATAGTAACATTGTTTTGTGTTACAATGCGACCATAGACAGGAATCGTTGATGATATAGAATATGTAAGGTTGAAAGAAGTAGTGTCTGGTCTAACAATAGAAGTTTTATTTGTTGAAATAGAAATTGTTGGTTTGGCATAAGTACATGCATTTGATAAGTAATTTCCTGCTGTCGCATTAGAAACATAATTAGTGGCTCTACTGTCAGTGCATCCAAGAACAATAGGTGGCGGACATCCCCCCGCGCTCAATCCATTATAAGCACCTGCCTCTGCCATGCTGGTACCAGCTACCATTGAACTATAACTTGAGTAGTTACCAGTTGCCCATAATATTTCATGATAAGTTATTCCTCCCGGTTCTGCATATCTACCAAAAAGAGTTTTATATGCATTTGAAATACCAGATCTGACAGAATTACTATCAGGAAAGTACATCACAATTGATACACAGGAACCGGTGGAATTTCGATAGTAATGACCTAATCTATATCCCATTAAATTTTCTCCACATCTACAAATGTACCACTATTATCTATCTCAACTTGAATTGGTTTGTCTGCTTTAATAGCTACAGGAATATCTATATCATTAATGACAATTTGAATAGTAGTAACCTCTACATCAGGTGTAATAACTGGTTGCTCATTACGAATTAATTCATCTGACTCTGGAATATCTATTTCATCCGGTTTTTGATCAATATCAATAGAGACAATAAGAGGATCAGAATCAGTCAAACCACCTTCAGACTGTCCAAATAAAGTTAAATCTATTGTACGGGGTCCACGAAGTGTATATGTTGGTATATAAGTATATGTTCCTGTTTCAGATTCACTCGCCCCTAAATCAATAGTTTCCGTAGTACTGTTATTATCTAAATCAATAGTGCTAACTCGCAATTCAAATATGTCGTCAGCGTTTTCTTGTTCATAAGTTATTGTAATCGAATCTCCATAATTTACACGCAAAGGTCCATTTATCGTCACTTCTGGTGGTTGTAATACTACGATCTCAATTTCTGCACTATCTTGACCACCAAGTCCAGATGCTGATATTGTATATTTGGTAGTAACAGTTGGACTAACAAATTCAAATGAAACTAAATTAGTACTTCCAATTCCTGGTTGTACGTTTACTACGGAAGCATCACCAGTAACAGTCCATTCTAATTTAGTAGATTGTCCCAGAATAATAAGTTCACTTTCTGCTGTAAATGTTATCTGCGGAGGAACATACACGATCAACGGTTTTGTTATGCTGTTGGTGGTGTATCCATAATAAGATCCACTTAAAGTATAGCTCGTACTGTTTTGTGGAGTAATAGTTGTATCACCACTAACACTTACAGCACCAACATTCGTCAAAGATGTTGATGTTGAATAACTCGTAGACCATGTAAGAATTACAGATTCTCCTCTAATAATTGCTGATGGAGAAATAGTTAAGTTAAGAATTGGTGTTGGATATGAACATCCACTATTAATATTAGCACTTGGATTATAGTTAGATGCTAAAGTATCCATACACCCATAAACATTATATGTACACCCAGAGCTGACTTGATTTGCATATGGATTATAGTTATTAGCACTAGAGTTTTTACAACCATATACAAATACAGGAGAATACCACGCAACACCTTTGGATGAGTATCCCGATGGCGCAGAATTACTAGTCTTAAACTTATGATCTACAACTGTAGAATTATAAAATTTATAAACTGGTACACGATATGGTCCAGGACCAGTATATGCATGACCAATAATACCTTCAAAACTATAACCACCAGCACGAATGTTATTTAATTCAGATGATGTTGGGGATAGTTTGTAAAAGTGATTATATTGAGTTGGATTCCAAAATCTGTATACAGGTCCAACAGCCCCAACGATTCCAGGAACACTGCCAGACATAAAAAGATTCCAAACACCAGTGGATACAGCACTATATGCAGTGATTGATTCGCCGCCAGAGTTTGAAGTATAGAAAGTATCTGCTCTAAAATAACCAGGATTGAAAGTAGCGTAAAAAGAATCGAATGTATGTAAATTACCTGAAGTTCCCATGTCTATATCTGCTCTACATTTTCAAAAATGCCACTATCATCAATTTCTACCTGAATAGGAGAATCAGCTTTGATTGTTACTGGTATATCTATATCTCTAACAGTTAGAGTAATTGTAGTATCTTCTCCAGGACTAATAATAGGATTTTCGCTTATAATGGCATCTTCAATTTCTGGAATAACTATTGCATCTGGTTCTTGATCAATATCAATATTAACAGTAGTAAAGCTTTCTGACTGCAATCCTCCTTCGCCAATTGCATACAACATATATTCAATGATAGATGGTCCGATATCATTATAGGCAACTTCATGATCAAAATTTTGATCTATGATATCAGTGCCAGAAACTTCAAATTCTTTAATTAGTTGATAATCAGTAAAAGTCCCATCAATATAATAATATTTTGCTAATAACTGAAGAGATTGTGTTGCCTGTTGAGACTGACAAATTACAATAACATCTTCTCCATAATTAACCCTTTCAGGACCATTCAAATCTGTTACTGGCGGTTGAATTACAGTTATAGTAACTTCATCCGATCCTGTTCCAGCAATAGGATGAGACGCAGTTAATGTATATGTTGTAGTTACAGTTGGAGATACTTGTATTCCTGGAGAACCTCCACTAATATTGACAAGACCAATTCCCGCACTCATAGATGCTACAGAAGCATCACCAGTGATAACCCACGAAATAAACGTAGATTGCCCCAAAATAATAGTTTCATCTGTAGCTGGTGTACTTAAAGTAACTTCTGGCGGAATCAAAACATCAACCACTTTAGTCAATGTTGCAGTTTCCCCAGGTCCGACAGCAGTTAAGGTGTATGATGCATCATTTTGAGGAGAAATATCAAATTCATCCTCAAAAGGTAAATTTGATCCTATAAGATCAATACTTACGCTATTCACAAAACCAGTGACCTTATAACGTAATTCTGCTGTGTCTCCTCTAACAAATTGTTGCGGTATAATTGTAAAATATTGAATAACTGGTGGAGCATAATCAAAAGAACAAACAAAAAATCCATCACCATCATTGCGATATCCACTATTACTAGTCCATCGATAATAATTGGTGTTGGAATACCAAGCAGAGTTACCACCAATACCAGCATATCCATTGGTTGTTGATGTACCACCGGTATCTCCAGCGCCACCATCATCAGAACCTCCTCCACCACCTCCACGATGCCCTGCAGGAGCATTACCACCAGATCTTCCACTAATCCCACCTTGCGTACCGCCACCACCAATGCCGCGACCAGCACTATAATATCCAGAACTACCAGTATCATTATTATTTTTACCAGCGCCGCCACCACCGCCAACAATAACAGTATATCTACCCAATCCACTATCATAAACGCCAGAAGCTCCACCACCGCCACCACCAGACCGGTGACCATTGCCACCACTTGCAATCCCGGAAGATCCGCCAGATCCACCAGGATTAGCTGGTCCTTGTCCTTTAGCTCCCTGACCACCAAGCAAGAAAGTTAACGTATATGCAGTATTTCTGGTGACTAATCTAAAATCGCCAGATCTACCAAAACCACCACTATCGTGATTCCAAGTAGAAGATTGAGATCCTCCACCTGATGCACCTCCTACACTAAATCTTACGTTTGTAGAGTATTCCGGAATCTCTACTTCATAACTTCCGTATCTATCGCCTGAACTAGTTGGCATAATTAAATCCGTCTAATGTTTCTCCAATTATCATCATCATCAATTTCTACCTGAATAGGAGAATCAGCTTTAATTTCCACTGGTATATCTATATCTGTAATAGTTAGAGTAATTGTAGTATCTTCTCCAGGACTAATAATCGGAGTTTCATTTATAAGTGCATCTTCAACTTCTGGAATAGTTATTTCATCCGGTCTTTGATCAATATATACAGCAACATCAACAATATCAGAGGTATCAAGAAATCCATATCCATCTACAGTAAATGTAAGTTTTACATTTGTTGGTCCATAGTCATTATAAGTGACAGGAATAGTATAAGTCAAAACTTCTATACTATCTCCAATAGTATTAGGAACATCAATTGCACCTGGTATCTGCACAACTTGTCCTGATGTATACGTATATTCGGAAACATAACTAACACCTCCATCAGAATTTGTGGCAGAAATACTCACTATAATATCGTCTTCGTAATCAATATCAATAGGTCCACTTACACTTAATGTAGGTGGTTGCAAAACTGTTACTTTTATCTCTTTAGATGCAACTCCCCCTAAACCAGAAGCTGTAATTGAATATGTTGTAGTCGTAGACGGTTGTATGAATGTACTAGAATTATTATTGGAAGATCCAATCCCAGGAGTAATTAATACTGTATCGACATCACCAGTAATCTGCCATTTCAACGTCCTCTGCTCTCCCAATACAATAGTTATATCCTCGGATGTTTCTTCCTCTTCATCATCAGTTACAGTAAATGTTATATTTGGTGGTATATAAACAGTAACTATGACACTATCTGTTTCTTCATATGCAGGATTGGTAGTGGTTAATCTAAATTCAGTAGTTTCTTGTGGGGTAACATAAAATCCTGTTGAATTATTTCTAGCTTGTTGACCATAATTATAAACTACGGTTCCATTAATCAATGCTTCTACAATTTCACTATCTGATTCTCCGCCACTAGTGCTCCATGTTAATTTAGATCGTGACTCATTACCATCACCACCATCTAATCTAAATGCTAAAGGTGAAGCAGTAATAGAGGGTATCGGTTTTTCATATGTACAGACACATGCATACATTGCTCCCTGAATACCATACCTACAATTACCTCTTCCACCTTGCGTACCGCCACCACCAATACTAACACTAATATACTGACCAGCACAAGCACCAGATGCTCCTCTATATCGACGACAACAAGATGCTCCGCCACCCCCACCACCATACGATTGTGATCCAGATCTCCACTGACCAGCACCACCTTGTCCAGTGCCTCCATATCCTGATCTAGCTCTACTGCCAGGACCGTATGAATAACCTCCGCTACTTCCGCTTCTCCAAGAACCCCATCCACCATTTCCTCCACTATACAAACTACCTGCTCCACCACCACTTGAACTAACACCACCAGGACTAATCGAAGTACCTCCTCCTGCTTGTGGTGACGTGAATCCGGGTCTAGGTAAACCAGAAATGTTAGGATAACCGCCGCCACCACCACCTCCGACAGTGATGTATGTAACATACTTCACATCTGTTGGTACCATGAATCCACAACTTGTTGATCTGTAGATACTATAAGTTCCCATAGTATTTAACTGCTAAAATTTAATAATGTAATGAACTAATATAAATGGAGTTACCGTTTGATTTAATACTTCTAAATTTTCTACATCAACATCAACGTAAGATTCTATATCAGCAATGTCTACATCGATATTGTCATGAGTATAGTTAAACTTTGGTTGGTCAGATGGTTGATATGTAAAAGGTCTTGAAATAGTATGATCATGAGAAGCTTCTCCAGTTGGAATAGACATTGATGTCTCTTCTAAACTATTTCCAGCAGTAGCATTTGCGCTGTTGGCTCGTGGTCCTTTTCCGTCACCTGTAGTATCGTGTTGCGTATTTTTATTGACAACTGTTAATCCAGTTCCACCACCAACATTATGATAATGTCCCTGAAATTCATCGATCGATAGAGATACAGCACTGGTATCTCTGGCTATATTATATTTTGGAGATCCGTTGAACTGGTAAATATCACTCTCGATGATCATATTTCCAATATAATTCACACTCGCTCTATTTCCAATATTTGAAATAGGAGTTACTTCTACACCAACCTTACTAGTATTGCTTCCTTCTATAGTAGTTGAGAGATAATCTCCAGATCCTCTACTACCAACAATAACTTTCGATCCAAGATCAGGTAATTGAAATTGTCCTAAATCACCTGTTTCAGGATCAGGATTTCTTAATATAGCATTTTCTTTTTTGAATCTACATTCGTCACCTACGCCAAGAATTTGTGATAATAATAGAAAATCTTTTGCAGCTTTAATAGAACCGTCACACTTCAAAAATCCTGCCGGAATATTTTTTTTAAAAACCTCACTAGTTGGATCTGCTCCTATAGCAATGTCCTCAATAGTGTGGATTTGAATAGTTCCTGGTATTCCGCCCCAATGAGCTTTAGCATGACTATAACTTGTATTTCTAGTAACCATTTTAGTATGCCCTGATAATGTATATAGAAGTTACTCTTGGTTGCTCAATGTTAAAGTCAATCTGTAAAGCATTTCTATTAGCTGTATTGTCAATTTGGACCGTATTTGGTAGGTTTACATCTACAGTAAGATTACTTTGTGGTCTCATTCGTGAACTATCAAACGAAACATCAAACTCATCATGAGTATGTGCCTGAATAAAATCACTTGATGCATTGTTAGTGAAGTTAATTCCAGGATTACTAACTAATAGATCTCCTACCTGACTTTGACTGTTACTGTAATTATTTCTATATCCGGGGGGAATAGTAATACCATTACCGCCGAAGCCATAAGGAACACTAGTTTCAATATATTTACCATTTATAAATTCCTGAATTGTACTCAACGGAGAATAAGTGACATCTCGGGGTTTCATGTTAATCGGAGGTTGCTCTGATGTTATTTTAGCAACAGTTGTACCTGAAGTTCCTGTAAGAAATCCTGATAAAAGATCTGAAGTAGGCCATGTCAAAGTATAAGTATCTGTAATATTAGCATCTTGTGGTGCAGCACTAGGATTAGAAAGTCTACCAGCTACTATACCACCATATTGATCAGAAGTCATACTTAATGTACTAGAAACTGTGCTATTGCCGCTGCCATCTTCAGCAGGAGAATCTACTTTCCAACCTTCATCATCATTACTATATCCAAAGTAAAAAGTTTCTCCTGTCATCTCATCTTCAGACTCACCTTCGTCCCTGTTAGATCCATCATTATCAACAGCTGTTGCAAACAAAGTATAATAGATAGTTCCATATGGAACTACACCATCTCCAGGTTGATTTGGGGAAGTTCTATCAATAGTTTCAACTTTACCTGCATGATTATGTCGTTTAATATGGTCTCTACCTAATTTTCGAGGACCAATATAAACTGTCTTGAAACCTTCTCCATTAATTAAAGTATTTCCTTTAAGTCTTCCTTGATATCCTGTTCTGTCATTAGGACTAATGTTAAATACCAGATCAACAAAAACATCATTAAAAATAGTAGTGATTCCTTGATCTTCATTAGTTCCAATTAATGGATCCATTAATGAGAATGCTACAGAATCTTTATCAGCATCACGACCTGTTCCACCAGATGCAGCTGCTCCAGCAAAATAATCACTTTCAATATCCATCAGTGTCTTCCCATTTAAATTAGGAATTTTGATGGTACCACCATAATTAGGAAAAGAATTAACGCCAGTTCCAACAAAATCGCTAACACCGGAATTATAAGTATCTCCAATAGTTTGTGCTAATAAAGGAAAATCTACAGCATCTAAAGATTGACCATCACAAATAATCCATCCAGCGGGGACTGATGTAAGACCCCCTGTCCATGGCATAATGGTACCGATTGCAGCACCTCTTGTACTTTTAGATTCTTGGTAAAAAGGCATGATAGTTTATACTTCGATTAGATACCATCCTTCGTTAGAAGGAGAAACAGCAGTGTCGCCATCAGGATCAGAAGTTCCTGCGTAAACAAGAGCAAAGGCAGCATAAGGTGTTTGTACAACTAATTCACCACCATTGAAACCATTTAAGTCACCAGAACTAATTCCGGAAAGTAATGTATTACCCGTGTTATCAGAAGAATTCTGTACTTTCGTACCAGTTTCTGCTCTGATAACCAAAGAAACATTATATGTTAAATTACCAGAAACATCAACGATTCTAACCATATCTCCCAGTTTAGGATTTAGAGGTAATTTTACGACAGTATTTTGACTGACTTCCAAGAAGTAATTTGTATTTGCAGCTGCCTCAACTACAAAGCTAGCAGAAGCTAACCACTTACGACCACCCGATGGTGAGAAATAGTTACTAATACCAGCGACCGTTATTCTACCATCATTTTCAACACTGAAGATTGTATCACCTGCCTGATTAACTGTTAGATCGCCACCCTCGATCGTAACATCACCAGCAATTGATAGTGATCCACCAAATGTACTTGTTCCTGTTCCTAAAGCAGAGAATGAACCATATGTGGTAAAGTCTCCAGAAGAATTATCAAAGGTAAGTCTTGGCGTAGTTCCATCAACACCAAAGATATTGAAGTTACCGCCAAACATGTCTACATCACCAGTTGCAGTATCAATCTGGAATGTTGTTCTCAATGGAGTTCCAGTAGAACCTCCATTAGTGATGGTAAAGAACTCTCTATTTTCAATCGTAGAACCGTTGATCGTAAGTGTGTTCTCGGTAGTAAGTGTTCCTGCAATATCAGTATTACCTGTAGCAGAATCAACAACTAACTTGTTAAATCCTTGACCAAAATTAAGATTTCCACTACCAAAAGTGTTACCAGTTGTAGACTCAACCTTAAAGTTGACAGACTCGGGAACTCCACCATCAGTAATTATAAGTGATTGAATATCAGTAGAAGTTAATTCAACAATCTTAACAATCTCACTGTTAGTAAGAAGAAGATAATCATTTGTAGTAAGGAATCCACCAAATTCAGAAATACCAATACGAACATTGGCAGTATCAGCAAGAAGACCAGATGCACTCTTAATATTGACTGATGCATTAGTATCAAAATCAGACCAGAGCTTGGTATCAGTAGGATAAACTCCACCAATTTTAACTTCAACAACACTCGATCCAGGTTGAATGCCCTGTTGTACTGGCCAATCACCATTCAGTTCACTTATGTCTGTACCAGCGATTCTGATAAACTCTCCATAATTAACATCAAGAGTTGAGTTAGTTTCACCATCCCAGAAAATTTGAACGATGTCAGTGTCATTAAAAACAATTCTATCTATTTGACTATCTACAACAAGGACACTTGATACAGGATCCAATTCACCATTCTCATCAGCGTCAAATCCAGTGATGAACGATGCATTAGTCTGCTTATCCAACTTGTTAAGTACACAACCATCAGGGTGATCTGTCCTTGCAGTTGTTCCAAGAATTCCACGAGAAACTGCAAGACGGAAACCAAGAGGATCATTAGGATTGGTTACGTTGGTTAAACCGACAACCTCAACAATTTCGTTTTGAGATTCATCTTTAGCCAATGTTTGCTGTTGATCATCAACACTATCAGGAGAATTTGCATTTCCTCGTTCAATCAAAATCAAATCACCAATCTTGAAATCAGCAACAGATGGTTGAGTAATTGGTATATTGAAAAGATTGCCGGAAGAGTTAACGCCAGCAACTCGGAATGTTAAGTCTTCTCCACTAGGATTACCCAGAGAAGCAGCAGGAATAGTTAATTGATCGTTGTCAGAGTAACCAGTACCAGGAGATGCCAGTTCAACCTGTGCTGTACCATCAGATAGTACCTTAATAGTAAACAGTGCGCCGTCTCCAGCACCTGAACTCTGAACTTCAAGGAATGGATAGTTTGTGTTAGCAACCCATGTCGAACTTTGTGTTGGTGTAATATTATCAACAGAAGAAATCTGACCACCACCAAGTAAATATGTAGGACCACCCCACATACCTTCACCAGCGGTATCAATAACCTTACCACTCTCTTGATACTTGAGGAAAGTAATGTTTGGATTCTCAAGAGATCCAACAATGTGATCAGCAGGACTCGTAGAGAATCTTCCTCTCTGAATTTCAACAATACCAGCGTTTAGACCACCAGATAGTTTGATGGATCCCATAACTTCAGCACTTGCAAGAACCTCAAGAGAGTTTCTAACAGTTGTTTTACCACCGAGAGAACCAATCTGTATTCTTGAAGCATTGGTGCCCATATTTAAACGGGTTGTTGCTGCACTATCAGCAATGTTTAACGTTGCTGCAGCAGTAAAGATACGAGCAGAAGATGTACCAGCAAAAGCAGCAAGCTCTAATGTACCAGCAAGTCTGGTTTGATATGTACCAATGTATGTTGTGGTAGCAAGGTTAGGTGCTCCACCACCAAGTCTAACACTACAGTCACTAGTTACATTATCAGCGACAGTAGCAATATCAACAATAGCATCTTCAGAACGTTCATGAATCTTGAGGGTCGTTCTTCCTGCATTAGAACCAATTCTAACAGTTTGTGTAGAAGTATCTGCTACAGAATCACCAATACTAATTACTTGAGTTTGTGTTGTGGTGCTGCCAAGAATGATTGATTCTGTATTAGACAGACCAATGAAGAAGTCAGTGTCATTAATAAGGAACTGGAAAGTTTCTGAAGTGGAGTTAATATCACCACCATCAACACTCAAGTCATCTTCTAATGTCAAGTTACCAGTCATTCTACCATCACCGATAACAACGAAGTTCCTATCAAGTTCGGTAGATGGATCTAAACCGATGCTGGTGTTAACACCAACACGACCGCCTTCTCTATAAGTAGAGGATTGATCAGCAACCGCGAGATCTGTTGTAGAAACACGAAGAGTTGCGAAATCATCACCATCTGAACTATCACCACCAACCAAGAATGCGTTAGTGAGTGGGAAGTATGTCTTACCAGTAGAAGGTTCTGCCAGATAGTTGTTAGTAGAAACTGCTCCAAGAGCATCATACTGTACTAAATTCTTACCACTGATGAATGCATTACCAACGACATCAAGGTTTGCTCTGGGATCTGTTTCTGCAGATACAGTTGCAGTCAGTGCTGCTTCTTGATTAGTTCTACCAACTGTATTGATGCCTAACTTATAATCGCCAGGAACTTCAGTGTAGGTGCGGATTGCTTCTGCACCCAGAACCATTGTCTCTTTCCATGAAGATTGAGAAATCTCCATTTCTGCACCAGGATCTTGATCTTGCCAAGGTTTAACATCAGCAGCAATTTCATTAAATAGTCTAATTTCACAGAAGTTTTCTGCTGGATCTGCACTAATTACATTCCATGAACCACTGAAGAAATTAATGCTAAAATTGCTAATGCGAATTTTCTCACCAACTTTAACCTTAAGGTCTTGGTTGCTGATTCCAGCAGCCCATTCAATTCTAATCGTACTGCTATTATCGGAAGTCAGAGTAAAGATCTGCAGATCTGGAATTACAGTATAGAAGTTAGAGTATACCGATCCAAGTGAACCAGAATAACCTACCTCTTCACCTTTCCAAAGAATATCACCAGCTCCAGGGTTAGTTGAAGAACCATAAGTAACATTTTGCAGAGTATACCATGCAGATCCACCATTAGCGATCAGACCGCTATTATTAGGTGTTACGTTAGACGGCAGACCTCCAGCATAATGAGTTCTAATACTATAAACTTGTCCAGCAGAATCTACATTACCACGAGGGTTGAGTTTAAATACACCTGCTCTAACTTGGTTTTTAGTAATAACAACGTCGCCTTCGTTATTATTTCTAAACGAAGATCTATCTAATGTTGGATCTTCACCTTGTGCTACCAGAGATAGAACAGTAAGAGCATCACCATCTTGAGGATCTACATTGATTGATACGGGACTATTGAAGAAAGCATCACCTTCAACAGTAATCTTATCATTAAATGTAACCGCAGTATCAAATGTGGTTACAAGACTACCGATAGTATCACTATCATCACCACTGTCGGCAAGAACTGCCTGCTCAAGGAACGTCTCTTCGCCTGTAATAGCGTTGATCTTACGATTACCAATGTAGAGGTCACCGTTAGAGTTTAGACCCGTGTAGAAGACAATACCGCCGTCTTCACGTTTTGATTGAGCGTAGAAGTCTTGCTTATCAGATAGAACAACTTCCTGACGAAGTGGGAAACCAGTTGAGTAGTTACCAGGACCGAATCCAAGATACTCAAATGTGTGGTTACCAGATCTTGCAATAGATGGTCTACGAAGTTCGACATAGAATCTACCATCAAGAGGATATACAGAGTCACCATTAATGGGGATCTTTCTATTTTCAGATCCAATCGAAGAATTGCCGCTTTGACCTCTCAATCTGTTATCAACAATATCACCATCTACATTAGAAGTAGTATTTGTAAATTCATAAGAAAGAAGTGGATCAGTAGCAAGAAGGTCAGTAACTGCTTCTTTAGTCTCACTATACTTGTAATCATTAAGTGTTACAAGACCATGAACGTAGTTATCTGCTGCAGCTACTGATGCTGGAGGATCTACAATCGTAACATCTCTGGATCCATCGTCTTGAACCTGGAACCATAATGGGTCGTTCTTGTAATCAAGAGGATACAGGTTGGAAATAGGTTGAGAGAATCTATAATAGTGGAAGTTATCACCAACACCAGCACCGAGAGGATATGGTGAGATATTACCACGAACTGCAGTAAGATAATAGATACCATCTTGCTGTGCAGGAATAACTTCTTGAATCTCTTCTACATCAAAGATGTAGAAAGTATCTTCAATGTCAGGAATATCACTAACAGCACTTACAGTATAAGTATCTCCGCCAGGAGTTGTTACTCGGTCTCCAGGACACAGAGTGTAAATGTTAGCACCCTCAACTCTATAGAGGAAATTATCTCTACTCGATCTGGATGCACCAACATATGGAGATAAGTTATTAAATCCATCAGGTTCTCCAGAAAGATTCCAGAAAGCACCGTTAGACTGGGTAAACACTGTAGCAGTATTTCCAGCGTATGCTGCACCAGCAGTGTTGTAATCAAGTTTTCCAGTGACATTCTTGAGGATAACAAATGCTGTTGCTTCTAAAGCAGCAGGGAAGTAAGCATGAACATATGCAGAACCAGTGCAATAACCACTCCAAGTTACGTAGTTGTCCTCATCACTATTGAATAAATCTGCTTCAATACCAGGACCCTGTGGAATTCCGATCTCGACAACAGTGAAGATTTCATTCTTCAACCCTTCATTAATAATAGTGTGATCAAATGCCGTAATTTCTAATCTACTTTCAAGTAGAGCATTTTCAATTGTTCTTGCACTTTGAATAGTAGTCGCAATTTTAGATTCAAACTCAATCTGCAGAGGATTTTCATATGGATCATATAAAGTTTCTCTTGCGCCAATATCAATACCAGCAGTATCAAGATCTGCTAAAGAAACACCCAGCTGCTCTGTGGGTTGAGATGGATTGAAGAATTGTGCAACTGCAGGAGCTCCGGATCCAGCTAATGGTTCCAAGATAAACTTCTGTGGGCGCAATCTTCTTCTATCATCAGTTCTTGTCTTGATGACATAACCATTAAGAGGTTCGCGAACATTGTCAAGATACTGGGGAACAACATAACGCAAGCGGAAGATTCTATCAACTTCAGATCTATTATCAGAATATCTCTCATACCATGTATCTGCAGTAAAGAGATTACCAGTGCCGTCAACAAAATCAGGATCATGCATTCTGGTTAGAATGCTGTTTGCATTTTGTCCACCACTGGATTCATCAACTACATTTAAATACCATCTGTCATAATTAGCAGCATCGAACTTCATTGCCGATGTCTTCTTATCTCCAAAAACAATGAAGTCGCTTCCACTACCAGCAGTAAAGATTACTTGATTATTACCTGCTTGTGCATCTGCTTGAGTTTCATGTACAGAGAATTTCGTCTTGCTTACATAACGTGGATAGTAGTAAACATCTGTTGGAACTGCTCCACCAGCAACATCAGGAAGTTGTGAGTTAGCATCAGAAGAAGTTCTGAAGAAGATCTTTTGTGCTGGTACGTTTGGAAGCGGAATATCAAACAGGTGAGGAATATCTGTTTCCAGATAAATTCCGTTCACATTAGAAACGTATCTATGCAGATCATATGGTTCATCCAACACATACTGCTGAATAATAATCTCTACGTTAGGATCAATACCTTCCGTTTCTGGAGAGTAGATGTAAATACCAGCTGCTGCATTTTCTTTAGTAGCAGCAAGTAATAAACCTGTTTCAGCAGTAGCGTTAAACTCTGTAGTGTTATTGAATGAGTATGGATAAGTATCTCTACCAGGAGCAATAACGTAATAGATTGTATTTGTTTCAAATCCTCGTGGTAGTCTGACAAGGCGCTTATCAACAGTATCAGTAAGTGGTCTTGGAACCAATCTTACAGGAGTACCAGTCTGAAGTCCATGAGGATCAGTTTGTCCAAGCCCTGTATTAACAGTGAATAAAGTTGCTCGACCAGTAAGTGAGCGAGATTCGATTGGAGCTTCAACTCTAACTACTTGATCTCTATTGCCAGAAAGGATCAAATTGATATTATCAAAATATCCTTGAATTGCTGTTGCGATATTAGCGCATTCGGGATAATTAGTATCCTGAACAATATCGGGGTCAGATATTTTAATTACTTGAGCGAAACGGGTGGTGTTCTCGAAATACAACCAGGCAGTATTAGTAGTTCCAAGAGATTCGTATGCAAGTCCGTTGGTCGTATCAACCAAAGTGATTGTTTGAAAATCTACAATTTCACCAATAATAATAGTCGGACCACTGATATTGTCAAGAAGTAGTCCCGTTCCTGCAGCAATATCAATCTTTCCATTGACATAATCATTCTGATCATATTCAGATACTCTCATACCAGGAACAAGACCTGATGTATCTCCAACTACAACAGTTGCACTACCACTCGTCAGTTGACAATTTTGAATCAAGAAGTCAAAGTTACGCATTGCGCCGATCATCAGGCGCTTCAGGTAATCATATGCTTCTAAAGTTTCAGTCAGTTCGTTGTCGATGAAGTCTAACTGACCACCAACTAGATAACCTTCAGCAGCAAGAATTGTATTGATGTTACCACCAAGACGCAAGTCCTTGACAGTAGCGTCAACAAAGTAACCAAGATCTCTCTCACACTTGGTGATAGTAATGTTTGGGTTAGTTAATAGTGTAGGATACTTTTCGAGAATATATCCATATGCTTCTTGCTGGAACCATGTTCTGTTCTTCTCAATTTGGTTAGCAGCATCTTGTGCATAGTGGAAATCATCATTACCATCACCATCAACATCTATACTAACATTCAATCCTGCTGGTGTTAGAGTAGAAAGAGATGTTGAATATGTGGTAAATCCAGATGGTTCCAGTTCTGATGAGTAAACTGCTTTACCACCTACACCACCAGAAGACATCTTGACGTAGAGTTTTTCACCATTCCTGGCACCAATACGATATCCACTGATAGTAGCTGCAGGTCTATTTGCAGGATCTTGGTTAGTATCACCAGCAAGATATAATTTGGTGTTATTACTCTGATCATTTGATGCTTCAATATCAATTGTATAATATTGCTGCTTAATAATTGCTGTAGCAGAAGTATCAACAACCTTGGGAGGAACAATAGAATCTACATATCCACCTTTATCCTGGTTGAATGCGAATCCTTTGAAACCAATTGCGTGAAGTGAAGTATTACCGAAGTTGGAGTTCGAGTTGGTGATAGACATGTCACCACCACTTTCCATCAGGAAGTGATC
>ERZ1048068.442-NODE-442-length-38736-cov-10.609757_pt1 | contig 38736 bp, 21 predicted proteins | sample MGYA00383098_ERZ1048068 | MGnify/ENA primary metagenome ERZ1048068 (study PRJEB29581, sample SAMEA5548368) | metagenome | biome: marine; feature: coastal; material: water | depth 1 m | study: Short-term variability in the microbial, nano- and picoplankton... | reverse complement strand
CATTCTTTACAGGCCTAAAAGGCTTGGGCGAAATGATTTTTGAAGACTATGAACAAAACAGAAAAAAACGATTGAGATAAATGAAAAAGAGCAATACACTAGGCGCCCTAAAAAAAACGGATTACACACCCCTTTCGATTCAACAAGAACTGGCACAAAATTTAAGGGCTCGTATGCAACGTGCACAGCCAACATTTGAAGGGCTTCTTGGCTATGAAAACACGGTTATTCCCGACGTAGAACGCGCATTGCTTTCGGGGCATAGCATCAACTTACTCGGATTGAGAGGCCAAGCCAAAACAAGACTGGCACGACAACTCACCCAACTACTAGACGAATGGGTGCCTGTAGTGGAAGGCTCTGAAATTAACGATGATCCCTTAGCCCCAATAAGCAATTTTGCAAAGGCGCTTATTGCAGTAAAAGGAGATGATACACCCATTACTTGGTTGCATCGTGACGATCGCTTTTTTGAAAAACTAGCCACACCAGACGTAAGTGTAGCCGATCTGATAGGCGACGTTGATCCCATTAAAGCAGCAAACCTCAAACTGTCTTATGCCGATGAGCGTGTGATTCATTTTGGGATGATACCAAGGGCGCACCGATGCATATTTGTCTTAAATGAATTGCCTGACTTACAGGCACGGATTCAGGTGGCACTTTTTTCCATTTTACAAGAAAAAGAAATCCAAATCCGTGGGTTTAAACTTCGATTGCCTATTGAAACTCAGTTTGTTTTTACCGCCAACCCTGAAGATTATACCAACCGAGGTAGTATTGTGACGCCGCTTAAAGACCGTATCGGTTCTCAAATTTTGACGCATTATCCACACAATTTGGAAACGGCCAAGGCCATAACCCGTCAGGAAACCCATACCAACACGTCAGTGCAGCAGGCCATTCACGTTCCTGAATTGGCCCGTGATATTTTGGAGCAGATAGGTTTTGAAGCTAGAAAAAGTGAATATGTAGATTCCAAAAGTGGCGTGAGTGCGCGTATGAGTATCACGGCTTTTGAAAACCTCATGAGTGCTGCAGAACGCCGCATGCTGTTGTCTGGCGAGCAAAACACTTGTATCAGAATGTCTGACTTTTTGGGGATTATTCCTGCTATAAATGGAAAAGTAGAATTGGTCTACGAAGGCGAGCAAGAAGGGGCAGAGCAGATTTCGTTTCACTTAATCAATCAAGCTGTAAAAAGCTTATTTCCATCATATTTTCCAGAAATAAAAAAGCTTGAAAAGCAAGATGAAGAAGGCCCTTATGACCTGTTGTTGGAGTGGTTTTATGGGGATAACGAATTGTTTTTGGAAGACAGCCTCCCTGACAACGTCTATCACGACACTTTAATGGGTGTTCCCAATTTGGAAAAACTAGTGGCAACGCACCAAGCAGATTGCCTATCTGAAGATCAGTTTTTTATGATGGAGTTTTTATTGTGGGGACTTGAAGCAAACAAAAAGCTAAATAAATACCGCACCATGGAAGGGTTTCAGTTTAAAGACGGACTTGGAAATTTATTGGCAGGGCTTTAAGGGCTAGTTAGCTACTCATTAAAATTTAGCGCATTGTCAATAAGTGCTAGGTGCGAATAGGCTTGAGGGAAATTTCCTAGCAGTCGTTTTGAGTTAAAGTCAATGTCTTCACTGAACAATCCCAAGTGGTTGCTGTAACCCAATAATTTATCAAATAGGGCTTTTGCGTTATCCTCTTCACCTATTTTATACAAGCTGTTGATGAACCAAAATGTACAGACTGTAAACGATGAGCTTGGCAGGCCAAAATCATCTTCATTTTTGTAGCGATATAATAAGCCTTCGTGCATCAATTCTTTTTCAATAGCTTTTACAGTTTTGACGTATTTGGGGTCTTTACCTTCAATAAAGCCATAGTATTCCATCAGTAATACGGATGCATCTAGGTGTTCGGATTGGTACGACTGGGTAAAGGCCTGCTTTTCTTTATTCCACGCGTTTTTCATGATGTCGCTGTGGATTTCTTCCCGCAACGACTCCCATTTGGTTGCTGATTTGCCGCCTTCAATAAGCTTGGATATTTTAATGGCCCGGTCAACAGCCACCCAACACAACAGCTTCGAAAAGGTAAAATGGCGGTCTTCTTCCCTAAATTCCCAAATTCCCTTATCTGCCAATTGCCAGTTTTTTCGCACCACCCACACTATAGACTTTACAATGGTCCACAGTTCTTCGTGCTTTTCATCGTCTTGCGTATAGCTTTCAATTTGATAGTGAATCACATCCATCAAAATACCGTAAATGTCATTTTGTTTTTGGATATAAGCGGCATTACCAACACGTACGGGTCTTGAGCCTTTATAACCATCGAGGTGTTCTAGTGTTTCTTCAGTCAGTGTTTTTTCTCCACTGATGCCATACATGATTTGCAATTTTTCGTTCTTATCGGGAACCAAATCAATAATGTAGCGGATAAAGTTTTTGACAATTTGGGTGTGGCCCAGCTTGGCAATAACCTTAATTACCATTGAGGCATCCCGAATCCAGCAAAAACGGTAATCCCAGTTGCGCACTTCGCCTATGGTTTCGGGCAAGGAGGTAGTTGCTGCCGCCAATACGGCACCCGTTTTTTCAAATGTGAGCAATTTCAGTGTCATTGCGCTACGCAATATTTCTTCGTTATAGTGTTCAAAAGAAGGCGTCTTATGACACCAGTTTAACCAATAGACTTTAGTGCGTTCAAATTCAAATAGCGTATGGACTAAGGTTGGTGTCTGTATCTTTTCATTATAAGACACACTCATAAAGTGATCTTGGGTGAGCGTTAGTTCTGTTGCATTTAGAATGGCATTTTTGTCCAAGTCGGTATACAAAAACAAGGTGTCATAGTTTTTGTCGTCCACCACACTAACAAGAAAATGATCCTTTACATAATTTTTGGTCTCACCAACGGCATATTCCAATCTCGGGTCATAAATAACACGGTATTTGGGCGCTCCTTTAAGGTGTTTTAAAACACGTGTAATTTCGGGTGGCGCATAATAGACATTGTCGTCTTTTTTGTAGCGTGGCATATAGTCAATGACTTCAAAAGCGTCGTCGCCGTTAGAAAAATGTGTACAAAGAATGCTAGTATTTTCAAAATAAAACTGTGAGATGGTATAATTCTCATCACAGGAAATTTTAAATTGCCCTCCGATATTATCATCGAGAATTTTCCCAAAAACAGAAGGAGAATCAAATTGTGGTAAACAACACCAATCTATTGAGGAATCTTCATTTATCAGCGCCGCAGATTTGCAATTTCCAATTATCCCGAAGTTTAGGCTATCCGAATGCTTTGCACCATTTTTTTTTGACATACATTGTGATTCAAAATGTTTACTTAATAGTTGTAAATGGCCAAGAATATTATTGTTTCAAATCGACTTCCCATTAGAATATCTAAGGTAGAAAATTCTTTCAAATTTACCGCAACAAGCGGTGGATTAGCGACAGGGATGAAAACCGTGCACGAGCATGAGAATTCTTTATGGGTGGGGTGGCCTGGAATAGGTATAGATGAAATAGCTCCTGATGCTTGGGCCCCACTAGCCGAAGACCTTGTAGAAAACAATTATGCCCCCGTACTTTTAAACAAAGAAGAGGTGGAAAATTTCTACTTCGGGCTTGCCAATAAATGTCTGTGGCCGCTCTTTCATTACTTTATAGAAATTTCAACTTTTAGTGAGTCAAATTGGGAAACCTATGTGGAGGTAAACAAAAAATTTAGCCAAAGTGTCATTGACAATATAGCGCCTGGCGATACGGTTTGGATACACGACTATCAATTGTTGTTGTGTCCTAAAATGATTAAAGATGCACGCCCAGATGTCAACATTGGATTTTTTCTGCACATACCCTTTCCATCATTCGAAATTTTTAGAACATTTCCTTGTCGCAAAGCTCTTTTAGAGGGCATGCTTGGGGCTGATTTGATAGGTTTCCACACCTATGACTACGAGCGTCATTTTTTGAGCTCTGTGAAGCGAATCCTTCGCAAAGAGGTACAATTTAATAGGGTAATTAATGGACTTCGCGAAGTGGTAGTAGACACCTTCCCAATGGGAATAGATTATGACAAATTTTTTAGTAAGGCCAAAGACCATTTGGCACAAAAAGAACACGAAAAATCCGAGTTAAAAAAACAACTAGAGCTGCACAAAAAAGGGGCCGAGTCTGGGAAATTGATACTCTCTATTGATCGCCTTGATTATACTAAAGGAGTTGTAAACCGCATCAAGGCTTTTGATCTTTTCCTTACCAAGTATCCAGAATACTTGGAGAAAGTACGCTTGCTAATGCTCACGGTTCCTTCTCGTTCTGACGTACCGGAATATGCAAAACTTAAGAGAGAAACCGACGAGCTGGTGGGGAGGATTAACGGCAAATACGCCACGGTTAATTGGACACCCATCTGGTATTATTACCGCGCCATGAGCTTTGATGATTTGATTGATTTATACATGACTTCAGACATTGCCATGATAACACCTGTTCGTGATGGAATGAATTTGGTAGCCAAAGAATTTATAGCCACTCGCGTTTCTGGAGATGGTGTCTTGATATTAAGTGAAATGGCAGGTGCCTCCAAAGAATTATTCGAGGCCATTCTTATCAATCCCTTTGATAAAAACGATATGGCAGATGCCCTACTGAAAGCCATTACCATGCCCGTTGAGGAACAAAAGCAACGCAACTTTGGTATGCAAAAACGACTGAGTCGTTACACAGTGGAATATTGGGCAAAAGATTTTATGACTGCACTCCAATCTAAAATGGAGATAAAGGAAGAAATACAGACTCCAAAAATTCAAAATGAGCTTAAACAACAGCTGCTTCAAGCATTTAATAAGGCAAATAAAAAGATGATCTTTTTAGATTATGACGGCACCTTAGTTGATTTTAATGAAAAACCCGGCTTAGCAATACCAGATGTTAAGCTGCTACAGATGATTGATGCGTTATGTGCCCTTCCCAACACAGATGTTGCCATAGTAAGTGGTAGAGACCAAGCCTTTTTAGATAAGTGGTTCTCAAGTCTTCCAGTTATACTAGTAGCAGAGCATGGCCACTACGTCAAAAGAAAAGGCGGAGAGTGGATGGGAACTGCTAGTAGCAACAAAGACTGGATGGCAGATGTGATGCCTATTTTTGAAACATTTACAGATAGAACACCAGGAACCTTTGTTGAGGAAAAACACAATAGCTTGGTCTGGCACTACAGGAAAACGGACCCGGAGTTGGCTACATGTAGGGTGGTAGAAATTAAGACGGTTTTATCGAGCCTCATATCTGATAAGTTGACAATTTTGGATATGGATAAAGCCCTTGAGGTGGTGGATCGCCAAGTTAATAAGGGAAGTGCCGTATTTGAAATCAACAGTCAAGGCGCGTATGATTTTACACTCTGCATTGGAGATGACGTCACAGACGAGAATATGTTTGTTAGCCTACCCGAACATGCCTATACCATTAAAGTGGGACGTAAACCCACTTCTGCAAAATATTATATCGAAAACGTTAGCCAAGTGAAAAAACTATTGTCAAGTATTGTTTCATGAGCGAAATGAATCAAAGTCAGCTCCTTCTTCATAATATCAAAGCAGCATTTCGGGAAATCACAGAAGCACCTGCGAACCTTAGTGCTCAAGAAATAAGAGCACTAAGCGCCCAACAGTTTCAATCTATTTTCAACGACCTAAAAGTTCAAATAAAGGGTTCTGAATACCTGCCCTATGAACGGGGAAGTATTTTTATATACAACCATTTGAATAACCACCCTAGCTTGGTGGCTGCAGACCATTTCCAAATCACATTGGACAGCCATTACATTAGCGGGTTGCTTTATAAATACTATAAAAATCCGGGCATCCGCGTGGCACGACATTCACTGGCATCGGAATCAAATCACAAGGCGTATTATGATCGATTTGATTATATACGCGTCTACTCAAAAAATTTCATACCAGACCATTTGACCAAAAAAGAGGTCAAAAAAGAGAACAAAAATTTTTATAAGCGCTCAGCTGCCGCACTTGAAAATAACACCAGTATGGTCTTTAGCCCAGAAGGACTTTCCTATGAAACGGAAGCCTCTCCAGGGCCATTTAGCAAGGGGGTTTTTAAGTTGGCCTGCGGCATGAAAAAGCAACCTAAAATAGTACCATTGGTTATGGTAGACTTTGACAAATTACCCCACAAGGCTACGTATAAATGTCAGATAATGCCTGCGTTTACCATGGCAGACTATGGTATATACGACCCCAACGACCCAAGGCTAGGTGAGGTCGTTGAAAAAATCAATAAGAAGTACAAAAATTGGGTGCAAAAACTTCGTGTGGAAGAGGAACACTTTGAAGGTGAAATAGCCGTCTTAAAAAGAAAGGTGGATCAACTAGAAACCCAAGAAGCGCAAACTGTTTTTTACGGCAGTTCAACCATACGCCTGTGGAAAAACATGGCACAAGATTTAGCACCTCATCAAACCTTAAACCTTGGTTTTGGCGGTGCTTTTATCCATTCTTTGTCTCATTATTTTGAACATTTGTTTGATGGATTAGCCCCTCAAAATATCATGTTGTATTTAGGCGGAAATGACTTGACTTTGGGCTTTGATGCCGATCGAATTGTTGCTGATATCACCTCTTTTGTACAGATGATTCACAACAAATTTCCTGAAACTAATATCTACAATATTGCCATCAAGCCTTCATTTGAACGCGAAAGTGAATTGTCAGAAATACGTGGTATTAACGCTGGTGTTCAAGCCCTTTCTGATAAGCTTCCATACCTCCATCAATTGGGGTTATACGAAAAGCTGATGGATGACAACCGAATCAGAAAAGACGTGTTGTTACAAGATGGGCTTCACCTAAACGAAAAAGGATATAAGGCACTTACAGCCCTTGTTTTAGCGGCTTTAGAAAGGAAGCAATAAAACCTTTTAAGCTGCGCTGTTTTGTTCCTTGATTAGGTTTAATGCAGAACCTGCTTTAAACCACTCAATTTGTGCTTCGTTATAGGTATGATTTGCCATAATAACATTCGTAGACCCATCGCCGTGAACCACCTCAATGGTGATTTGCTTGCCGGCAGCAAAACCTGCTAAGTCAACAAAGTTAAAGGTGTCATCTTCTTGGATGAGGTCATAATCCGCCTCATTCTCAAATGTGATACCCAACATCCCTTGTTTTTTTAGGTTGGTTTCGTGTATTCGTGCAAATGACTTTACCAAAACAACCTTAACGCCCAAGTGTCTGGGCTCCATGGCTGCGTGCTCGCGTGAGGAACCTTCACCGTAGTTATGGTCGCCCACAACAACAGTTTCAATGCCTGCAGCTTTGTATGCGCGTTGTACATCTGGTACGCCGCCGTATTCGCCTGTGAGCTGGTTTTTAACAAAGTTGGTTTTTTGGTTGTATGCATTCACTGCTCCAATCAAACAGTTGTTTGAAATATTATCTAAGTGTCCACGGAAACGCAACCAAGGCCCCGCCATAGATATGTGGTCAGTGGTACATTTTCCAAAAGCTTTGATAAGCAGTTTTGCTCCAGTTAGGTTTTCACCATCCCATGGTGCAAAAGGCGTTAGCAGCTCTAACCGCTCAGAGCTTTCGCTTACTTCAACCGAAACGCCAGAGCCATCTGCTACAGGCGCTAAGTATCCGTTGTCTTCCACGTCAAAACCACTAGGTGGAAGCTCAATACCTGTTGGTGCTTCAAGGCGCACTTCTTCACCATCTTCATTGATAAGCGCATCGGTCATCGGATTAAAATCCAATCTTCCTGAAATGGCAACAGCGGCTACAATTTCTGGAGAGGCAACAAAGGCATGCGTATTTGGATTTCCATCTGCGCGCTTGGAAAAGTTTCTATTGAAAGAGTGTATGATGGCATTTTTTTCTTGTTTGTCTGCACCAGCTCTGGCCCATTGCCCAATACAGGGGCCACAGGCATTGGTGAATATGGTTGCATCTAAATCTTCAAAGATTTCAAGCAAGCCATCTCTTTCAGCGGTGAAGCGCACTTGCTCTGAGCCGGGGTTGATACCAAAAGTAGCTTTTGTTACTAATTTTTTGTCTACCGCTTGTTTGGCGATGGAAGCTGCACGAGACAAGTCCTCGTAAGACGAATTGGTACAAGAACCAATCAGCCCCCATTCTACATCCACGGGCCAGTCGTTACTAGCTGCTTTTTCAGCCATTTCCGAAACTGGAGTAGCCAAATCTGGCGTGAATGGACCGTTGATGTGTGGCATCAGCGTATTTAAATCAATTTCAATGACTTCGTCAAAGTATTGCTCAGGGTTTTGATACACTTCTGGATCAGCGGTAAGGTGTTCTTTAACCTCGTTTGCCGCATCTGCTACGTCGTCTCTGTCAGTAGCACGTAAGTAGCGTTCCATTGAGGCATCATAGCCAAAAGTGGAGGTGGTTGCACCAACCTCAGCACCCATATTACAAATGGTTCCTTTTCCCGTACACGACATGGATTCGGCACCATCTCCAAAATATTCGATTATAGCACCAGTACCCCCTTTAACGGTGAGGATACCAGCTACTTTTAGGATTACGTCTTTTGGCGCAGTCCAGCCGTTGAGCTTTCCTGTAAGCTTCACGCCAATAAGTTTCGGGAATTTAAGCTCCCATGGCATATCTGCCATTACGTCTACAGCATCTGCACCACCAACGCCTATGGCTAGCATACCTAATCCGCCAGCGTTAACTGTGTGAGAATCTGTTCCTATCATCATACCGCCTGGGAATGCATAGTTTTCCAAAACTACTTGGTGGATGATTCCAGCACCGGGCTTCCAAAAGCCAATGCCGTATTTGTTGGACACGGATTGTAAGAAATTAAATACCTCAGCAGAAGTGCTGTTTGCAGACTTTAAGTCTGCAATAGCGCCGTCTTTGGCTTGAATTAGGTGATCACAATGTACCGTAGTAGGCACAGCAACTTTTGGCTTACCAGCTTGCATAAACTGCAAAAGTGCCATTTGTGCGGTTGCATCTTGACATGCAATTCGGTCGGGGGCGAAATCGACATAATCAACACCTCTGTTAAAAACCTGGGTTGCTACACCATCCCAAAGGTGGGAATACAATATTTTTTCAGAAGCTGTAAGCGGTTTGTTAGTTACTTTCCTTGCCGCTTCAACACGCGCAGCTAGGCGTGCATAAGTAGCTTTAATCATTGCGATATCAAATGCCATTTTGAATATATTAGTCTAAAGTGTAAAAGTATAAAATACTAAGCTTATTTGGAACCATATCTACAGATTTAATCTATAGATGTATAATTGACATAAATAGTAGAACATAATTATTTGTTTATACAAATACGTGTAACTTTACATCATGAAAAAAGCGGTTATTGTCAGCGGTTATTTTAACCCGATTCACAAAGGTCATCTCGAATATTTTCACAATGCAAAAACACAAGGGGACGCCTTGTTTGTCATTGTCAATTCAGATCACCAGCGGGAATTGAAGGGCTCTAAAGATTTTCAAGATGAGAAAGAGCGCATGCTTATTGTTTCAAATTTTCGTGTGGTTGACAAGGCTGTTTTATCTGTTGATCAGGACCGAACGGTTTGTGAAACCTTGACGAAAATACATACTGAGTTTGGCAATGAATACCAATTAGCATTTGCCAATGGTGGCGATCAAAACAATGACACTATCCCAGAGCGTGCTGTTTGCGAAAAACTGGGCATTACACTTATTGACGGACTTGGCGATAAAATTCAATCCTCGTCTTGGTTGCTTAAAAAGCAATAGTAAGTAAATTGTTTATAAAACAGTAAAATGCACTTCTGCTCTTGTGTTTTCCCAGCCTAAATGCAACGTAGGCGCATCATCTCCTGAAAACACCATCGAAAAGGCTTCCAAAGTATCCTCTGCTGTTGTAGTTAAAACTTCATAGCGCAACAAATCTTGCGCTTCATCATAGGTGTATGATCCCCAAAGATTGCTGGCCTTATTGATAATAAAAGTCATTTTTTCGGCTTCAAAAATGGTAAATATACTGTAGGTGCCAGTGGGGATTTCAGTTCCGTCAATTGCAATAGACTTAAACACACGGAGTTCTGTAGCTTCGTTAGCACCCGTTCGCCAAATTTTTCCAAACGAGACGATGTCTGCAAAGGCCCTCCCCTTGAGTTGTGGTCTGCTGTATGTAATTGTTGCGACCTTGTCCGAAATACGATAGCTCGCAGGAAAAGATGTCTTGTCCATAGGGCTTTTATCAAGTCCCCTAAAATTTTGTGCTTGCGCAAATGTCAGGGTGAACACTAGTAGGGTAAACATTACGTTTTTCATGGTATAGGTATTTTAATGGGCAATTAATATAATGTTTTTGGCATAAAATAAAAACACATAAGTATGCTCCTCTGATTAAAAAATGACGTCTGCAAGCCCGATGAGGCGCCTATGTTGTTATCTGATAAATTCCTCAATCACGTATGCTGCTAGGGCAAACACGATACAAATTGCTATACTTCCCCAAAAAATACCACCTACTCCCATATTTATGTTTTAAATTCTTATCACTAAGATAACTAAATATTGGGGATAATGCTTCTCAAGGACAAGCACCTTTTGTAAAAGTAGTTACACCACCGCTGAATGTTGCTACGCAACGGTTGCTGTAGGTTTGTCCATCACATCCACACACAGGGTCGTACTCTTTGGTACATGCAATCTCTTTACGTAAGTTGTTGGGGTCAATGCAACTGCTTTGTGCTGTTCCTCTTACAAAGTAATAAGAAACTTCATCGTCGGCAATTTCTGGAACATCAATGTAATGAAGTTCGAGGACATCATTGGTAATAGTAAAGCGATACTGCCGTTTGCTGGAGTGTATGGTTATAGTGTCTTGACTTATGGCATAAGGCTCTGCTTTGTTTATGGAGGAAATACCAACGGCATTATCCGCAGCTCCTTTGCTTATCAACAGCTGGTCTTCTAAAAACCAAAGTTGATTGGACGTAAAATCATAATTCTCAAAATTGCAAAAACAAAGGGCTTTTTGAAGTACCCATTGCCCTTCAAGTGTCACCTCTTGAGGAAGGGGCGTTTTTTCACAATTAAAAACAAGCAAGAAGAAACCAATAATTACATATTTCATTTAATCAAGATTAAAACCAATTATAAGACGATACTAGCAAAGAGCATGCCTAGTCATCAAAGCCCATTTCCCAACTCCCGTAAATAAGGTTGGGAACAAGGATAAATTTTTCGCCAAACAAAGCACGGGTGTCGTTTAGCTGATCTATTCTTACCTCATTGGGTTGCTTGTAAAAGCGCGCATCAAAATCGGCGAGGTTATCACCCAGCAACAGCACGATGTTGAAATTGGAAAGCTGCTTTCTTCTAGCCGCTTTGTTACCGTCTTCATCTCTAAGCAACATGATGGTATCATCGTCAAAAGGAAATCCAGCACTGATAAGATTGGATTTTGTTGGTTTATAATTTTCAACCCTTCTGTTGGAGAGGTAAATGATTTCAATGCCAACGGAGTCAACATAATTGTAGAATTCCAGCGCACCGGGAATAGGCACTGCCATTTTTTTGTGTACCCAGGCCGACCAAGTTTCTTGAGTAAAAGAGGTGTTCTTTTCAATCAGCATTTCATTGTAAGGGCGGTTACTCAATACGGTCTCGTCTATATCGGCAATAATGGCCAAAGGCTTTTCGCTTGTTGAATTGAGTGCTTGATCCACTTTCGTTTTCGCAAGGTTATAGGCTTGTATGCAAAGCGCATGGTATTCAGCCGCATTTTTCTGCCAATACATGGAGTGGTCTTTTTGGGAATACTTGGGTGAGCAGCCTAGTGTTAAGCCCGTTAGTAGTAGGAGTAAAAGATGCTTGTTCTTGCGTTTCATACTTCAGGGATTAGATGCATCACGATCATAGTTGTCAAAAAGGTATAGTGGCAAGGCCAATGAAAAGCCCACGATAAATAGTGAAATAAAGTATTTTAAAAACTGCTTCAGGCTGATGTACTTTACTTTTAGCTTATAGATTATAAAAATCAAAAAGGTGGTAGCGGCTACGGTGAGGTCGGCATTTAGAATTTTCATGCCGTAGTTTAAGTTAATCTGCTCAAAGAATAGCGCCGTTGACCACTCCCAATTATTTGCTTCAATAAACTTATATATGTTGTAGTATGGCAATACCACACCCAATATACAGAGCAAAGCAAATAGTTTTTTCATTTGATGTTTAACATTCTTTTGAATGTTCGAAGTTCACATAAATAAAAGTTGCGTAATCGAATATAAAAAGGCTTCATTTTATAATTTTAGACTAATTGCCTCTGCCAACCTTCCTAACACCCGAAGCTTTAGGCTTATTGTTTTTGTTAGACATTTTTTGTTTCCCTCCTTTTTTTTCAGAAGTATTTTTATTTAGGCTGTTACCAAAAAATTTGCTAGACATATTTTAATTTTTTTGTTTGGCACTAATTTAGAAAAAACAACACACTTAAAGTAGAAGCGCTTAATCTCGCGCCAAGTTTTGATTTTTTTAAGAGAGAATAAACATATAATTCCTTCATTAGTTACAAAAAAATAGCTTTTATTCATTAGGGTTTTAGTAACCAGAATATATAAAACACCCTTTTAATGGGATGCAAAAATGTGTTCAGTCACCTGCCTATTTCAAAGGACATGAGCAGCAGAAATAGGCGTGAGAAAACATCTAGGTTATAATTTCATAAATTCGTATTGTTAAAAACAATAAGATGAAGAAACTTCTTTTTTTAGTATTTGTAACGTCACATGCCCTTTCCTTTGCTAATGAACCTACATTTGATTACATATTACTGCAGAGCGGAGCATCGCTTCAAGGGCAAGTAACTAAGATTGGTAAAAAACGCTTCAAAATCAGGATAGATAATAAAAATCATTTTGTCGATAATAAAGATGTTTTAGGAGTTGTTTTTGACCAACAGCTTACCGATAAGGAAAAGCAAGATTTGGGGTATTTAGACGGCAAAAGGTTCGCAAAAAATAAAACAGGAAATTTTCTTTTTGGCACCGTTTCTCTAATCACTTTAGGATTTCCAATTGCAATTATATACGTTACCTCAAAACAGGCACCCCACAGCAACGGAATAACGGATAAGAATCAATTAATTATTGACGACGAACATTATTTAAAAGGATATAAACGAGGGGCTAAAGCAAAATCTACACTCAAAGCTATCAAAGGAGGCTTGGTAGGGGCAGGCGTGCTGTTTTTAATTGCGGCATATGGATTGTCATTGGTGCCATAACAGTACAAGATTCACAACAAACATGTCCAATTGCCAGAGTATTTGAATTAACAGGCAAAGTGCTTACTGAGTCAACCTCAGCGACATTAGATTTGTTTGAGTCACCAAACAGTTTGTATTTGATAAGCCTATACGATGAGTCAAATCGTATTTAGGAACAGTGAAGGTTATTAAAGAATAATAGTAAGTGCTCGCCTTTATATTTCGAGAATAACACTTAGAATTTATTTTACATAAAATATGCTTAGCGGTAACTTTGAGGCTATACCTACAGCTGAGCAGCTAAAATAGCTTTGGGGGTGTAAATATTTAGCCTTGCTGTACTTTCTGAACTAATCTCATCAATCATTTTTTGGGCTAAGGTCGAAACGGGTAAGGGTTTTTGCGATTTTAAAAGTCCCAATTGATTAAATACGCTAAAAACCTTTATTCCTATTTTCTCTCCAGTTCTTGTTAGTTCAGTTTGTCTAATTAAAAAAGGAGGTTGAAAAACATAGGTTTTCTCAAAATCAAGTTTCTTGATTGCCTCTTCCAGGGCACCCTTCATTTTTGGATAGAAAAAAGGGGAGTTCTCGTTTGAACCAGTAGATGAAACCAATGCATAATGTTTGACACCATTTTCGGATGCCATTTTAGCAAATGCATATTGGTAGGTATAGTCTACAAGGTATTGCTGGGGTTTACTTCCAGCGTCTTTTAAAGTTGTGCCTAAGGCAGAAAAAAGCACATCACCTTTAATAAATTCGCAATAATCGCTTAATCTTGAAAAATCAATCTGGTGTATGCTTAATTTTTTGTGTTTAATATTGGGTTTATTTCTAACAAAAATAGACACTTTACTGTAGGCGGGGTCTTTTAGTAGAAGTGAAACAATTTCTCGTCCAGTTGCACCTGTTGCTCCCAGCACCAAAGCGTGTGTGTTTTTCATGGTTTCAATATAAGAATTAGCTGTCCTAACCAAGAGGGTTAAGAGTTGCTGTTAAAGAGGAAGATATGCCTATGGTCTAGCTTTCTTTATCCTTTTTTTGCCCAAATTTTTGTTTTAGTACAATTTTAAAATAAAAGAAATTGTAAATCAAAAAAATGACGCATCCGATAATAAACATCAATTTGTTATTCATAGCTTCTAATTTGAATCTTTTCTTCTTTGTCTAAATGCTATGGCAAAACCCAAGATTGTAATCGGCCAAAGGCCAACATATATGCCTTCAAGTTCATTTCCGGTAAACCAAAGGTATATTGAGTACAAGAAACTAAAGAAGGCTAAAAAAAGCGGATAGTATTTTTCCAAAAATTTCATAGTGTGATTTATTCATAAATATAGCTTTTTATAATGAATAACTTTAAATAAGAAAATTTGTTCTCTGCCTACTTAAGGAATTTAGCAGTAGTAGGACCAAAACAAGAAATACCCTGATATTCTTCTTGTAGAATAGTAGCCTTAAAACACGTGTAGTAATAACTCATTTACTAAACAGGAAACCCATTTCAGGCGGCTACCGCTAACTAATTCCGTTAAACTTACTGCTCATATTTTTCCAACTCCAAAAGAGCCGACTCCCAAGCATTTATATTTTCTGACAATGCCTCTTTGTCCTTTTTATAATCGTTAAAAAAGTCCGGTGTCAAGGTATCATAAACCGTTGCTATAAGCACATCTTTTTCTTCTATATCGGCTTCGAGCGATGAAATCTTTCGTTCGACTGAACTGACCTTGTTCTTAAGTTGGCGGTATACTTTTGATTGTTTGGGATCCAAGGTTTTGGTTTTGGTCTTCACGCGGAGAGGCTTTTCGACCGTGTCAAGAGAGGCCGATCCCTTGTGCGCAAGATACTGATCGATATCGCCAAGAAAGACATTAACCTGCTTGTTGCTAAAGGCATATACTTTGTCTGCCAGGCCCTGAAGAAACTCACGATCGTGAGACACCAATATCAGCGTACCTTCATAAGCAGCAAGCGCTTCTTTTAAAACGTTTTTAGACTGAATGTCCAAATGGTTGGTGGGTTCGTCCATTACCAGCACATTAAAGGGCTGTAACATCAGCTTACAAAGGGCCAGCCGATTCCGTTCTCCTCCAGAAAGTACCCTAACCTTTTTGTCAACGGCCTCTCCTCTAAACAAAAAAGCCCCTAAATAGTCTCTAACCTTTGATCGATTTGTTTCATTCGAACTGGCGATAGCTGCTTCTAAAACTGTTTCCGCTCCGTTGAGTTGGTCTGCTTGGTTTTGGGCAAAGTACCCCAACAAAACATTATGACCCAAAGAACAGTTTCCAGTATAGTCCAATTCGCGGACAATGGCTTTGGCCAAGGTACTTTTTCCCTGTCCGTTCTGACCCACAAAGGCAATTTTATCTCCTCGCGCCACGGTCATATTCACATGTTTGAGTACCTCTTTGGAACCATAAGACTTGCTGAGTTCTTCAACAGTAATCACCACCTTCCCTGGTCGAACTGCTGCGGGAAAGCGTACTTTCATCGTTTGGGTTTCTTCGGCATCGACTTCTATGCGTTCAATTTTATCCAATCTTTTGACCAACGATTGCGCCATACTCGCTTTTGAAGCCTTGGCCCGAAAACGATCGATCAGTTGTTCGGTTCGTGCAATTTCTTTGGCTTGGTTTTTTTGGGTGGCCCGCTGCTGGATACGTATTTCGTCTCGTAGCACTAAAAACTGTGAATAGGGCTTTTTAAAATCATACAGGCGTTGAGCCGAAATCTCCATGGTTCGGTTGGTAACATTGTCTAAAAACATCTTGTCGTGAGAAACCAACAACAAACCGCCTTTAAACTTTTTCAAAAATCCTTCAAACCACAAAATAGACTCAATATCCAAGTGGTTTGTAGGCTCATCGAGAAGCAACAAATCGTTGTCTTGTAAAAGGAGTTTGGCCAGCTCGATACGCATCCGCCATCCACCTGAAAAGCTCGAAGTTTGTTGGTCGAGGTCTTCTGTTTTAAATCCCAATCCCAACAATATTTTTTCGGCTTCGCCTTCAAAAGTATAACCTCCCAATTGTTGAAACTGCTCACTGTACTCACTTACCTTGTGTAAAAGTTCGTTATACGCTTCGCTTTCGTAATCCGTTCGTGTGGTGAGTTCCTGATTGATTTGCGCAATGTTTTTTTCAAGACTCAATAGTTTTGGGAATGCCGAACGGGCTTCCTGTCGTACTGTACGCCCAACTTCAAAATCGATATCCTGTCGTAGAAACCCTATTTGCAAGGCTTTTTCGGTTGCAACTTGTCCAGAATCTACAGCGAGATCACCTGCAATTATTTTAAGCAAAGTCGATTTACCCGCCCCATTCTTTCCAATCAGTCCTATCCGATCTCCAGAGCCCAAGCGAAAAGAGAGGTCCTCAAAAAGAGGGGTGCCGCCAAAAAAGAGACTCAGTTTATGAACATTAAGCATAGGGAGTGTGGGTTACTTTTAGTTTGCCAAAAATAACAGATTTATTCATCATAAAAGAGATAAATGCCGCTTATACTTAGTGTCTAAAACCAACAAAGCCCTCACAAATACATTTGCAGGGCTTTTTATGAATTTATCACAGCTTTGCTGTGCTTCAAAGTGGAGAAGAAGGGATTGAAATCGAACTATTTTGGGCAGGATTTGACTAAAATAATTAATACTTTGTGATAAAGATCATTACTTTAAATTTTCAGTTTGATGAAACGAAAGATTTAAAAAATTCAGTATTTAGAAAATCAGTAAAAACTACAAACCTATAAATGCAAAGCTCACCTTATTGGATAAATTGAGTTATCTATTCCTTTTGTTTAAATTTGTTTAATTATCAGCAAAGAACATGAGGTTTCTTATATCATTTACTGTATTTTTCATTCATTGCTCAATAGGTTTCTGTCAATTAGACAAAGTGACGGCACCATTTATTACGAGTTTTAATATCACTGAATTGGGTGTCCGAAATGTTGAGCAACTGAAACAAGCCGAAAATGGTCTTTATTACATGGCAACCTCTGCAGGTTTGTTAGAAACTGACGGTGTAAATCACTTTTTGTACAGAAAGGGAAAGCTTACAAATCTAAGCTCAATTTATGTTGCTTCTGATAAGCTAATCTATAGCGCTGGAATTGGTGGTTTTGGGCTTTGGGAAAAGAATGAATATGGTCGTTTTGAGTATACAAGTTTACACTATGTAGCACCCACAAAAGAAGATTATTTACAGCCAACATTTAACAATATCGTATCACACGAAAACCAAATGGTGTTTAAATCCCAAGATCAGATGTTCTTTTTCGACCCAAAAGATGGAAGCATCACGACTCTCAAAGCGCCTGAATACTACAAGAATTTATTTAAGACTAAATCACATTTGTTCTTTAGCGATTTCCAAGGCAGTATTTATACTATTCAAGGGGATGACATGACATTATTTGAAGACTTCAAACAAATAAAGAGTGAATTGGTTAACGTTTTTGAAATTACTCAAAACAACTGTGTATTTGTGTTTAAGAATGGGCAGGTCTGGTCTAAAAAAGGGACTTCAACTCGAAACATAGTAAATTTAAAATCTATTGTTATAAATGCCGCTATACTGAACAAAAACGATGAAATCGTCATTGGAACTAATCAAAATGGGATTTATATTCTTGACAACCAATATAGACCCAAAAAAACAATTATTGACACAGATGGCCTAAGATCAAATTATGTAAAGGGACTTTATGAGGACGCTCAAGAGAACCTTTGGGCAATTGGTGATAAAGAGATTCATAATATAAAACAAAACGATGTAGTTCATTATATAAAAGAATCCAAAAATCAGGGTCAGAGTCATGGTTTTCTACTGCACAACAATATTTTTTTAAATGCAACAAACCAAGGCTTGTTTAGCACAGATACAAGATCAAAAAACAGTAGTGCGTCCTTGGTGAAAAATAGCCAAGGCGTTAATTGGCACATTGAAAAAATTGATAATACTATTTTTGTTGGACACGAAAAAGGTATATACACCTATGAGCGCGATAATTCATTGAAATTATTACACGCTGTCAATGGAGTATGGAATTTTAAGCAACATAAAAGTAGAAAGGATTTAATTTATTGTGGCACTTACAACGGTATTCTTATACTTAAGAAAAAAAACGGAAAGTGGTCATTTTATAAGCGACTAGATGGATTCTATGACTCTTCTCGATTTATCGAGTTTGATAATAATGATTTATGGGTTTGTCACCCCGCTAAAGGCTTTTTCAAATTAGGATTAAGCGCCAATTTTGAAAATATAACTTCATTTGAGTTTTTAAAGAACTTTAATTCTGATGATGAATTATTTTATAATTACTTTTTTAAACTTAACGATGCATTGATATTTTATAACCCTGAGGGTTTTTATAAATACGATGATACTGACAAGGCATTTTATAAAAGCAGTGCTGTGACCGAAATGTTTGAGGGTATAAGTGACCTAAGTTTTATAAAACAACTTGACAACTCTTTGTGGTTCTCTACCAACAAACACATAGGATTGGTTGATTTTGAAGTTCGTAAATCAACATTTTTTAAAAATAAAAAAATCAATACACTCGGCGATTTTTCAAAATTTACGCGCCTAAACCAAAAGTATGTCCTGTTTAATTCAGAAGACCAAGTATTTGTATTTAATGAAGAGGCGATTGCTCAAAAGAACAAGGATAGTATTATTCAAAAACCATTAATAAAGACCATTCAATTTGTAGGAATCAATGACACCATACATCATAGTTTTTTTCAGGGCAACATCAAGTCCTTTCCGTATGCAAATAATTCAATTTCAATTCAGACTCAGTTACCCAAATACTTGGGTAGTTCAACTCATGTCGTTGAATACAAAGTCAATGATGAGGGCAAATGGCTAGAAGCCGATGATAATTTAGTTATAAAAGTAAATGGGCTCGAAACTAATAGCTATGAGGTTTTTGTCAGGACGAGTGATCAAATGGGTAGCTTTTCAGAAGAAATGCTTATTCCTTTTAAAATTAAACCGAAATGGTATTTATCTGGAGCAGCGTTTTCTATTTATTTTTTAATCACAATTGGGATAATTTTATTTATTGTAATAACTCAAGAAGCTAGAAACAAAAAGAAAAGGGAGCGCTTACTTAAAAAAGAAAAACGCAAACAAAAAGAAAGAATTAGCAGGCTAGAAGTTCAAAAGCTAAAAGATGAAAAAACAATGTTGGCGCTCGAGCAGGACAAGCTTCAGTTGGAAATCAAAAATAGAAACCAAGAACTGGCTTTTTCCACCTATACTAACATAAAGAAAAACGATTTACTGATCAATTTAAAAAATCACATTTTTAAACTAAATGATGTTAAAAAGGAAAAAGAGTTAAGTCCTAAGATGAAATCAATTGTCAAAAGAATTGATGTCGAGCTGAAAGAAACTTACGATTGGGTCAAATTTGAGTTTCATTTTAAAAAATCAAACCCCGACTTTTTTATTAAACTCGACGACTTACACCCCGATCTTACACCCAACGATATTCGAATTTGTGCTTTTATTAAATTAAACATACCCACCAAGCAGATGGCTTCTTTGCTTAACATCAATCCAAAAAGCTTGGAAATGACGCGGTATAGACTCCGAAAAAAGCTTGGATTAGCTGAGAGATCCAATCTGTACAACTATATTTGTTCACTATAGACCAAACATTCTTGTAGTGTATTTGTAGGGCTTGTAATCAACTACGTAGGGTTTCTTTAGGGCACTTTTATTTTTCATTAGTTTTTGATCTTCATAACATTGTGCTCATTAATTTATGATTTATTTAAAATACTAATACGAAATATAAATATTTCATTATAACTTAAAATTTATCCAAATGAAAAACATATACATTTTTATATTAATTTTTAGTGTTAGTGCAGTGTTTTCTCAGAACCAATTATTGGCTGATTTTGAAGATGTTGGCACATCGCTTATTTTTCAAACCTGGGGAGGCGGAGACGATGCTCACACTACCACAGTGGTAGACAATCCTTTTCCTGGCGGCATTAATAACACAGCTAAAGTGTCTAAGCACACTGTTGGGAACGATAGTGGCAGAATTGCTCAAGCACCTGGTTACACACAATACTTTAATCTTACTGATAACACAAGTGTAACACTTAAATTATACACTTCCAAGGCTATTGATGTAAAGGTAAAGTTTGAAGGTACTGACTATGGGCCCAATAACGCTGAAAAGAGAACGACTGTTTCTACCTTAAACCAATGGGTTGAAGTTACCATCGATTTTAGTGGTACTACCAATATTCTACTGAATAAGGTTGGTATCGGCTTTGAAGGCGCTTCTGGAGGAGACACCTTTTATGTTGATGATTTGATGGTAGGATCTTTTTACACAACCAACCAACTTATATATAATCCAGCAAATGGTGCTACTGGATTTGAGCGATCAAATAATATCATCATCACAACCAATGAAAAGTTAACAAAAACTGATGGCACTGCGCTGGCAGATGGTGACATAAGCAGTATTGTTTCTTTAAAAGAAACCGATGTTAACGGTGCTGACGTTGCCTTTACTGGTACTGTTTCTGAGTGGAATCATAATACGGATGAGTATTCAACTACAATTACTGTTAACCCAACGGATAATCTTAATTTTTCCAGTAACTATTATGTATCTATAAACGAATCTTCAGTTAAATATCAAGACGACACTGCAGTTCTTGCGAGTAGTGCAACATTTACTACCAAGGCACCTGTAACTAATAAAATGCTTATTGATTTTGAAACACCTCAAACTGATGCCGGTTGGGGCAGTTGGGGTGGAGCTGGTTTTGAAAAAATTGATAACCCTGATCCCTCTGGCATTAATACTTCTGCTAAAGTTGGTAAATACACTGTACCAAGTGGAGACGCTGGTATTGAAAACAATGACGTTGATGGTGCCAAATTGCCATTTTTTGATTATGAACAAACACCATTTTTTAGAGTAAAGGTATGGGTCAGTAAGCCTGTTAAAGTCTATATGCAGCTTCAAAATAATCCTGATTGGGGAAATAACACTGGCGTTAAAGAAATCCTTGTAGAAGAAACGAATAAATGGGTTGAATTGGTTTATAATTTTGGCGGTACAACAATTGGAGCTGGAAACGACCCACACAACAGAATTCAGATATATTTTGACAGAGACAAATCTGGTGGATCTTCAGAAGGGGATGTTTACTATTTTGATGAAATCCATAAGAGTGATGTACAACCACCTGCATCGTTTACATTAAACCCCCTAAATGCTGGAAGTGATATTGCAACATATTCAAGGTTATTTTTAACGTCAAATATTGCGTTTAAAAATGCTGACGGTTCTGCTATAACTACACCTGCTTCTAATGTAGCGTTAAGAGAAGGTAATGCCAATGGTACCGCTGTGCCTACAAGGGTTTCAATTACAACTGATAATTTAACCTTTAACATTGTCCCTGATGCTATGTTAACAGCCAGTACTACTTATTGGTATGGAGTCATAGACGGAACCACAAGTACTGATGACGGCAATGTCGTGGCAGGATTGTCTGGAACCTTTACGACAGCAGCTACATCGCCTGCCATAGCAATGTATCAAGATAACGAAGGAGGCGCAGATTCGATTACAATTCAAGATTACCTTAGTGATGACCCTTATACCACAGCTATAGTTGTAGATCCAAGCGACTCAAACAATAGTGCACTACAAGTTGACAAATCAACTTCAAATTGGGGATGGTCGTCGCTTCATTATGAACTAGATAATCCAATTGATTTTTCAAAAGGGACAGTACTTTCGTTTAAAATAAAATCTGCTGATGCTTCAAAAGCATGGGGTTGGTCAAGGTTAAAAATCGCCAACCAAAAAGAGGATGGTGGAAGTTCTAAAGAAACCGATGACTCACAGTTTTTGGCAAACGATGAATGGCAAACCGTTTACTTCAATTTTGATTTTGGAACGGATCCATTGCCTACAGATTATACACACATCCGTTTGTTCTTAAATCCTGGAAATACAGATGCGGGTCAATCCTATTTGGTTGACGACCTTAGTGGTCCTGCTTTAGGAACTACTGCATCGATTATTGATATTAGCGTTCAAAACTTCGCTTTTTATCCAAATCCAGCGACCTCGCAATTGACCTTCATTGGCAATGTGGATGGTGAATTAGCACAAGTATTTGATGTGCTGGGTCGTAAACAGTTGAGTAAAGCAATCGTTAACAACAAACTTAACGTTGACAAATTGGATAATGGTGTATATTTCTTAAAAGTACAAGGCCAAGTCAAAAAGTTAATTATAAAATAATTAAATAAAAAAGTTAAATTAACAGGGGGAATATTTATTCTCCCTGTTAATTTATTTACTGTAAAATGCACAAGCAAGTAATATATATTCTTACTGCAGTTGTACTGTTGTTTTTAGAAACAGTTAACGCACAAGGGCATCTAATTTCAGGAACCATAGTAGATGCACAAGGTATTTCGCTTCCTGGCGTAACGGTATTAGAGCAAGACAGTGCTAATGGTGTGGTTTCCGATTTAGACGGAAATTATATTTTAACAACTTCCTCTTCAAGCGCAACTTTGGTTTTTTCTTATATCGGATTTGAAACCAAAATCATTGCTATTGCTAACAAAAGATATTTGGATGTAATCCTATCTGAAAGTGCAGAAGCACTCGAAGAAGTACAAGTAGTAGCCTTCCAAAAGCAAAGGAAAAACAGCGTTATTGGCTCGATTAATACCATAAAACCAGCCGAATTAAATCAGCCCAACTCAAACCTTACTGCTTCACTGGCAGGCAGAATTTCAGGTGTAATTTCGTATCAACGTTCTGGGGAACCTGGCGCAGACAATGCTGAATTTTTTGTACGAGGCGTTACCTCCTTCGGATATTCAAATAGTCCGCTCATCCTTATTGATGGATTAGAAGTAACCACAAACGACTTAGCACGCATTGAACCTGACAACATTGCCAGTTTTTCTGTCATGAAAGATGCTACAGCCACCTCTCTTTATGGTGCGCGAGGTGCTAATGGAGTTATTTTAGTGACTACAAAAGAAGGTAAAAAAGGAAAAGCAAAAGTAGCTTTTCGATTTGAAAATAAGTTTTCAGCACCAACACAAATTACAAGCCTTTTAGACGGCGTCAGTTATATGGAACTCTATAACAGTGCACTTCGCATGCGTGATCCTTCTGCTCCACTTTATTACAGTAAAAATAAAATTGAGGCAACTCGAAACACCCCAGATCCTAATATTTACCCAAACCTAAATTGGTACGATGAATTATTTAAAAACAATACCATAAACAAAAAGTTCAACCTGAATGTTAATGGAGGTGGAGACGTATCACAATACTACCTCTCCGTATCACATACAAACGATACAGGGCTGCTTAAAGTGGACCCTTTGAACAATTTTAATAACAATATTGATATTAACCGGTCTAACCTTCGGGCAAATGTGAATATAAACCTAACCAAAACAACCAAAATATCTGTGAAGTTCAATTCATTCTTTGAGCGTTATAACGGACCCATCGACAGCGCAAATGATATTTTTGGAAAAGTCATGCAGGCAAATCCTGTAAATTTCCCAAAGTATTACACCTTTGATAACCAATTTAGCCAATACAACCATACGCTTTTCGGGAACAAAGGAAATGGTGGATTTCCTAACCCTTATGCTGATATGGTAAGAGGCTATAAAGACCGATTTAGTTCTACCATTTTGTCGCAGGTGCAAATCAAACAAGAATTGGATTTTATTACTGAAGGACTGTCCTTTAGAGCATTAGTTGCTGTAAAAAGCTATTCTGCTACTGAAAACCAACGCAGCTTTAACCCATTTTATTATGGGATTGCGGAGTCAGAAACTGAGCTTGGATTAGTCAATAGAATATACCAAATTCAAGAAGGCACAGAATTTTTAAGTAACAACAGTACTTCCAACGCAGTAAACAGTAACTATTACTACGAGTTTACCACTCAATACGACAGGTTTTTTAATGACAAGCATCAAGTGGGTGGCTTACTGGTGTTTAACTTTAATGAAGCGCTAAATAAGTATTCAAACAGTTCTGTATTTGCTTCGCTGCCTGCAAGAAATATGGGGATTTCTGGCAGGGGAACCTATGGATATGATGATCGCTATTTTGTAGAATTAAACTTTGGGTATAATGGCTCTGAAAAGTTTGCTGAAAACCATCGATTTGGGTTTTTCCCCTCTGCTGGTTTGGGGTGGATTGTTTCTAATGAAGGTTTTTTCGAAAAGACATTCCCGTCTATTTCACTGCTTAAACTAAAATACACTTTTGGACTTGTTGGGAATGACAACATTGGAAGTTCTCGCTTTTTCTATTTATCAGATGTTAATCTGGGCGATGGTGGTCGTGGTTATGCTTGGGGTGCCGATTATAACAACTACTATAACGGATACAACATTAACAGCTACCCAAACGCTGACGTTACTTGGGAAGTTGCTGAAAAAACCAATTATGGTGTAGAACTGGGAATAAAGGAACGTCTAGTTTTACAGCTTGATTATTTTATAGAAAATAGAAAAAAAATATACGAGGAGCGTCCAGTATACCCCGACACGGCAGGGCTTACATCTGTAGTTAGCAGTAATTCTGGACAGGTTCAATCCAAAGGTTTGGATATTGCCATTGACTACAACCAGTCTTTCGCCAACGGATTTTATCTCACGGCAAGAGGTACATTTACCTATGCAACAAACGAGGTTGTGGTTAAGAATGAGCCACAATACCCCTTTGGCTATCTAAGTGCAATAGGTTATCATACAAATCAACCTAGAGGCTACATTGCGGAACGTCTTTTTATAGATCAAGAAGATATTCTCAATTCCCCAGAGCAGTTTAACGGGCTTTCATCGAATGAGAATGCATATCTACCAGGTGACATCAAGTATAAAGATTTAAATGGCGACGGTAAAATTAGCGAGCTAGACAAAGCACCAATTGGTGATCCTTTTGTTCCTGAAATTGTATATGGTTTTGGAGCATCCATGGGCTATAAAAACATTGATTTTTCTTTCTTTTTCCAAGGGGCGGCAAAATCTTCCTTTTTTATTCAGCCAACCAATATAGCACCATTTATAAACGAAAGAAATGCGCTTAATATCATTAGTGACAACCACTGGTCTGAAAACAATCCTGATCCTTATGCCTTCTGGCCAAGGCTTTCTACAGAAGAGGTGAATAATAACAACCAAGATTCAACATGGTGGCTAAGAGACGGGGATTTCTTACGACTGAAGTCGATTGAACTAGGATATACGTTACCGGAACAATGGCTTAAGATTAAGAATTTACGCACACGTTTTTACGCTAGTGGACTTAACTTATTTACCATAAGCAAATTTAATTTATGGGATAACGAAATGGGGGGTAATGGACTGGGATATCCACCACAACGTGTCATGAATCTTGGATTACAAATAAACTTTTAACAATGAAGAAAACTATTAAACATATCGCGCTATACTCGTTCGTTCTTGTTGGGTTTTTAAGTTGTGATGATTATTTAGACATTGTCCCTGATAAAACACAAGAAGTTTCTTTAATGTTTCAACGTCAAGAAGCAGCCTATACCGCTTTGGTTACCTGTTACAGTTATTTGCCACAAAACGATGGTCTCTATGCGACCTTTACCTTGGCTAGTGACGAGTTAACAACTCCGTTGGCCAAAGAACCAAACTCGATCAAATTAATGAAAGGCGAGCAAGTAGCTGACGATCCTTTTATGAGTTTTTGGTCTGGATATGGTGCCAGTGGTAGAGGACAAGGTTCTTTGTGGGATGGCATTCGAGCCTGTAATACGCTAATTGCCAATGTCGACCAAGCCGTAGATATGACCCAAGTAGAAAAAAACACTTGGAAAGCCGAAGCACAAGTGCTTAAGGCTTATTACCACTTTTTACTTCTCAATTACTATGGCCCTATTCCAATTGTAGATGTTAATCTTCCAATTGATGCTAGTGACGAAGATTTACGAGTTCACAGAAAAACAATTGACAAAGGAATTACCTATATATTGAACACCTTAGATACTGCTATTGCTGATCTGCCAGAGCGTAGTACAGGAAACAATGACTTAGGGCGCATGGATAAGGTTATTGCACATGCCATTAAATCAAAGGTAAGCCTGTATGCGGCCAGTCCGTTGTTTAATGGGAATTCAGAATTCTACAGCGATTTTGTGAATCATGAGGGTACTCCTTTCTTTAATCAGAATGTAGAAGTAAGCAAGTGGGAAATGGCTGCAATAATTGCAAAAGAAGCCATTGATATTGCTGTGGCACAAGGAGCAGCGATATATCAATTTACTTCAAGTCCACCAAAATATGACGAAACCAACTATGATAATCCATTCTACAAAACTTTTTATGATGTTAAGTTTTCTGTTTTAGAAAAGTGGAATCCTGAGCTTTTATGGGGCGACTCAAGCCCAGTAAACGACTGGTGGCGTTTACAGTCGGGTGTACTTATGAAAGATCCTACAGCTTCGTCGGTGCAGGCTGCTTGGCAATGGATAGCTCCAACAATGCGTATGGCAGAGTTGTTTTACACCAAAAATGGCCTCCCCATAGACGAAGATAATACCTATAATTATGAAAGAAGGTTCGGTACTACAGTTGTATCTAATGATAAAAAGAATTATGCGCGGCCTGGCTTAAGGACAGCAGAATTACACCTCAACAGAGAGCCTAGATTCTACACAAATATTGGCTTCGATTCTAGTGAATATAGAGGCTGGAATGAATTGTGGACACTGCGTATGAAAAAAGGGCAAACACATGGACGTATAGCCAATACAAGCGATTACTTGATAACGGGTTTTTCTCTAAAAAAACTTGTGCATCCCGAATCTGAAGGAGACGCATACGATAAAATAATCCGTTATCCTTGGCCAAACGCAAGGTTAGCAGAACTGTACTTAAATTACGCTGAGGCTTTAAATGAAGCATATGGCCCAAGTCAAGCCGTCTATGATGCCCTAAATGTAGTCCGTGCCAGAGCAGGTATCCCATATGTTGAGGTCGTTTGGAGCAATGGCTCTTTGGCAAAAACATTAAATAAACATACCACGCAAAGTGGTCTGCGAGAAATTATACGCCAAGAGCGTATGATAGAGCTTGCTTTTGAAGGGCACCGATATAACGATATTCGAAGATGGAAACTAGCTGACGAATATTTTAATACCAATGTTCGCGGTTGGTCTGTTGACGAGAAAACGGATACGAATTACTACAAAGTAATTGAGGTTGGTATGCGTTCTTTTGCTACTCCTAGAGATTACCTACATCCTATCAAAACAAGTGAGCTTATCACAAATCCCAATTTAATTCAAAATCCACAATGGTAGCATCAAAAATACATGCCGTTAGAAATATACTTTATGTTTCATCACTTCTGCTAGTTATTTCGCTAATAGCTTCTTGTGAATCAGACGATAAAGGCGATACCACACCGCCAGGTGAACTTAGTGTAATAAGTACCGAGGCCACTTACGGCGGGGCAGTTATTTCTTATACCCTTCCCGAGGATAATGATATTTTATATGTACGCGCAGACTATACCAATGGAAAAGGGGAGGCCGTTTTCAGAACTGTGAGTAAACATGTGAATCAAATTGAAGTTTCAGGATTTGTTCTTGAAGAAGATGTGACGGTAAGCCTAACGGTAGTTGACGAGAATCAAAACAGTTCTATGGCTGTAGCACTTAAAATACGTCCGTTACGATCCTTTATTTTTCTGGTTCAGGAGAGTATTCAAATAGAGCCAGATTTAGGCGGTGTGCAGGTCAGTTGGGAAAATGCAACAGAAAAAACAGTATTTATTTATCTACATATTCAAGACGGTGAGGATGAGCAAATTCGAATTCTATCATCAGCTAATAAAAATGAAAAAATATTTGTGCGTGGTCTTGAAGCAAAGCCATTGTTGTTTATGACCAAAACCGAAGACTTTGATGGTAACATTTCTGAACTACAAGAAAAAGGTACATACACTCCGTTATTTGAAGAAAAAATAAACAAAGACACATGGAAACTGGTCAGCAACCTCTCTATTGATGGAAATGCCTACGAGGGAGCTACAGTCAATTTTTGGGATGACGTTATTGATACATTTGAGACAAATTCAGACAACAGCTATTTCATCATCAACCGTAACGATAATGGGGGGATACTGCGTTGGCCGCTTGATATTGTTATTGACCTCAATAAAAAAGCAAAAATTAATCGGTTCAAAGTTTGGCAACGTGCGTATTGGTACAATGGTCCAGATGGTAAATCTTATTATTATCAGGAAGAGAATTTAAAGAGCTTTGACTTGTACGTAAGTATGAATAAAACCGATTGGGTTTTGTTAGGCAACTTCGAAATAGAGGGTCCCGCGGGAGGTACAGATGAAATTTCTCAAGCCTTATTAGATGAAGCTGCGGCAGGACACAACTTTAATTTAGATGAAATATCCCCAGAATTCAGGTATCTAAAGTTTAGTATAACCTCCAATTTTGGTAGTGATTCTTTTTGTCACGGGTCAGAAATCACATTGTTTGGAAGGGATAATTTATAGAACAAATATTTTAAAAAAATTAGATGGCTTTACATCAACTCAAGTTTAATTTGAGTAACTTCTTAGTGTCTTTTTTGCTTGTGCTTAGCTGCTTTACGCTACATGCGCAATACCTGACAACACAGGGTAAAGAAATTGTAGACAAGTACAATACGCCAATATTACTAAAAGGGATTGGATTAGGTGGCTGGATGCTACAAGAGCCTTATATGATGCAATCAATTGGTGGGGCTAAAAACCAACAAGAATACAGATCAAAACTTGAGGCCCTTATTGGTGAAACCAAAACGCAAGAGTTTTATAATGCTTGGTTAGACAACTTTGTAACCAAACAAGATATAGATTCCATTGCCAGTTGGGGGTTTAACAGCGTGCGATTACCTATGCACTTCAACTTGTTTACACTGCCCATTGAAGATGAGCCAGACAGCAACACAAACACCTGGCTAGATAAAGGTTTCGATATGGTTGATGAACTACTTGGTTGGTGTGAGGCTAATGAGCTTTATCTCATTTTAGACCTACATGCAGCACCTGGAGGACAAGGTTATGATCAAGGAATTTCAGACTATGACACCAACAAACCCTCACTTTGGGAAAGCGAGCAAAACAAGATTAAAACTGTTGCACTGTGGGGTAAGCTTGCACAGCGGTACCATGATAAAACGTGGATTGGCGGCTATGATTTGATCAACGAAGTCAATTGGAATTTAAATAGTACAGAGCTTAAGGACATGCACGTTCGGATTACGAATGAGATTCGAAAGTACGACAACAACCACATATTGTTTATTGAGGGAAATTGGTTTGCTAATGATTTTACAGGGCTTACACCTCCTTGGGACAGCAATATGGTCTATAGTTTTCATAAGTATTGGAACGTAAATACGACAAATACCATACAATGGGTGCTTGATATGAGAAACGAACACAATGTCCCCTTATGGATGGGTGAAAGTGGCGAAAACTCCAATATGTGGTTTAAAGAAGCTATTTCACTTTTCGAAAACAATAATATTGGTTGGGCTTGGTGGCCTTGGAAAAGAATTACAACTACCGTGTCCGCTTTCTCAATCCCTTCCAATAGTCAATATGATGCTGTTATGAAGTATTGGAAAGGCGAGGGTCCTATACCCGATGCAGATGATGCCTATGATGGCATGATGGCACTGACACAAAGCGCATTGGTTGACAATACTATCTACAACAAAGGCGTAGTTGATGCCATGCTGCGACAGCCAAGCGACGATAGCCTATTACCCTATGCCAACAATGTGATTCCAGGAATCATACATGCCACGCACTACGATATGGGGGCACAAGGAATTGCCTACCACGATCAGGAATATGGTAACTACTCTGGCTCTGGTGGTACTCCAAGTTGGAACCTAGGCTGGGTTTTTAGAAATGATGGTGTAGATATTAGTACATCAAACTCTAACAGCCCAGATAGTAACGGCTATAGTGTAGGTTATGTAAATGCCAAAGAATGGATAAAATATACTGTTGAGATTACAGATGCTGGGTATTATAATATTGAAACGACCTACGCGGCAGCGAACAGCGGTGGAAAAATCCGATATGAACTCAACGATAGACCCATTACGGACTTGATTTCACTAAGTCCAACCGGGAGTTATACTAGTTTTAACTCCAATACGACTTCAACTGCCTATCTAGAAACGGGACAACACGTTTTAAAGTTACGTATTGCAGGCACAAGTGAATTCAATATTGAATCATTTAAGTTTAGTTTATCGGCAAACCAAACACCAGGCTTTGCACCTATAGGCGCCGTAACAGAGAGTAGTGATACCGAAATACAACTTACATTAAACAAAGCGATTAATACGACTGTTGTTGATCACACCCATTTTAGCGTAACGGTTAATGGAAATAATATAGCTGTATTAAGTGCGCAACGCGACCCAAACAATCCGCAAACCGTAACGGTTTCTCTCGATGACTATTTATCATTTTATGACGAAATTCTAATCAGTTATTCCGGGGACAGCCTGGTATCTACTAATTTGGAATCATTAGCTGTATTTACCAATATGGCTGTCGAGAATTTACTTACTGAAATAAATGTAATTCCCGGAAAAATTGAAGCAGAAGCATTCGACACACAAAATGGTATTGGTACTGAGGATACTACTGATACTGGCCTTGGAAAGAATATTAATAACCTACACCCTGGAGACTATGTAACATACGAAGTGGACGTAAAGCAAAACACCTACTTTAATATTCAATCAAGAGTAGCAACAGAAAAAGATAATGCGCGCTTTAGCATGGAGCTAAGGAACGAAAACAATGTTTTTTTTTATGAGTCATTTAATGTGCCTAATACAGGAAGCTGGCAAACATGGCAAACGGTAGAAAAAGAAGCGTTATTACCTGCTGGAAAATATACCCTGAAAATAAATGTATTAGGTTCAGAGTTCAATATAAATTGGTTTAATTTTATTACACTAGACACGACTAATCGTTTGGCCATTCCAGGCTTGGTTGAGGCTGAAGCATATGACTCTCAAGATGGTATGACAACCACAACGACTTCTGATAGTAGTGGTGGACAAGAATTGGGGTATTTAGATGAAGGGGACTATGCATTGTATTCTGTTAGTGTTGCGCAATCTGGGACGTATAATATAAAATCTCGCATAGCTACTAATTATAATGATGCAACATTTAGCTTAACACTTGAGGATGAGAGTGGCTTGATATATAAGCTTGCTGAAGTTGCGCCAACAAGTACAGGTGGCTGGACCAGCTGGAATACGATCACCCAAGAAGCAGTATTGCCCAAAGGAAATTTTACATTGAAGATGACAAGTACAAATTCAGCTGTTAATATAAATTGGTATGATTTTGAATTTATCTCCTCAGATAAACAACCAATTCTTATACCGGGCATTGTGCAAGCTGAAAAGTATAATAGCCAATTAGGGGTTGCTGTTGAATCATGTGCTGATATAGGGGGTGGGCAAAACCTGAACTATATCGATCAGGGAGACTTTGTAAACTACAATGTTTTAATTCAACATACAGGATTTTATACAGTTCAAGCAAGAGTTGCTGGATACGACATAAGTAGTTTTAATCTCGTATTATCAAAAGATAACAGTCCAGATCAAGTTTTAGAAACATTTGCTACCCCTCAAACCAATGGATGGCAAAACTGGCAAACCGTTCAGAAAGATATTCTCTTACAGGCTGGAGAATATACCCTAACTGCAAACATCTTAAGCGGGGAGTTTAATATCAACTGGTTCAATTTCAGCTTTGATGAAGATGGGGGTATGCAAATCCCAGGAACAATCCAAGTGGAGGATTATTGGGAGCAATCAGGGTTAAGTGTAGAAAACTGTTATGATACCGGCAGCGGTAAAAACCTATCATACATGCATCAAGGAGATTCTGCAACTTATTTAGTTAAAGTAAATACTTCGGGCAGGTATAAGGTTAAGTCTCGCATTAGTAGCGCTTATACGGGCGGAAGATTTAATCTCGTTTTTTCAAAAAATTCAACTGAACATTTTACACTAAATAACTTTCAAGTACCCAGTACAGGGGGCTGGCAAAGTTGGCAAGATTTAGATAAAGAATTTGATTTGACAGCAGGAACATATACCATGACCATGAACATAACTGGCAATCAGTTTAATTTGAATTGGATAGATTTTGAATTAATTGAGGCATTAAGCAATAAAGCTAACGCTAGTTATCTATTCAAATTATACCCGAATCCAGCACATGAATACGTTACCCTACAGTCCGATACCGTCATCAACCACATCAAAGTATTTGATCTTTTAGGTAGGGCTGTGTTTGAGCAAAATACCAAAAACCAGCAGATTGTTCAACTCAATATAGCCCACTATCCTAGCGGATTGTATTTGATTGAGGTTCAGTCTGAATATAGTACCGAAATTTTAAAATTAATCAAACAATAAAACCACCAAAATTGAAATTTACGCAATCCTTTTCTGCTTTGCTTTTACTTACAGTATCGTTATTTACAAATGCACAGAATATAGATGATCAAGTTAACCAACTGGTAGCAAACATGACCCTTGATGAAAAAGTAGGTCAAATGACCCAAGTAGAGCGCAAAGAATTAGACCATATATCTGATTTAGCGACTTACAATATTGGTTCTTTGCTTAGTGGGGGCGGCTCTGCACCAATCCCAAATACATTAGATGCCTGGATTAAAATGTATAATGAATACCAAGCGATATCTATGCAATCCTCATCAGGTATTCCAATGATATATGGAATTGATGCCGTTCATGGACACAGTAACGTCGTTGGTGCTGTTATTGTTCCCCATAACATTGGTTTAGGTGCCACTTGGAATACCGAACTTGTTGAAGACCTTTCTAAGGTAGTAGCCAATGAAGTAGCTGCAACTGGGATAGACTGGACTTTTGCACCTTGTATAGCTGTGCCACAAAATGAAAAGTGGGGAAGAACATACGAAGGCTTTGGTGAAACAGCAGAAATCAATCAAATGATGGGTATAGCTTCTGTTGTTGGACTTCAAGGAAACGACTTGGCATTGGACAACACCATCCTGGCCTGTGCAAAACACTTTATTGGTGACGGAGGAACTACGGATGGAATTGATCAAGGGGATACAGAGATTACTGAGCAAGTTCTACGATCGCTTCATATGCCAGCATATGTAGATGCTATTGAACAAGGCGTAGGAACAATTATGGCAACCTACAACAGCTGGAACGGTCAAAAAGCACACGGGTATAAGTACCTATTGACCGATGTGCTAAAAACCGAGCTTGGATTTGAAGGCTTTATTATTTCGGACTGGAAAGGGGTAGATCAAGTAACAGATGACTATAAAAATGCTATCAAGCAATCAATAAATGCTGGAGTTGATATGGTCATGGTGCCAGACAGATATAAAACCTTTATAAAACACACCAAGGAACTTGTTAACGAAGGTCAAATTAATATAGCGCGCATAAATGATGCAGTTAAACGAATACTAAAACAAAAAATATTACTTGGCCTTTTTGAAAACCCTTTTGCAAAAAATGAGAGTAAAGAAATAAATGCTTTTGGATCGGTAAGGCACAGAGACATAGCCCGCCAAGCAGTACGCGAATCTATTGTGGTCCTAGATGCCAAAAACAATGTGCTGCCGCTTAAAAAAGATGGCCAGACTATTGGGCTGGCTGGTGTTCTTGCAGATGATTTAGGCGCACAGTGTGGCGGATGGACCATTGCTTGGCAAGGCGGAAATGGAGATATCACTGATGGAACTTCAATTTTAGAGGGGTTTAATAAATTAACTGGTAGTAGTAATATTCTCTTTAGTAAAACAGGAGACTTTGATCAAGATATCGACGTCGCTGTTGTTGTTATCGGAGAAAAAACCCCTTACTCTGAGGGGGGTGGAGATCGTTCTTCACTCAATGTTGAAAACCAAGATATTGCCCTTCTAAAAAAATTGAAAAGTCAAAACATCCCAACAATAGCGTTGTTGATTTCAGGAAGACCACTAATTCTTGGAGAGGCACTGGTTCATTCCGATGCAATGATTGCTGCGTGGTACCCTGGAACTGAAGGAGATGGCGTAGCAGAAGTGCTTTTTGGAATGTATGCGCCCAAAGGAAAAACAACACATTCTTGGCCAAATCATATGCGGCAAATCCCAATCAATGTTGGTGACTCTGACTACAAGCCTTTATATGCATATAAGCGCGGTTTGACGCAATTTCCCACAACAGGTAATAGCGCGCATCTGAAAGTATATGCTGGTGCAACCAATAACGAAGGTAATAAACTGTATGTTTATTTTAACGATATCATTACCAACAACGCCAGTACACTTGAAGACTATAACCTCTATGTTAATGGTACAATGGCAAATGCACATCTTCAAAGTCAGGCTATTAATACTGATGATGCGACTGTACTTGAAATTAATTTATCGGCAAGTATTGAAGAAGGAGATGAAATCTACTTGAGCATTGAAAATAATAAGTTGGCTTCAGAAGCCATGATGCTGAGCGATGCCAGTCAGATTTTTATTTACAATAGGGTTAAAAACACCAATAACTTATCATTAAGAATAGAGGCGGAATCATATTATGAAATGCATGGTGCAGATACAGAACAGTGTAGCGATGAAGGTGGCGGATTAAATCTTGGACATATTCAAACAGATGCTACCATGAAATATAAATTTAGTGTACCTAAATCAGGTTATTATCAGCTAACTTCTCGTATATCTGGATTTGGCCCTGGATCATTAGATTTTAACTTTAATAATTTGTTGACTAATATGCCATTTGAGGGAACAAATGGGTGGCAGAGTTGGCAAAATTTCTACAAAGAAATTTATTTGGAGGCGGGCGAGCAAAAAATGAGAGTTACGACCCAATCTTCACAATTTAATATCAATTACTACGACTTGGTTTTTGTCAAGGAAGCACAAGAAATACCAGGTAGAATTGAAGCAGAAAAGTATCGTACATCAAATGGGATCCAAACAGAATTTTGTAAAGATGATAGCACCGAAAATATTGGTAATATAGACGTTGAGGATACGGTTACATATCCTATAAATGTAAACCAATCTGGATATTACAAAATTAGCACTAGGTATGCATCAATAAACGACGGTTATTTTAAATTATCATTTGAAGAAAATCTCCACTATTTTCCTTTTCATAGCACTGGGGGTTTGCTAAACTGGGAAACCAGTACCATAGAAGTATTTTTAGAAGTGGGAATCTATACTATGGAATTTAATGCTGCTACAAATTTCTTAAATCTAAATTATTTCGAATTCGAATTTGCAGGTACATTCGAGACAAATTATGTTTCAGTATTTAATGGAATACAAGTAAATCCAGTTCCATCAAAAAACCAAATTGCATTAAAATTACCATTTACATCAGATTCAAATGAAAGCGTTAGGCTGTTTAACTCTAAAGGAACTTCAATCTTTTTGGGTGAAATAAGTGTTGGTGAAAGCCCAAATGTCTATTTTTTTGACGTAAGTTTAACTAAAGGAAAATATTTTATTTTCAGTGATATTAAAAATAGCACTTATATTAAGTCATTTTTAATTGAATAGGCTTCACTAACCAATGTGAAGATGCCTTTCCTGTTTTTTAATTTAAATAATACTTCCGTTGCATAAAATTTGTGTAATACTCTTACTTATAATTCTTAATAATGTATGTCCAAAAGCATTTGCACAATTCAGACAATGGGAGAGTGTTGTCGTTCCTGGACAGCCATGGATGTACTCCATACCGAATGGCACTAGCGCTGATTGGACGCTATTAAATTTTGATGATTCTTCTTGGTCAGAAGGAAACGCTGGAATTGGATATGGCGATGATGATGATGAGACTATTATTTCACCAACAATAGCACTATTTATGCGCAAAAAATTTGAAATTCAGGATGTGAGCTTAATTTCAAGAGCGGTATTAGACATTGATTATGATGATGGTTTTGTTGCATACATTAATGGCGTTGAGGTTGCAAGAGATCTTTTTTCTGGAGATTATACTTCCTACTCAATGTCTAGTGATGGCTACCACGAAGCACAGCTTTACAGTGGCAATATTCCTGAGCGTTATTTTTTTGACAAAACACTGCTAAATAATGGTTTAAATATTATTGCTGTCCAAGTTCACAATCAGGCGTTATCATCTTCAGACTTGAGCGCATTACCGGTTATCTCTTTAGAACTTCCGCAAGGGTCAGAAACATATTTAGCACCTCCAGATTGGTTTGTAGAGCCAAGTCCTCAGCCTGTCGACATCAACTTTACATCATCAAACTTACCTATCGTTATCTTAAACACCAATGGGGCTGATATTCCTGATGAGCCAAAAATAGACGCAACAATGAAAATCATTAAGCGTCCCGAAAATGAATTGAATTATGTTTCAGATGAAAATAATCCAGACTATTTGGATTTTGATGGACCAATACAGATTGAAGTTCGCGGATCTAGTTCTCAACTTTTCTCCAAAAAACAGTATTCATTAACTACGTATGACACTTCTGGTGAAAAGGACAATGTAAAATTACTTGATTTACCAAAAGAAAACGATTGGATTCTAAATGCACTAGCCTATGACACCACTTTTGTTCGGGACTATGTCAGCTACAAATTATCAAATTCTTTACATCAATATGCATCGAGGGCTGAATATTGCGAATTAGTTTTGAATGGTGAGCACAGGGGAATTTATATGCTTCTTGAAAAATTGAAAGCAGATGATAATCGAATTAACATAAAAAAAATAAAAGATGACGATAATGCGCTTCCAGATTTAACAGGAGGGTATATTGTTAAAGCTGACAAAATTGAAGGAACTGAAGAGTGGGGTTGGTCAATGCCTAGTTATGGATCGGGAAATGTAAATTTTGCTTACGAAGTACCTAAACCAGAAGATAAAACCAGTCAACAAGATGACTATATTCAGAACGTTTTTAACCAACTTGCCAACACCTCGAACATATCAAATACCTCACTAATTAATGGATATCCAGCAGTTATTGATATTCCATCTTTTATTGACTTTATTTTGTTAAACGAACTTGCTTCCAATGTGGATGCATATCAATTTAGCACCTTCTTCCACAAAGACAGAGGAGGAAAGCTTCGTGCCGGTCCTGTGTGGGACTTTAACCTTACGTATGGGAATGATCTATTTGATTGGGGATTCGATAGGAGTAAGTACAATCTTTGGCAATTTGAGAATTACAATCGAGGGGCTAAGTTTTGGACGGACCTTTTTAATGATCCTGACTTTTCATGTTATTTGACAAAGCGCTGGCGAGAATTGACCGCTACTGGTCAAGTATTAAATGAAAATAAGATACACGAGCTCATCGATGAAACAGTTGCCAATATTTCAGATGCGGTTAATCGTCAAGAGCAAGTATGGAATATGGACATCAATTTTGAAGGACGTATTGCCAACATGAAAACTTTTGTTAGCCAACGTATTCAATGGATAACCGATCAACTCAATTCAAATACAGCAGCATGTGAGAATGTGACCACACCAAATTTGGTAATTTCAAAAATACACTATAATCCATTAGATCAAGCTGATAATGACTCTGATGATTTTGAATTTGTTGAAATTACGAACAACAGTGATGTAGCTTGGGACTTAGCAGGAGTTTATTTTGGGGGGCTTGGTTTTTCTTACCAGTTTCCATCAGGTTATGTTATTCAGGCTCGGCAATCTGTTTTCTTGGCAAATAATCCATCTGCTTTTGAGGCTACTTATGGCTTTACTCCTTTTGATGAATTTTTTAGAAATCTTAAGAATAGCAGTCAACGTTTAGAACTGTTGGATGGATTTGGAAACCAAATTGATTTTGTTGTTTATGATGATGCTGCACCGTGGCCTGAGGATGCAGATGGGAATGGCTACTATTTAAAGTTAAAGGATTTAGATTTGGACAATAGCTTGGCTGAAAATTGGATTGCTATCTCTAGCTTGCAGAATCTTTCCATAAGTAACAATAATATCGACTTGTCATTATTTGTTTATCCAACCCCTACACAAAATATTTTACACTTAAGCGCTACAAACGGTATCGAAATTCAATCAATACAAGTTTTAAATTTAAGTGGACAAACGGTCATTACAAGAAATCTAAATAAAAAACGGGTGTCACTTAACATATCTGAACTTACTTCAGGGATGTATTTTATTTTAATTAAATTGAATAATGAAACTGTAATCAAAAAGATTATAAAAGAATAGTTTTAGTAAAACTAAAAAACATCTCTTAGGATAAATTATTAAACCTGAAAATAATTTGTGGAG